>Ga0233425_10007761_pt1 | contig 14823 bp, 10 predicted proteins | sample Watercolumn_Towu_2_FD_181712 | JGI IMG/M metagenome (GOLD analysis project Ga0233425, IMG submission 181712) | Freshwater microbial communities from Lake Towuti, South Sulawesi, Indonesia - Watercolumn_Towuti2014_140_MG | ecosystem: Environmental > Aquatic > Freshwater > Lake | place...
TGTTTGCGTTGCATTCCATGCACCGAACCGATTGCGATGGCGAGCGCGTCAATCTCCGTGCGCCGCGCAAATTCGGCGGCTTGGGCTGGATCGGTGAGTTCTTCGACCAACACGTTTTTTTGATCGCGCGTGCGCGGCACCGCGCCGATCTCCGCTTCGAAACAAACGCCGTTGCGTCGCGCCAGCGCGCTCAACTCGCGCGTCCGCGCGATATTTTCTTCCAAGCCCAGCGCCGCCCCATCGTACATCACCGAAGTAAATCCCAAACTGATCGCTTGTGCAACTTCGGTTTCGGTCCCGTGATCGAGATGCAAAATAATTGGCGTGGCGACCGATTCCGCCGCGATGCGTCCGCACGCCGCGATGTAACGCAACCCGCGCGCGCTTTCACCACTCCCGATGTACACCAACGCGCGATGGCTGACCTGGATAATCGCCGGCGCGCGCATGTGTTCCGCCGCCGCGACAATCGCTTGCATTTGTTCCAACGTGTTCGCGTTGAACGCACCCAGCGCGAAATGTTCGCGCCGCGCACGCGCGAGCCAGGATTGGCTTGAGACCAATGGCATACCGCCTCCTCGATTTATTCTAACACCAAATCGAATTTCTTGAAAGAGAGTGTGTTATAATACGCGCGTGATCGCGCCGCAAGAAATTCTCACGACGAAATTAATTCCGCCGCGTTTGCCGCATCACGCGCTTGCGCGCCCGCGCGTCGACGCGTTATTGCGCGCCGCGCTCGAGCAACGCGTGACGATTGTGCAAGCAAGCACCGGCTATGGCAAATCCACCGCGCTCGCGCACATCGCCGAATGGAACGTCCCCCTGTTTTGGTACAGCGCGAGCGAAGGCGACGCCGATCCGTACCTCTTTCTCGCGCACCTCATCGCCGCGTTTCGATTCGGGTTGGAAAATTTTTCCGACGCGCCACTCGCAATTTTGCAAGACACCGGCGCGCCGCGCCGCGCGATTGACGCGCTCCTCAACGCGCTGAACGACGCGCTCCGCGCGCCCGCGCTCCTCGTGATTGACGATTATCATCTCGCGACCTCCGCCGACGTGGACGCGCTCGCGGATCATTTCCTCGCGTTTCTCCCGCGCGATGTGCATGTAATCGTCGCGACGCGGTACGCGAGCCAACCGGCGTGGGAACATTTTCCGGCGTGGCGCGCGCGCGGCGAGATCGGCGAAATCAAACGCGACGCGCTCGCGTTCACGCGCGATGAAATCGCCGCGCTCTTTCGCGACAAGTACGCGTTCGATTTGTCCGCGCGCGAAATTCAATTGTTGGAAGAGCGCACCGAAGGGTGGCCCATCGCGTTGCAATTGGTGTGGCAGGAAATGCGCGCGAATCCGAAAACCGACATCGCGGCATTGTTCGCGCGCGGCACCGATTCGCTCGACACCTTGTTCGCGTATCTCGCGCGCGATGTGCTCGCGCAACAATCGCCCGCCGCGCAAGAATTTTTAATCGCGACGGCGGTTTTGCGCGACCTCGACGCGGCATCCTGTGGCGCAGTCTTTCAGACTGCGGATTCCGCCGCATTGCTCGCGCACTTGCACGCGCGCGATTTATTTGTCGTCGCGCTCGGCGACGCGCATTATCGCTATCATCACTTGTTCCACGATTTTTTGCGCGCGCACGCGCAACGCGAAAATCCGACGGCGGTGATCGCGCGGCATCGCGCCGCCGCGGAATTTTATCACCGCGCGGAAAATTTCGATGAGGCGATTTACCATTTGTTGCGCGCGCGCGCGTTCGACGAGGCGGCGCGGGTGATCGAACAAATCGGCGAAACGATTTTGCGCGCGGGACGACTCGAAACGCTCGCGACCTGGATTGATGTGATTCCGCCGGACCATGTTGCGACGCATCCGCGCGTAATGTTTTTGCTCGGCGATCTTGCGCGCTTGCGTTCGCGTTTCGACGACGCGCTCGCGTGGTACGCGCAAGCCGAACGCGCGTGGCGCGCCGCGAACGATCTCGGCGGTATCGCGCGCGCGTTGCGCGGGCAGGCGCTCGTTTATCTCGACACGGTGCGCCCGGCGCAAGCCGAAAAAATTTTACGCGAAACTCTGCGGCTTTCGGACGGACTCGACGATCGGATCGCGCGCGCGCGCGTGTTGGAACTGCTCGCGGAAAATAAATTGAACGCGGGCAAACCGAAAGAGGCGGAGCAATTGCGCGCGCGTGCTCGCGCGATTTTGGATGAAGGTCCGAGCGAAGACGCGTTGAGCGTGCGCGTGAAATTACGCACCGGGCAACTCGACCAGGCGCGCGCGATTTTGGAAACCTGGGAACGCGCGGAACGCGGGCAATTGCATCCGCCGCGCGCCGCGCGCGAAACGTTACTGCTCTTGTCGCTCATCAACGCGCTACAAGGCAACGCGGAGCAATCGTTCATCGCCGCGCAAGCCGCGGTCGTGCTCGGCGCGCAACTCAACTCGCCGTTCGTTTCCGCGGTCGGACAAACGCGGCTGGGGCACGCCTTGCAATTGCGCGGCGATTTCCGCGGCGCGCTCAAATGTTACGCGGAAACGATCACGATGGGCGATCAACTCGCGGTGCGACGCTTGCGCGCGGAAGCGTTGTGGGGCATGACGCGCGCACACGGTTTCGCCGGCGATGTCGAAGCCGCGATGCGCGCCGCGACCGAAGCGGTGCAGACCGCGCGCGCCGCGGGCGACGTATGGGTAACCGCGCTCGCGCAAATCGCGCTCGGCGCGGGATTGACACACGCGCAGCGCGCGAAAGACGCGCTCAATCCGCTCGGCGACGCGCTCGCGACATTTCGCGCGTGCGGCGATTCGTTCGGACGCGCGGCGGCGCGCTTGTGGCTCGCGCGCGCGTATTGGGAACTCGATCAGTCCGAACGAATGTTGGCGCATCTCGACGAAGCGCTCGCGCTCGCGCAGGAACAGCAGTACGATTATTTGATCACGACGCGCACATTGCTCGGCTGGCACGATCCACGCGTCGTCGTGCCGATGTTGTTGCACGCGCGACGGCGCGGCAAACGCGCGCATCAGATCGCGCGTTTGCTCGCGGCGATGGGTCTGGAAAATGTCGTCGCACATCCGGGGTATCAATTGCGCGCGCAAACGCTCGGCGCGTTTCGCGTCTGGCGCGGCGAAATCGAAATTGACGCGCGCGAGTGGCAACGCAAAAAAGCGCGCCAACTTTTGCAATTGTTCATCACACACCGCGGGCGCACGCTCGAACGCGACGCGATTTTCGAAATGCTCTGGCGCGATGATTCGCCCGACGCGGCGGCGCGCGATTTCAAAGTCGCGTTAAACGCGTTGAACAAAGCGCTCGAACCGGCGCGCGCGAGCGATGATACGCCCGCGTTCATCGCGCGCGAAGATTCGACGTACGGCTTGCGCGCGGGCGCGGATATCTGGATCGACGCGGACGAGTTCGCACAGTTGCTCGCGCGCGCGGAAAAATCATCCGGCGATCCAGCGCGCGAGTTGTTGCAACGCGCGCTCGCGTTGTATCACGACGATTATTTGATCGCGGACGCGCGCTACGACGATTGGGCAATCGCCGAGCGCGAACGCTTGCTCGCGCTGTACTTGCGCGCGGCGGATCGGCTCGCGGGCGAATTGCTCGCGCGCGGCGACGCGGCGGAATGTCTCGCGTGGTGCGAACACATTCTCGCGCGCGACCGATGCTGGGAACACGCGTATCGGTTGATGATGCGCGCGCACGCGTTGCGCGGAGATCGCGCGCAGGCGCGGCGCGTATACGAGCAATGCGCGCGCGTCCTGCGCGACGATTTGGATGTCGAGCCATCCAGCGCGACGGTGGCGGTGTTGAAAGAAATCGGGTAAATCGCGCTCGAAAATTCTCCACGGACAAAAAAAGAACACGGACAAAATAAAAAATGTCCGTGTTCTTTTTTTGGTCCGTGGAAAAATAGAATTGCAGAGCGCAGTTTTTACTTTTCAGTTTTCGTGAGTGCGAGGATCGCCCACACGATTCCGATGCCGATCAAGATCGCCGCCGCTTGAAATGGATGGATGCCGAACGCGTTTTGGAGCGCGGTCAACGCGCCGACTGATATGGTGCCAACCGTCGCGCCGAGCGAAAAGACCGCGGTAAAAACTCCCGCGCCGATCCCGCGCGCGTGCGCCGGTAATTCATCGCCGATCAATGCCGCCATCGCCGGGAAAAGAATTCCAAAACCGATGCCGTACACAAACATCAACGCATACAATGCGAACGCGATATTAAACACCGGCATCAACGCGAGCGCGAGGACGATGATCGCCAAGCCGAGCACAATCGGTTTTTGCCTGCCCCACCGATCCGAGATGCGACCGACGGGCAAAAGCATCACGAGAATCGCGGCGAGCGCGAAACTCGCGAACAACATCCCGGTTTGCGCGGACGACAATCCCAGGTCTTGGCTCATCAACGGCAGAAAAACGATCAACAGTCCAAGCGCGAACAAGAGGCAGAACGCAGAGGTGTACGAAACGGACAAGCGCCGGTTGAGGAGCCAGCGCATTGACGCGCCGGGTTCGGAATTTGATTTCGGATAATTTTCGGAAACCAGGAACGCGCTCAACACCGCAGTGATCGTCATCGCGAGCGCGAGCATTGCAAAGACCGAGGCAAAGCCCAAGCGATCGCGCATAATGCCGGAGAGCGGCGGCGCGAACAAGGTCGTCAACCCAATCGCCGCGCCGTAAAACGCCATCGCTTTGCCGCGCGCGCCCGGTTGCGCGTGATCGCCGATCAGCGCGAGCGACGCGGGCGAAACGAATGCCGCGCCCAAGCCATGCGCGAGACGAATCAGCAACAATTGATTTGGATCGCGCGCGAACGGATACAACGCAAGCACAAACGCGACGACGAACAAACCGATCACCATCGGCGTTTTGCGCCCGATGCGATCAATCCACATTCCCGCGCCGAGATTGCCGAGCAAATTCACCGCCGAGTACGCGCCGACGATCAAGCCGATCATTTCGAGTGACGCGCCCAACGATTTCGCGTACGGCGAAAGCAAGGGCAAGAGCGAGTGATTGTCGAAGAACGAAACAAACACGACCCAGTATGCAATCACGAGTCCCGCGCCAAGCGCGGGTGATTTTGTTTTGGCGAACTGTCCCATCCACTTCCTTGTTGCGTTGTCATTTCGAGCGAAGCGAGAAATCTCACGCGCGTAAAGCGAGATTCCTCACTTTGTTCGGAATGACACGCGATCATTTGATCGTGATGATCGGCGAAATTTGAACGTGCGGCAATTGCGCGTTGACGCCATCCATCCCATGCACCATCCCGGCGAGTAAACCCGGGAATAGTCGCTCGACCTGGATCAGAATCAACAAAACCAGGACGGTGACAAAGGGCCAGGTCATGTGCCGTCGCCGCGAATACACATACGCCAACACTAACGCGATCAGTAAAACGATGTCGAATAAACCCAGGTTGATCATTTGCGTCTCCTTAGGGTTCGTAAGAAAATAACTTTCCGTGTACCCAAATCGCATCACCCAAGTTGTCATTCTGAGCGGAGCGAAGAATCTCTTGCTGGTCACGCGAGACCCTTCGCTTCGCTCAGGGTGACGGTCGGGAAGTTATTCTTTTACGAACTCTTATTGGAAATTGGACGTTAGAGGTTGGAAGTTGGAATATCCAGATTCCAACCTCTAATGTCCAACCTCAATTCCTTCATTCCCACTCAATCGTCCCCGGCGGTTTGCTCGTTACATCGTAGACAACGCGATTGACGCCGCGCACTTCATTGACGATACGACTGCTGATGCGCGCGAGCACGTCGTGCGGCAAGCGCGCCCAGTCCGCGGTCATTCCATCACTGCTCGTTACCGCGCGCACCGCGACGACGTTATCGTACGTCCGCCCATCGCCCATCACGCCGACGGTTTTGAGCGGCGTGAGCACCGCAAAGTACTGCCACACCGCGCGTCCCAAATTCGCGCGTTCGATTTCCGCGCGCGCAATCGCGTCCGCCGCGCGCAACACCTCGATTCGCTCTGGCGTTACCTCGCCCAAAATTCGCACTGCCAATCCCGGACCTGGGAATGGTTGGCGATACACGACGCGTTCCGGCAAACCGAGTTCGACGCCGACCGCGCGCACTTCGTCTTTGAACAAATAGCGGAGCGGCTCGATCAACTCAAATGCCAAATCCTCCGGCAAGCCGCCGACGTTGTGATGCGTTTTGATTCGCGCGGCGGCGCGACGTTCCGGCGCGCGCGATTCGATCACGTCGGGGTACAGCGTGCCTTGCGCGAGAAAACGAATCGGCTTGTCGCGCGCGATGGCTTGCGCGGTTTTTTCAAACACGCGCACAAATTCCGCGCCGATGATTTTGCGCTTTTCCTCCGGGTCAATCACCCCACGCAATTTTTCGAGAAAGCGCGCTTGCGCGTTCACCGGCACGATCTCTAAATTTTGATGCGCGAACAATTCGATCACCGCGCGCGCTTCGCCCTCGCGCAGTAAACCGTGATCCACGAACACGCACACCAATTGTTCGCCAATCGCGCGCCCGACCAATGTTGCCGCGACGGTTGAATCCACGCCGCCGCTCAACGCGCACAACACGCGCCCATCGCCAACGCGCGCGCGAATTTGTTCGACCGTCGTCGCGATGAACGCGCCCGGCGTCCAATCGCCGCGACACGCGCAAACGTCGTACAGAAAATGGCGCAAGATGTCAACGCCGCGCGGCGTGTGCGCGACTTCGGGATGAAATTGCAACGCGTAAATTTTGCGCGCCGGATTCGCAATCGCGGCAAAGGGGCAAGTGTCGCTGTGCGCGAGCGCGATAAATTCCGGCGGCAACGCGGTCAGTTGATCGCCGTGACTCATCCACACTTGGAGCGACGCGGGCAAATCGGCAAAGAGCGCGTCTGCGCGATCAAGAGTGATGGTCGCGTCGCCGTACTCGCGATGCGACGATTTTTCGACGCGTCCGCCGCACGCGCGCGCGAGCAAATGCAAGCCGTAACAAATTCCCAGGATCGGCGCGTTGAAATCGAAAATAAAATCCGGCAAGGTCGGTGCGCCGTCGTCGTACACGCTCGCGGGTCCGCCGGATAAGATGATGCCGCGCGGGTTCAAGCGCGCGATGTCGGCGCGCGTGGCATCGTGCGGAACGAGTTCGCAGTACACATTCAACTCGCGCACGCGGCGCGCGATCAGTTGTGTGTACTGCGAACCGAAATCGAGAATCGCGATGGTGTCGGACAAACCTACCTCCACCCCAAGTCGGACAAGCCAAGATCGAGTAAAAAATTGGACGCGGGCCGCTCCGCGCGCGGAGGAACGCGGATAAAATAAAAATCCGCGTTTGTCCGCGTTTGTCCGCGTCCAATTATCTTTGCTTTTTGTACAAATATTTCACTTTTCACAGGGGAGGGGATCATTTGAAAATAATTTTCCCATCGTCCATACTCGTAATCACCGCGAGACTTTCGATGGGAACATTAAGATCGCGCGCGTTCGCGCGTCCGAGTTCAAATTCTTTTTCGATCACCGTGCCGACGCCGACCACAATCGCGTTCACCTTGACGACCAAGCGCGCGAGCGCGCTGATCGTTTGCGCGGTCGCGAGAAAATCGTCAATGATGAGCACGCGATCACCCGGACGCAGGTACTCAGTCGAAACCATCAGCTCGACCATTTTATCGTGCGTGCGCGATTTGCACTGCTCGCGCACGATCGTGTAATCCATCGTGAGCGGCGGACTTTTGCGCGCGAACACGAGCGGAATGTCGAGCGCGGCGGCGGTCGCCAGCGCGGGCGCGATCCCGCTCGTTTCCGCGGTCAACACTTTGGTTGGGTGCGTGTCGCGCAAGCGCCGCGCGAGCTCGTTGCCGAGTCGCACCATCAACGCCGGATCAATTTGATGATTGAGAAATGAATCCACTTTGAGTATGCCGCGCCCCAGGTTGCGACCCTCGCTCAAAATGCGATCTTTTAATTCTTGCATACGCGCCTCCGCCGCGAAAAAATTTTGCCGCGCAGAGTATAACACGAGAAACGATTCCGGCGCAAACAGAAACAAACGCGCTGTAGGGGCGAAGCATTTTTCGACGGAACTACCGTCGAAAAATGCTTCGCCCCTACCTGTTGCCTTGACTATTCCTAATCCTGTGCTAAACTATGTGCGTCAACGGATTTGGTTCGATCACCAAATCGGAAAAGAGGAACGATGTCAAAGAAGACATTTCTGGTCGTGTGTGTGATTGCGTCGCTCGTTCTCGGCGCGCGCGAAACACCCGGCGTTGGCGCGCAAGGTCCGCTCGCGCACGGCGCGACGTACCTCGACAATCAGTGGCACTGGATCGGTCCCGACGCGACGTTGTGGTACGCATTCGATTACGCCGGGGATCGCACGGTCGTGATGTTGACGCTGACGAACGGCGCACAACTCGGCATGCAATTCAATGTGTTCGCGCCGGACAAGCCGAGCGATCAACCGATTGGGCGCGGCACTTCATCCCAGGTCGCGTGCAACGACGGCGAAAGATGTCAATCGCCCGACCTGGTTTGGAAAGGCGGCACGAGCAGTCCGGGGACGTACTATGTCCAGGTCATCAACAAAACGTCGGTCGCCAAAAATTTTTTGTTGTGGATTACGAGCGCGGGCGTAACGCTTTATCCTTCCACCGCGCCGGTGCAAACGACGATCTACACACCGCCAGTGTATGTTCAACCATACACGCCGCCGGTCTATCAGCCACAATACTACCCGCCGTATCCACAACAATCGTACTATTGCCCGCCCGGTTATTATCCCGGTTATAGCTACAACAGATTGCTCACCTGTTATCCGTACTACTCGCCCTACTATTACCCGACGCAGTACGGTTATCCGTACTATCGTTAACGCAAACGCTTATCCGTATGGCATTGTTCAAACCCAACATTCCCGCGCTCAAAGCGAAACGCGATCTCGCGGGCTTGCTACTCATTCTCAAAAGCAAAGACGCACCGGCGCGCCGCGACGCGATCAAAGCGTTGGGCGAACTGGGCGCGCGCTCCGTCGTCCCGGCATTGACCCAGGTTTTGCTCGCGGACAATTTCGATGTGCCGGAGAAAGCGGACACGGCAACCGCGCTCGGCGCGATTGGCGATGCCGCCGCGCTTGATGCGCTCGTCCAAGCGCACGCGATCAGTTTTACGCGCGAACGCGCGCTGATCGAAGCCGCGACGACCGCGCCGAATCGCAAATATCACGAGGGCTTTTACATCACGCGCATCGCGACCGACGAGTACTTGTTTCGAAGCGCGATCGCGCACGCGCTCGCGCGCATCGGCGGCGTGCGCGCGCTCAACGCGCTGTTCGATCTGCTCGCGTCCGAAGTCGGGCAAATGGCGAACCAAGTCAAGCGCGAAATTCAGCAAGCGATTCAAACCATAGTGCAAACGCGCGCGCCGGAATTTCCGACGATCTTGATGGAAAAACTGAAATCGCCATCGCCCGACGTGCGGCATTGGGCGGTGCATTGCCTCAGCGATTGGGGCGACCCCGAAAGCGCGGACACGCTCGTTACCATCGCATGCGACGAAGACGAAGCATACCCAGTGCGCGAAGCCGCGTTGATGGGGCTGGGCGAAATCGGCGACCGGCGCGCGTTGCCGTTTCTCGAAGACCTGATGAAATCCGGCAATCGTGGCATCGCGCACGACGCGGATTCGAGCGCGACGCGGATTCGGCACCGGTACCCGCGCGCGCCGCAAATATAAAACCTGGAAGGTCTCCCAGACCTTCCAGGTTTTCGTTAGATGTACCACAAATCGCCTTCAAATTCAAAGCCGATACTTTCCTGCTCCCACTCTTTTTTCTTCGCGAGCAACCAATCCAAGAATTGTTCGCGTTTTTCGAGATAGTGATCGCCCTTGCCGTAGCCGGTCAGCACCGCCACTTCTTCGACGATCATCTCGCCGCGTCGGTCGCGATAGCGTCCCTTGACTGTCGTCTCGCGACAGCCGCCGAACAGACTCACCAATTCTTCGGCGGTCTTTTTGATCCGCGTCGCAAATTCGCGGCGCGGAATTTTTTTATCAAAGCGCGTGGACGGCACATAGACGACGCACTCGATTGGCAAATGGATTGTGCCGCGCGGTTTTTTTTCAAATGGAAATCGCGACACCCATTCGTCATCGAGCCGCGCGCGCTTTCCGTTCGCGCGTTTATTCGCCATCACTACTCCTTTATGGGACGCGGACAAACGCAGATGAACGCGGATTTAATTTTTTCCGCGTTCATCCGTGTTTGTCCGCGTTCAATGAGTTACCCGTGTGCGGCAACTTTTTCCGCGCGTTGCAAGTAGAACCACAGCGCGGTCGAGCCGATGCAAAACGCGAGCACGATCAACGCGAGGATGACCATATTTTGTTGCTCGAACGCGCGAATGAAATCGCCGTCGGGGTTGAGCATCGTTTGGAAAAAGATCGTCGTGGTCAACGCGAAAATGCCGAGCCACAACCAGCGATTAAATTCAAAAATCCCGCGCCCGTGCAAGTACTTGATCGGCAACATTTCAAAGAACACGGTTTGCACGCCCATCGCGAAAATCAACAAGAGCGCGGTGTGAAACCACACGCTCGGATCTGTGAATGGTGTGATGAGCCACGCGATCATTGCCGCGCTACCAATCGTGCCGAGCGCGAGCAAGTGCGATGGAATTTCAAACCCAGGATCATCTACCTCGGCGATGCCTGCCGGACTGCCGATCAACAATCCCGGCGTCAAGCCGGAAAATCGTGAAAAGAGCGCGGAGACAATCGCGAGCAAAAAGTTGCCGCCGTGAATGCGAATCACACTGTGCGAGCCGCGCCAACGTAGAACGATATACTGCGCGAGATCGTCAATGATGCCGATCACCCCGGCGGATAGCGCGAGCGCGAGAATCAACAGCCAGCCCTGTTCGCTCACGATGTCGAAACCTGGGTCGAGGTACGCGAACACGACGCCGTACAACATTAGCACGAGCGCGAGCTTGAGCGCAAAGCCGAGCCAGGTCAAGTGCACCGCGCGCATCCCTGCGTCGAACATTGCGCCGAGGCGCGCGATGCCTTGCAACGCGGCGCGCACTGGCGCGAACCGACGCGCGATGCGACCCTCGTGCGATTCGAGCGCGTCGTTGAGCAGGTTGCCGAAAAAGCCCATCGCCAGTGCGAGAATCAGCGCGAGCAAAAAGTTCGTGACCAGGACGGCGAGATTCAAATTGAATCGCGCCGGACTCGCGATGTGTTCGCGAAAAAAGTTGCCGGCGGCGACGACTGGACAATTCGCCGCGTTCGGCGTCGCGACACATTCGGGCACCCAGGTTCCCGTGCCATCCACCGAGCGCGCGTACACCTGGTTCTCTTTGAGCGCGGCGTGATTCGTCGCATCCGCGAGCGCGCCGTTCGGATGAATCAATTGCACGACATCATTCGTATCCGCGAGCGCGAGCCCGGTTTGCGCGCGAAAGAAAACGCGATAGCCGCGCGGCGCGATGATCGTGCCGGGCGGGATGATGAACGCGCCGCCGCCGTTCGCGGTGTGCGCGATTTGCCAGCCGCTCAAATCCACCGGTGAATCGCCGCTGTTGTACAATTCGATCCATTCGTCGCCGGAATTTTTCGCGCCGTCGTTATTCCAATCGCGCGCGCGCGCGAACGCAACGTACTCGTTCAACACAATCGCGGTTGAAAATTTTTCGATCGCGACCGGCGCGGCAGTCGGCGCGGGCGATGGCGGAATCGGAATTGCCGCCGCGGGCGGTGGTGTTTCTGGCGCGGGCGCGGGCGTTTCCGGTGCAGGCGCGGACATGATTACCGCAGTTGGTTCCGATGTCGGACGATTCGTCGTCGTCGCCGGGGGATTGGTCGTCGGCACCGGCAAACTCGAACTCGTGCCGGGCGTGGGCGAACCGCCGGCTGAACCATCCGGGTTGGAGGGACGCGGATCGCGCGGATCGGGCGGCGGTCGCGGCGGTACTGGTTCGCGCGGCGGCGGACAGGTTGGGCAACCTTGTGCGTCTACCGTTGGCGTGAAGGGCGCGGCGAGCGCGAGCGCGATAAAAACAAAAATGAGCGCGAGGGTCGTCAGTAAAACAAATTGTCGCATTGGGTTCTCCGAACAAGTGGTGGGGAAATTGCGCGGGGAGTTTTTGCAAGGCGCCGCGTCACCGCAAATCAATTTCGCGCCATCACGAAACAATCGAATCGGACTGATACTACAATATACGATTGCGAGCGTCAATAGGGAAATACCTCCCTAATACCATTCGCGAAAATTTCTAACGCATTTCTTACTTTCGCATAAACGATTGGTTTTTCTACACGCGGAAAAATTTTTCGTCGCGAGGGTGCGTCAGATTTTTGGATGATGCGTAGGGGCGAAGCAATTTTCGACGGAACTACCATCGAAAATTGCTTCGCCCCTACCGATCTAAAATTATGACGCACACCCTTTCGGCGGCGTAAGTTTGCCGGGAGAGTGAGATGATGATATAATAGAAACGATGTTATGATTTCGCTCCAATGAGGGAGAAAGAAATGGCTGAAGGTACTCCACAAATTCAAATCGTTCAGAATGAGGACGAGTGGCTCGAAGATCAAGTGCGCCGCTCGGTGTTCGTCACAACGTGGGACAAGGTCGTGGACAAACTGATTGATCCGCTCTACAACTGGGGTCGGCGCAATTCGGTGTGGCCCATCGGCTTTGGTCTCGCGTGTTGCGCGATTGAAATGATCTGCACGAGCGCGAGCCGGTTCGACATTTCGCGATTCGGAATGGAACTGTTTCGCGCGTCGCCGCGCCAAGCCGATCTGATGATCGTCTCCGGCACGGTAACGAAAAAAATGTTGCCCGCGGTGGTTCGGCTCTACAATCAAATGGCGGAACCCAAGTACGTGCTCGCGATGGGCGCGTGCGCGAGCGCGGGCGGTCCCTTCAAAGAAGGGTACAACGTCGTCTCGGGTCTCGACAAATTTATTCCGATTGATGTCTACGTCCCCGGCTGTCCGCCCACACCCCAGGCATTGCTCAACGGCTTGATGACCTTGCAAAAGAAAATTGACAAGCAAACGATTCGCGAAGCGCCGTGGTACAAAAAAGGCGAATCGGAAGCGATCCCCGATCCGGTGCTGGGTCCCGATCTAATTGACACGCGTCGCGCCGAAGAGATCACGATGCTCGCGCACGATCCGGAAAAACTCGCCGCGCGCGCGGTCAAGATCCAAACCAAAGCCGAGACAAAACACGAAAAAAAGTAAAAAGTAAAAAGTTAAAAGTAAAAAATGAATCACTTTTAACTTTTGACTTTTCACTTTTAACTTGATTTAGGAGTTGACAATGGCTGTCAATGCGCCCCCTGTTCCCGCAGACACCAAACCACTCGCGAACGACCCACAATCAATTGCTGATCAAATCAAAACAAAATTTCCCGACGCACTCGAATCCGCGAGCGCGCAAGGGATCGTGATCAAACGCGATCATCTGATCGAGGTTGTGCGGCATTTGCACGACGCGTTTTCATTCGATTATTTGAACAACGTGACGAGCGTTGATTGGAGCGATCGGTTCGAGGTCGTCTATCACGTTTCTTCGATCGATCGCGGCGGCGCGCCGCTCACGCTCAAAGTGAACGCGGCGCGCGAAAATTCGGTCGTGCCATCGCTCGTGCCGATTTATCGCGGCGCGGATTTCCAGGAACGCGAAGTCTACGATATGATGGGCATTCGCTTCGAAGGTCATCCGTACTTGCGCCGCATTTTGATGTGGGACGGTTTCGAAGGTTTTCCGCTCCGCAAAGATTATCACGAACCGTACTTTGAAGACGAGAAAAAACCGTTCGGCACGCGCTGGGATCAAGGTCATCACGTCATCGCGGAAGATCGCAATCCCTGGCACGACAATGTGCAGTACCCCGCGAACTTTGACGCGGTCGCGTACAAGCCGCTCGTGGACACCGTGCGCGAACAAAATTTGCCGGATGTTTCGCCGACCCGCCTCAAAACCGAAAAAATGATTTTGAACATCGGTCCGCAACACCCTTCGACGCACGGCGTTCTGCGTTTGAAGACGACGCTCGACGGCGAAACGATTGTCGGCGTCGAGCCAGTCCTGGGTTACTTGCATCGCAATCACGAAAAGATCGGCGAGCGCAACACATACCTGGGAAACATTCCGTTCACCGACCGGCTCGACTATTTTACTTCGATGAACAACAATCACGCGTACGTGATCGGCGTCGAAAAGTTGATGGGCTTGAAGGTGCCGGAACGCGCGGAATATATTCGCGTGATTATGGCGGAACTGACGCGCGTGATCAGTCATATGTCGTTGATGGGTTTCATGTACAACGACCTGGGCGCGTTCTACACGCCGCTGATCTATGCGCTCGAAGAACGCGAACTCGTACTCGATATGTTCGAAGCCGCGTCGGGATCGCGCATGATGTGCAACTATATGCGCTTTGGCGGTGTGGCGCGCGATCTGCCGGACGGCTTTCTCGACAAAGCCAATTATCTCGTGAACGAACGTTTCCCGCGCGTGTTGGATGAACTCGACACGTACTTGACCGGGAATGAAATTTTCCTCGCGCGCACGAAAGGCGTCGGCGTGATTTCGCGTGAAGACGCGATCAATTACAGCACCGCCGGTCCGGTCTTGCGCGGCTCGGGCGCGAAATACGATATACGTCGCGCGGAACCGTACTCGATCTATGATCGTTTCGAGTTCGACATTCCGACCGGCACGAACGGCGATGTGCGCGATCGATTTTTGATGCGCTTGTGGGAATCGCGCCAGAGTTTGCGAATTTTGAAACAGGCGCTCAAAG
>Ga0233425_10007762_pt1 | contig 14823 bp, 12 predicted proteins | sample Watercolumn_Towu_2_FD_181712 | JGI IMG/M metagenome (GOLD analysis project Ga0233425, IMG submission 181712) | Freshwater microbial communities from Lake Towuti, South Sulawesi, Indonesia - Watercolumn_Towuti2014_140_MG | ecosystem: Environmental > Aquatic > Freshwater > Lake | place...
AAGCGGCATATTTTCAGTATCAATTCTCGAAAAAGATACGGATGCAGGGCTGATTGGCTTGTTCGGATATCACACGGGGAATGAAGACGAAAAATTTGAACGCGTTGACTACCGGATCGGAGTCACAGGCGCACCGGTAATACTTACACATACCATCGCTTATTTCGAATGTGAGGTAACGAACAAGTTCGATTTTGGGTCGCACAACCTGTTCATCGGAAAGGTCATTGAGGCAGAAATGCCGCATCCTGAAAAAGACCCGCTTACTTATGAGTATTTCAGGAAAGAACTGAAACTTTTAGCTCCCGAACGTTCTCCTACATACATTGATAAAAATAAACTCAGGCAAGTTACTGAAAAAAAGGTCGAAATCAGCAAGCAAAATGAACCTGGACAAATATATATCTGCTCGGTATGCGGATATATTTACGATCCGGTTATTGGTGATGAGGAACGTGGCATTCCGCCTGGAACACCGTTTGAAGATCTGCCTGACGACTGGGAATGCCCTGTATGTTCAGCTGCAAAGTCGCTGTTCATCAGCGATAATTAGCGACGACGATCCTGCCAGGGAAAATATTTTTCTGAAATTTGAGCCTCAGAAAACGTCGAGGATTTTTACTTTTCGTCCCCTGAAGTCAAAGGTGTCTCCTTTTTTGAGTCCTTTCATTGCCAGGTAAAAAGGAACTTGAAGCGAAATAGCGTAATAGGTATCATTTTCAAGGGTAATTTTCCCGAGACCGATAGCAATAAATACTTTCTGCATATCAGTAACAACCACACTGCCGAATTCCACAACGTCCCGATCAACGTTCAGGTCAATCTTTGTGATTGTTTCGAGCAAATCCATTTCAGCCTGCAATTGCTTGGCATACATATCCCGGTTGCCGATCAGTTCCATCTTGTGCGAATCGGAGTCATCGCCGGTGTGTTCGTACTCATTTGCGGTATTTTCGGCTTCCTGCATCGCTGACTCGAGATGTCGGATCTTCTCAAGATGCATGTCCATGCACTTGTTATAAATATGCCTTTTAAGTGATTTATTTCCCATCAGATACTAAAAATTCCTTCCGCTTAAAAATACAATTACGGGGTTATTGATCTAATATTTCGGCAAATTTATGACATTTGTATTAATATTTTCCTATAAATTTTTAAATATGAATTCTTTCGCCGATCACCCTGTATATTCAAAAAATGTTTTTGAACTCATAACTGTTGCAAATGATTATTGTTTGACACTTTCAAAGATTGAAAACGCCGACAGGGAATACCTGATTGACTACCTAAGAAAAGTCAGCCCATTATTATATATCAAAGCATCCCTTTTACCCGATGTCGTTGTTGAAAATTCTGATGCAAACGAAAAATTCATCACTCAGGAGGAATGGGAAAGCCTTTTTAACATCCTGCGAAAAAAGTTCGAACATCAGGATGAATTTTGGTATATTGATCCTTCAGGAGTAACCAACGAACCTGTTAAAGGCAGCCTTTCGGAATGTTTTGCCGATATTTACCAGGATTTAAAGGACTTTCTGTTACTTTACCAGAAGAACTCACTTGCTGCAAAAGAGAACGCCGTTCATGATGTAAAACATTTGTTCGAAACGAGGTGGGGCTTCGAACTTGTGAATGCTCACAAAATCCTGCACTATTTAACCATGCCGGGAACCGATAATGATGAATTTAAAGCTGTGGATTGATCAGGCATTGATGAATGATTCCATCGTTTCGAGTAATTTCCTGCGGTTAATCGGCTTACTGATGTATTCATCGCAACCCACTTCGAGGCTTTTCTGCTCGTCGTCAGCCATGGCGTAAGCCGTCTGGGCAATGACCGGAATTTCAGGTCTCAGTTTTTTTATTTGTCTCGTAGCTTCGAACCCGTCCATTTCGGGAAGTTTGATGTCCATCAGAATGATGTCGATAGCAGGATCCGACTGAACCATCTCGACAGCCTGCACACCGTTTTTTGCAAAAGTGACTTCAATTTGGGTCGATTTCAGAACTTCTCTGAGATAGATTAGACTCATCTCATCGTCTTCAACTATCAGAACCCGTTTACCGCCCCAGGCAAACTTGTTCCTGATTTCTTTGGAACTGATTGGGATATCTTTAATGGTACCGGCAACAACTGTTGATGGAAGACTAAAGAAAAACTGCGATCCTGATCCCGGTTCGGATTCGAACCATATCCTTCCGCCCAGCATTGCTGCAAGTTCCTTTGCTATCGAAAGTCCCAGCCCGGCTCCACCGTACATTTTCGAAAACTCATGCTCGAACTTTACAAACCTGTCGAATACATAACCTTGCAATTCTTTTACTATCCCGATGCCTGTATCTTTCACAAAAAATACTACCTCTTGTTCGGTGCCTTTCTTTGTACCGGTTTCCTTGAATTTGCTGCCGAATTCAACATAACCTTTTTCGGTGTATTTGATGGCATTCCCCACCATGTTTGCAAGTATCTGCCATATTCTTGCCCTGTCAGAATCGATCATCGTATGGGCATCCATGTGCATATTCAGCCTGAGCTCTATATCCGGCTTCTGTTGCAACAAATCATCATTCTTAAAATGGTCGTAAAGCTCTGTTAGGAGTTCGCCGACAGCAAATTTTTCCTTTTTGATCTGGACTTTCCGGGTTTCAATTTTTTCAAGATCGATTATGTCCTCAATTATTTTCAGGATCGATTTGCCGCAGGTTTTAATGATGCTGCTGTATTTTTCTTTGCTTGCCGGCGATAGATCGGTATTTCTGATTATTTCAGTGAAACCGAGGATCCCGTTCAGCGGTGTTCGGATTTCGTGGCTTATATTCAGCAGCATCGACGACCAGTCGGTTTCCGGTTTTGCGGATTTAACGCTGCCAACATCAGGTTGTTTCTGTTCACTCGCTTTTTGATCTTTTATATCTTTTTCAAGCTTTTCAATCCTTGTATGTAATTCATCAGTCCTTTCGCGAACCTTGTTTTCAAAATTAGCATTCAAGGCTTTCAATTCTTCCAGCAGTGTGAGTTTCTCAAGCTTCTCCACTGCCATGTTGATGATCTGTTTAATTACAATGGTAAGACCCGATAATCTTTTTTCAATACTCTTCGGATCGAAGAAAACAAATACACCAAAGGGTATGTAAAGACTTTGAAAGGGGAAGATGGCAACCGATTCGGGAATGAAAGGAACCGAACCGGTAAGTCCGAAACCATTGCTTGCAAAATCGGAATGCCTGATAAACGCCGGTTCTGATTTTAATTTGCTGATAAGTGTAGGAGTCAGAGTAAACGGACAGGACCTTGAAAAGTTCGCTTCGAGCGAGGTAAAATAACTTAAAGGAGTGATTTTTTCATTGGCAATTTTACAACAGGCAGCATAAGGAAGCTCCAGGATCAGACATAATCTTTCGAGCAAATTGAACATCAATTCATCAATATCACCAGCATGATAAATGGTGTCAGAAGCAAGCCACAGCAGAAGCTTTTCTTCCATAAGCTCCGCCATTTGCGCATTCTGTTGCTCGAGGAATTTTATCCTGAGCTTCAGTTCATTAAATAATGAATCCTGATGAATGGACATCCTTAATTTATTGCTTCAAATATTAAATCCCTGCTATTTAGCAAGGTTTTCCACCGTTTGAAGCTATCGCGATGGAAATTTCTTCTAACCGATCAAACTTTGCCCCTAACCGTCAAAGCATGATTTGGTGACATTTATCAATAGCTGATATTTTTTTCGTCCTTTAGTTGTCAAATTTGATTCCATAATTTCTACTAAACATTTTCAAATAACCGACCTTCTGTTTCACTTGCTTCAAATGAGAGAGTTAAGCTATTTGACAGATAATTGAGAATTATTGAGAATCCGTCCGTTTTTTCAAAAATGGCAAAGCGGTTTCCTAATTTTGGAAAACAATTACCAGCCTGAAAGTAGCCTAAAACATGAATATTTTGAGCACTCAATTTCAGTTTTCGGAGCCATTAAAATTGGATCAAAATGTTATTTTGAAACACTATAAATCCTTCAGAAGTCTTGTCCAACAGGTTAAAGATCGTCTTCCGAAACTAACCAGAACCATAGCATTCTGAATTATAATTATGCCGTAAAAGCGAAAGATTTTCTTTTAAATTTGCCCCAATCTGAATTGATTCTAAATTGCAAGCGATGACGTTGAACGATCTCAGGCAGGGCGAACAAGGAATTATAATGAATGTACGGGGTAGCGGTGCATTCAGAAAGAGAATTTCCGAAATGGGATTCGTCAGGGGTAAGGTTGTCACAGTTATAAAAAAGGCGCCGCTACAGGATCCGATTGAATACAATATCCTTGGCTACGAGGTTTCGCTTAGGCAGCAGGAAGCGCAGCTGGTGGTGGTGAGTTCCCTGTCTTCAAATGAATTTGTAACATCACCGGAAACTTTTCCAGGAACGATTGACGGAAGCACTTACGATACACCAACTCCTTCCAAAGGAAAGGTAATCGACATTGCTTTGGTGGGCAACCCGAACTCGGGTAAAACGACCATTTTTAATTTTGCTTCCCACTCGCATGAGCATGTCGGTAATTATGCGGGTGTGACTGTAGATTCGAAGCAGGCAAAATTCACCGTCGGCGAGTACCACATCAATATCATCGATTTGCCGGGAACTTATTCGCTAACCGCATATTCACCCGAAGAACTTTACGTCAGGAAATACCTCCTGGGTCATCACCCTGATATCGTGATCAACGTTGTCGACGTTTCTAACCTCGAGAGAAATCTTTATCTTACTACCCAGCTTATCGATCTGAACCTGAAAATCGTGGTTGCATTGAATATGTTCGATGAACTGCGTGTCAAAGGCGATAAATTCGACTATGAGGTACTGGGGAAAATGATAGGAATTCCATTTGTTCCGACTGTCGGAGCAAAAAAAACAGGACTAACAGAATTGTTCAGGAAAGCCATTGAAGTGTACGAAAACAAGGGATCGGAAAAACGCAGGATACACATCAACTACGGCGACAAGACTGAAGAATCCATCCTGAAAATTCAGAAACGGATCATGGAAATCAAGGGGCTGGGCGATCCCGCATCGTCACGGTTCTATGCCATCAAACTCCTCGAAAAGGACCAGGGCGCTCATAGCACACTTGCAAGGAATAAAAACTATGCTGAAATCCAAAAAATAACAGAAGAAGAGATTGCCCGGCTGGAATCAGCCATGAACGAGGATAGCGAAACACTGATCACCGATACGCGCTATGGGTTCATTCATGGAGCGTTGAAAGAAACGTACCAGCCAAATAAGCTGAAGAAGAAACTGAAAACCGATACCGAGATCATCGATACTTTCATCACGCACAAAATCTTTGGATTTCCGATATTCATCTTTTTCCTGTGGGTGATGTTCCAGGCGACATTCCGGCTTGGCGCCTATCCGCAATCCTGGATTCAGAGCCTGGTCGGTTTAACCGGTCAGTCATTGGATGCCCTGATTCCTGCGGGTATTTTCAAAGATCTCCTCATAAACGGCATTGTGAACGGGGTGGGTGGCGTCATTGTCTTTTTGCCCAATATTCTGATCCTTTTTCTTTTCATCTCCTTCATGGAAGACACCGGGTATATGGCGAGAGCAGCATTTATTATGGACAAGTTGATGCACAAGATCGGGCTGCACGGTAAATCATTCATTCCCCTCATCATGGGCTTCGGCTGCAATGTGCCGGCTATCATGGCAACCCGGACGATCGAAAACCGGAACGACCGGCTGTTGACCATCCTCATCAATCCATTTATGTCGTGCAGTGCTCGGCTTCCTGTTTATATCCTGATCATCGGCGCTTTTTTCAAAGGCAATGAAGTTACTGCCCTGTTCTCGGTTTATGCCATTGGAATCGTGTTTGCCGTGTTTTTTGCGATCCTGTTTAAGAAAACCATTTTCCGGTCGGTAGAAGCGCCGTTTGTAATGGAACTGCCGCCATACCGGCTTCCGACCTTTCGGACATCGCTCAGGCACATGTGGCACAAAGGTTCACTTTATCTCAAAAAAATGGGTGGTGTGATCCTTATCGCCTCTTTGATCATCTGGGCTCTTGGATATTTTCCTTTGAACCGGGATAAGATGCTGCAATACGATAGCCGGATAAAAGCAATGGAATTGTCGTTTACCACAAAACTTGAGAAGCAGTCACCCGGCTATGAGCAAATCCTTAATGAAAAAAATGAAGAAGTCAGCAGGCTGATAGCTGAAAAAGAAAGCTTCAGGCAGGAGAACTCGATGATCGGAAGGATCGGAAAATTCATCGAGCCGGTGATGAGCCCGCTGGGCTTCGACTGGCGGATGAGCGTGAGCCTGCTGGCTGGTGTTGCTGCTAAAGAGGTAGTCGTCAGTACTATGAGTGTGTTGTACCAGGAATCGGCGGATGTCAATGCCGGCGGCGAATCGCTTCAGGCAAAGCTGCAGGCGGCAAAGTTCACAGAAGGCGGCAAAGCCGGGCAATTGATTTTTACGCCTGTAACTGCATTCGCCTACCTAATGTTCATCCTGCTCTATTTCCCGTGCATTGCGGTGGTTGCAGCCGTCCGCCGCGAATCCTCGAAATGGAAATGGGCGGTGTTTATGGTTAGCTATACTACGGCAGTGGCGTGGGTGGTGGGACTTTTGGTAAGTCAAGTTGGGGCTTTAGTTTGAATATCACTGATCTACTTGCCTTTAACCCTTTCCTTACTCAAATACTCATCAATTCTGTTCAAACCCTCAACAGCTTTCTCATAGTTCGGGCTTAGCTCAAGTGCTTTCCGGTAATCTTTTTGTGAGTTTTCGGTCTCCTTCTTCAATTCGTAAGCGAAGCCGCGGTTATACCAGGCGTCGGTATATGCCGGCTTCATTTCAATCACCTTAGTGAAACATTCGATGGCTTTGTCGAAATCCTTAAGATAGACCAGGTTAATATAACCGATATTATAAAGCGCATAATAAAACTCAGGATTTTTATTGATCAACGACTCGTATATTCCGATGGCTTTCACATATTCCCCTGTTTCCTGGTAAAACATCGCAAGGTAATAGCTCACATCGGTGTTGCCTGGCTGGATGTTCAACGCATTATTGAAGTAATCCACCGCCAGATTATTCCTTGCAGCAGCATAAATCAATCCAAGTTGCATGTAAGCATCGAAATAATCCTGGTCTGCATCGATGGCTCGCTGGAAATTTCTGATGCTGTGCAATGTATCCTTGTTCTCAAGTAAAACCACACCCCGTAAAAAGAAAGCCTTAGGCTGCCGATCATCCTGCTTCATCACCTTGTCGATGTAACCGAGTGCTTTTTTATAATCGCGGATCACCACGTTAATCTCGGCTGATTTCAAAAGAACGGGGATGTTGCCTGAATCTAATAACAGAGCTTTGTCCATCGTTTCAAGTGCCGGCTGTACCTTACCCTGTGCCAGGAATATATCGGCAAGGGTTACATAATATTCAGTGTTGGTGGAATCAGCCTTCAGGGCGGCTGAAATGTCATTCAGTGCTTCATTGAACTTTTCAATTGTAAGGTAAAGTTCGGCACGGGCACGGTATAGATCCCCATTTGCAGTGTCGTTTCTTATCTGTTCAGTTAAACCGGCAATATTAATGGCAGCGGAATCCAGCGGATGAGATTTATCCTTTTCGCTTTTCGCTCCAGGTTTGGGACTACAGCCGGCTAACAATGCCAGTAAAAGCAAAGTCCATACTATTCTTAGAAAATTTATAACCTTCATATAAAAGACGGAATCGATATTCTCAGGTTGTCAAATATCAATCCCGTTAACAATTAACCAAACAAACAGATTATTTCTCCAATTTCCCGCGGATAATTCCTTCCAGTTCTTCAGCAAGTTCAGGATTATCGGTCAGCAGGTTTTTGACAGCATCCCTGCCTTGTCCCAGCTTGGTTTCGTTGTATGCATACCATGAACCGCTTTTTTTCAGGATACCGAGGTCAACGCCGAGATCAACGATTTCGCCTGTTTTGGAAAATCCCTCTCCGAAAATAATATCGAACTCAGCCTGCATAAACGGTGGTGCAACTTTATTCTTCACAACCTTCACGCGAACGCGGTTCCCTACTGTTTTTTCACCGTCCTTTATCTGGCTGATCTTCCTGATATCGAGCCGAACCGAAGAATAAAACTTCAGGGCATTTCCTCCTGTTGTCGTCTCAGGATTTCCAAACATCACCCCTATTTTTTCCCTTAATTGGTTTATGAAAATGCAACAAGCTCCTGTTTTACTGATCGTAGAGGTAAGCTTGCGCAACGCCTGCGACATCAAACGTGCCTGCAAACCCATCTTCGAATCTCCCATTTCGCCTTCGATTTCGCTCTTGGGTGTAAGCGCTGCCACTGAATCGATGACGATTATGTCTATCGCTCCCGACCGGATCAGGTTTTCAGTGATTTCAAGGGCTTGCTCACCATTGTCGGGTTGCGACACCAAAAGGTTCTCGATATCCACCCCGAGATTCTTTGCGTAAAACCTGTCGAAAGCATGCTCTGCATCAATAAAAGCCGCTATGCCGCCTGCTTTTTGAGCTTCGGCGATCGCCTGGATTGCCAGCGTAGTCTTGCCGGATGATTCGGGTCCGTATATTTCCACCACTCTTCCTTTGGGTAGCCCTCCGATACCTAACGCTGCATCCAATCCGATTGATCCGGTGGAGATTGCCGGAATGCTTTCGATGGCTGCATCTCCAAGTTTCATGATAGTACCCTTGCCGTATGATCGCTCAAGTTTGTCGATAGTAAGCTGGAGGGCTTTTATTTTTTCGCTGTTATTCTCCTGAATTTCTTTTGACATAATATATTTGTTTTATAAGTTGTACACTCTTAAAATCTGTTCTGCATGCGTTGCAGAGGTTACTTTCTTAAAGATCTTCTCAATCGTTCCTTTTTCCGAAATCACAAAAGTAGTCCTGATTATTCCTTCGTATTCCCTTCCCATCATTTTTTTTGGACCCCAAACACCGTATTTGGCAATGATGCTCTTGTCCGTATCGGGAATCAAGGGGAAGGGTAGCTTATATTTCCTGATGAAGCTCTTCTGTTCTTTCGCATGATCAGCGCTTACACCGATGATTGCAAATCCTTTTTCAACCAATTCCTGGTAATGGTCCCTGAGATTACATGCCTCCACTGTGCAGGTCTCTGTGTTGGCTTTGGGATAAAAAAACAGAATTAGTTTCTTATCCTTGAAATCCGCTAACTTCACGGCATTTCCCGCTTCATCTAGGGCATTTATTTCAGGTGCTTTATCTCCGGTTTTTAATCTTACCATTTTAGTCGATCATGCAATTCAAACAAAAATAGAACTTATATTAAGATTGACATGAGGAGGGAACGAAAAATTATCAACAACCGGTAAAAGTCAATCAAGTGAACTTTTGGACTTAATATAAAACCGGCAGAAGTCTTTAATGCCGCATTCGGTACATAAGGGATTGCGAGCCTTACAAATGTACCTTCCATGAAGCAGTAGCCAGTGATGAGCATGCCGTATCTTGTTTTCGGGGATATACCTGACAAGCTGCTTTTCGGCATCATAAGGATTCCTGGCATCAGTGGTCAATCCGATTCTTGCAGAAATCCTGAAAATATGTGTATCCACTGCCATTGCAGGCTTTTGATAAACCACCGATGCGATAACATTTGCAGTTTTCCTTCCGACACCGGGAAGCTTTTGTAACTCTGATACATCAGAAGGCACAATACCATTAAAATCAACAAGTAATGTTTTAGCCATGCCGACCAGGTTTTTTGCTTTGCTGTTTGGGTATGTACAGCTCTTGATCTTTTCAAAGACTTCATTTTCTTTTGCAGTTGCAAGCGCTTTTGCATCAGGAAACTTATTAAAAAAATCCGGGGTGATCATATTAACCCTTTTATCGGTGCACTGAGCCGACAGGATAACAGCGACAATGAGTTCATAGGGAGATGAGTACTCCAATTCCGTTTCCGGCACAGGATTATGCTCTTCAAAATAACTGATTACTTTCCTGAATCTTTCTTTTTTATTCACTTCAGATTTTTTGTTCTTGCAAAATAAATAATTCGTTTCCAAACTATGACAACACAGTGTTAATCATCTGGGACATGTTACATTGCATCTCTGATTCGTTGAGTATATGTTTTGTCAACAATTTATCCTGGCTTTTGGAATGTCTTTTTTGCAAATGGTGGCGTGAATGGCTCCGATAAAAAAGTCCCGGAGCTAATTTCCCCGGGACTTAAATTTTCTAAGATTTTCATTTTTTTAATTTATCACGACATTAAACGTACCTGAAAGTCTTGTTTTAAAAACCTCAAGGGCTTTTGAATAACTTAAAATATTTTTAATGACAAGGACTTTTGGTGAAACCATTTTCCATTCTCCAACACCTGGCTTTCCTAATAAATTTCGTGTAGTTTGAAACTGTGATGGACCGGTCAGATTTTGCCACTCCCAATCATCGGTGTCGTTGTCGTTTAAGGAAAGAAAATCATTGAAAGTAAAGTCATTTTTCATAGGCGTTACATAAGTTTGACATATTTACAAAGTAGGAAACGCCTGCTTATTTCAAATATTTTAAATCCGAAAAGAATTTTTTTGCATACACGAAATATCTTCTGCCCGTTAATCGATCAGGGTCAATTACAAAGGCGAAGCCGCAACGATCAGACTTAATGAGTCAGAACAATATTCTTTTCGGCAATAAGCTTTCTGAGGTTGATCAGTGCATATCGCATTCTACCCAGAGCGGTATTGATGCTTACCTCGGTTACCTCTGCAATTTCCTTAAAGCTCATTTCGGCATAATGCCTCATATATAATACTTCCCTCTGCTCAGCCGGCAAAAGATCGATCAGTTTCCTGACATCTTTGTGAATCTGCTCCGTAATAATTCTGTCTTCAATCGACTCATCCATAATGTTCAGGTTATCGAAGATATCGAAGTCGTCGCTTTTACCATTGTCGATGACAGGTATTCGGTTCGATTTTCTGAAGTGATCAATAATGAGATTATGGGCAATCCTCATAACCCATTGAAGAAACTTACCTTCTTCGTTGTAAGAACCGGCACGGATAGTATTAATAACTTTTATGAAGGTATCCTGAAACAAATCATCAGCTAACTCCTTATTTTTTGTGATCATAAGGATATAAGCATAAATACGATTTTGATGACGACTAATCAGGTTTTCAAGACTGGTATGGTCGCCCTGTAAATACCTACCTATAAGCTCTTTGTCGCTATAATACTGAGCTTTCATATTTACCTCCTTCTTTTTAGGAACAATAGGTAGACTTTACGACAATAGGCAATCCTCCTGAAATTTAGATATTACTAAAACAAATAACAATTAGAATTTGTTGCAAACTTCGTGCAAAACTATGACATTATTAATTGATGAGCAAATTTAATTGATAATTTTGAACGCTAGTCTTAAAAAATGTTAAAGTACGATCTGGATAGCCTCGATACAAGGAGTTTTATCATTATCAAGGGCGCAAGGGTGCACAACCTGAAGAACATCGACCTTGCCATTCCGAAGAACAAATTGATACTTATTACAGGTCTTTCTGGTTCAGGAAAGTCCTCACTTGCATTTGACACACTTTTCGCAGACGGACAGAGGCGCTATGTTGAGAGTCTCAGTTCCTACGCACGGCAATTCCTTGGCAGGATGAGCAAACCTGACGTGGATTATATCAAGGGAATTTCGCCGGCGATAGCCATTGAACAAAAAATCAGTACCCGGAATCCAAGATCGACAGTAGGAACTTCGACCGAAATATACGAATACCTGAAATTGTTGTTTGCCAGGATCGGGAAAACCTTCTCACCTGTTTCGGGTAAGCTGGTCGAGCGATTTTCAGTATCCAGTGTTGTTGATTTTATTTTAGCTCAAAACACAGGCTCTCCTATCCTGATCTGTTGCCCGGTTGACTTTCGAACAAACGATCGCTCCTTAAAAGAACACCTTTTGATTTTACTTCAACAAGGTTTTAACCGGGTCAAATTAAATGATGACATATTCAGGATTGATGAACTACTCGATAAAAAAATACCACAGGCGGATTATATTGAAATCGTTGTTGACCGGGTTTTTATAAACAAAGATGACGTTGATCTGAAATCGAGACTGGCTGACTCCGTACAGATTGCTTTTTATGAAGGACGCGGAATTTGCAGGATTGAGGTTTATGCAGATGGTAAAACAATCAGGTCTGAATTCTCCAATAAATTCGAAGCCGACGGCACTGAGTTCGAAGAACCGACGGTAAATCTTTTTAGCTTCAATAATCCGTACGGAGCCTGCAAAAGATGTGAGGGTTTTGGGACTGTCATTGGGATTGATCCCGACCTGGTTATTCCGAATAAAAATCTTTCGGTTTATGAAGATGCTGTAGCTTGCTGGAAAGGTGAAAAGATGAGCGAATGGAAGGATCAGTTAATTATGCATGCTTATAAATTTGACTTTCCGATCCACCGCCCGTATTTTGAGCTTACCCGGCAACATCAGGAATTACTATGGACCGGAAACGAATTCTTCAACGGAATAAATGATTTCTTCAGGTATGTTGAGGAGCAAACTTATAAGATACAATACAGAGTGATGCTGGCAAGGTATCGCGGAAAGACAGTTTGCCCCGAATGTGAAGGTACCAGGTTGAGAAAGGATGCCGCTTACGTGAAAGTTGCCGGTAAATCGGTCAATGAAATGGTTATGCTGCCGGTTACAAGTCTTCTTGAATTCTTTGAAAAAATAGAATTGAGCGACTTTGACAGAAAGGTGGCAGAAAGACTTATTACAGAAATCACGAACCGACTGTCGTATCTGGTGGATGTCGGTCTTGGGTACCTAACTCTTAACCGGCTTTCAAATTCGCTTTCAGGAGGAGAATCTCAAAGAATCAACTTAGCCACTTCACTCGGAAGCAACCTTGTAGGTTCCCTGTATATTCTCGATGAGCCCAGTATCGGGCTTCATCCGAGGGATACAAATCGGTTGGTCAAGGTTCTGAAAAAATTACGGGATAACGGCAACACTGTTGTGGTTGTTGAGCACGAGGAGGAAATCATTAAAGAGGCTGATGAAATCATCGATATTGGTCCGCTGGCAGGAATCCATGGAGGCAGGCTCATTTTTCAGGGCAATTACCAGGATTTAGCCGGCGAGGAAGAAAGCCTGACTGCCAGATACCTTACAAACCGGATGATAATTGAAACACCCACTTCGAGACGCAAGTGGAGGGAGTATATCGAAGTTGTGGGTGCCCGTGAAAATAACCTCAAGGCAATTAATGTGAGACTGCCTTTAAACATTTACACGGTAATAACAGGCGTAAGCGGTTCAGGAAAATCATCCCTGGTTAAAAATATTCTTTTCCCCGGACTGAAGAAAATTTATGGCGGATACAGTGAAAAGACCGGCAAATGCAATACCATCACCGGTGATTATTCAAGGCTGTCGAATGTGGAGATGGTGGATCAGAATCCCGTTGGAAGATCATCGCGTTCAAATCCTGCGACATATTTAAAGGCTTATGATGAGATAAGGACATTGTTTTCAAACCAACCCCTGGCGAAAGTGAGAGGTTACAAGCCGGGATTTTTTTCATTTAATATTGAAGGGGGTAGATGCGAGGATTGTGAGGGTGAGGGAGTCGTGAAAATTGAAATGCAGTTCATGGCTGACATATTCCTTACCTGCGAAAGCTGCGGAGGAAAGCGGTTCAAGGAAGAAGCCCTGGATATCAAGTACCGCGAAAAAAATATTTACGATATCCTAAGTATGACTGTGAACGAAGCTGTGGATTTCTTTGCCGGTGGATCGGGTCAGCATTATCCGGAAAAAAAGATCATCGAAAAGCTCAAGCCATTACAGGATGTGGGTCTGGGTTATCTCGGTTTGGGTCAGCCTTCAAGTACACTGAGCGGTGGTGAAGCCCAGCGGATAAAATTGGCATTTTTTCTATCAAAAGGAACCAGTGAGGCACCGACCCTTTTTATTTTCGATGAACCTACAACAGGATTGCATTTTCATGATATTTCAAAATTACAGGCAGCTTTTAACGCTCTGATTGAAAAAGGGCACTCTATAATAGTCATTGAGCATAACCTTGAAATGATCAAATGTGCCGACTGGGTCATCGATATGGGACCTGAGGGCGGTGACGCCGGAGGATACGTTATTTTTGAGGGAACTCCGGAAGAACTGATTAAAGCTCAAAACTCATTTACTGGTCAATACCTGAGAAATAAATTGGTTGCCGGGTAGATTATGTTTATCCCGTTATTCACCAACTTGCCAGATAAATTTTCTATTTTTGCAACACAGTCGCATTTTCAGGATGAAAGCTAACGAAATTTTGAGAAAATATAAACTCAGCCCTACCGCCGGGAGGGTGAATGTGTTGAATATTCTTATCCATAGTCAAAAAGCCTTGTCGGGAAAAGAGATACAGTCCACGGTAACAGGGAGGTGTGACCGGGCAACGATTTATAGAATCCTCAAGAAATTCAGCCACAAGGGGCTTATCCACTCGGTTACCGAAGGAATGATAAAAAAATTTGTGTATCTGAATGAAAAAGATGATCATTCTCATTTCAAATGCGAAACCTGTGGTGAAATCAGATGTCTTCCTGATGTAAATATCACCGATTTGCAGCTACCGACTGGTTTTACAAAAAAAGAAGTGAGTATGATCATTACTGGTACATGCAGCAATTGCAACCTTGCAGTCAGTTAGATAGATGATGAAATTAAATACGCTAGTTAAAATAGTCTTTCTAATCATCGGGGCAATAATTCCCGTGGTATTT
>Ga0233425_10007763_pt1 | contig 14822 bp, 16 predicted proteins | sample Watercolumn_Towu_2_FD_181712 | JGI IMG/M metagenome (GOLD analysis project Ga0233425, IMG submission 181712) | Freshwater microbial communities from Lake Towuti, South Sulawesi, Indonesia - Watercolumn_Towuti2014_140_MG | ecosystem: Environmental > Aquatic > Freshwater > Lake | place...
GTTGCAAGCACTACATGTAGTGGGTAGAGCAGACTTGGCAGAAAGCAGCACATACTACATATAGTACCTCGGTTCGCCAAGACCACTACAGGTAGCGGTGGGCCTAACTTAGCGGAAAGTAGAGTATACGCTAGATTATGCTAGGCTCATGTTTAGAGAGCAGGGTGTGGACTCCAGACTCTCTAACGAGTGGCAAAGATGGATGCGATATGCATCACAGACTCAGGTATTCCAGCACTCCAATATTTCTGGTATACTCATGGAGTATCACCAGCAATGGCTGTCCTTAGCGGTGGCCGAGAAAGATGATTAACTTGAATAGCGTACGAACATCAAATAGGAGATAGGAATCTCATGTCCACCTTTCCCGAATCTGCCCGCCCGTTGGCGGAGTTGAAACCGACCGGTCGCTTCTTCGTCGGCATTGATTCCGATGGTTGCGCGTTCGATACGATGGAGATCAAGCACAAGGAGTGCTTCTGCCCGAATACGATCAAGTGGTGGGATCTGCAGCCGGTCTCCAAGTATGCCCGTGAGGCGGTCGAGTTCGTCAATCTCTACTCGAAGTGGCGCGGGATCAACCGCTGGCCTGCGCTGACCGTGGTCTTCGATCTGCTCGAAGAGCGGCCGGAGGTGATCGCCCGGCATGTGAAGATCACCCCGGCGGCGAAGGTGCGCGCCTTCATCGCCCAGAAAGAGTTCCCGCTGAGCAACGATGGCTTGAAGAAATATATGGCGCTGCACCCCGACGGGGAGCTTGAGACCGCCTGGCGTTGGACGACCGGCGTCAACGCGACCATCGAGGAGATCGTCCATGGCGTGCCGCCATTCCCGTTCGTGCGCGAGAGCCTGGAAGCGATGAAGGGCAAGGCGGATGTCGTCGTCGTCTCGGCCACGCCCACCGAGGCGCTGATCCGCGAGTGGCAGGAGCACGACATCGCCCAGTACGCGCGCGTGATCGCCGGACAGGAGTTGGGCACGAAGAAGCAGCATCTCGGCCTGGCGGCCAAGGGCAAGTATGCGCCGGATCACATCCTGATGATCGGCGACGCGCCCGGCGACATGGACGCGGCCCGCGCCAACGACGCGCTCTTCTTCCCGATCAACCCGGGCGCAGAAGAGAAGTCGTGGGAGCGGTTCTACCACGAGGCGCTGGCGCGCTTTTTCGCCGGCGCATACAAAGGCGCCTACGAGGCCAGCCTGATCGCCGAGTTCGAGAAGCTGCTGCCCGATACGCCGCCGTGGAGAAAATAGCAAGTCAGCAAATCAGCAAGTCAGCAAGAGACACACTGCAAACTTGGGTTTGCTGATTTGTTGATTTGCTGATTTTTTAGGAGGTTTCATGGTCATCGGTAAAGGTTACACCGACCGGTTTCTGACCGACGCCGAAATCCGGGACGTGGTTTTCGGCGGTTTCGCGCGGGCCGACGTGGCCGGAAAGCGCGTGTTGGTTATCATCCCCGATAGCACGCGCACTGCGCCCAACGGGCAGCTTTTCCGGCTGTTCCACGAGGCGCTGTGGGGCAAGGTCGCCGCGCTGGATTATCTGGTCGCGCTCGGCACGCACATGCCGATGAGCGATGACGCGCTCAACCGTCTGCTGAGCATCACCGCGGCGGAGCGGGCGACGCAGTTCGCCGGCGTGCGCATCTTCAACCACGCGTGGGACGATCCGGCTGCGCTGGTACAGCTCGGCACGATCGGGGCGGATGAGATCGCGCAGCTCACCGGTGGGTTGTTCCGGCAGGAGGTGGCGGTCACGGTCAACCGGCTGGTGCTCGATTATGACCTGCTGGTGGTCTGCGGCCCGACCTTCCCGCACGAGGTCGTTGGCTTTTCCGGCGGCAACAAATACTTCTTCCCTGGCGTCTCTGGCGCAGAGGTGATCAACTTCACCCACTGGCTGGGCGCGGTGATGACCAATTACGTCATCATCGGCACGAAGCATACGCCGGTGCGCGCAGTCATCAACCGGGCCGCGGCGATGATCCCGACCCCCAAGCTCAGCTGTGCGATGGTCGTTGCGCCGGCGAAGGGCGATATCGCGCACACGGCTGTCCCACTTCTCAACGGTCTCTACTTCGGTTCGCCGGAGGCAGCTTGGGGGGCCGCGTCCGACCTGTCGAGCCAGGTTCACGTCGTCTGGGTGGAGAAGCCGTATAAACGCGTGCTCTCGGTGATGCCGCACCTGTACGATGACATCTGGACCGGCGCCAAGGGGATGTACAAGATGGAACCGGCCATCGCAGACGGCGGCGAGGTGATCATCTATGCGCCGCACATCACCGAGGTGTCGTACACCCACGGCCGCATCCTGGAGCAGATCGGCTACCACTGCCGCGATTACTTCCTGAAGCAGTGGGACAAGTTCAAGAATCTGCCGGGCGGCGTGCTGGCGCACTCGACCCATCTGCGCGGGCAGGGCACGTATGATCCGGCGACGGGCGAGGAGCAACCGCGCATCAAGGTGACGCTGGCGACCGGCATCTCCCGCGAGCGGTGCGAGCGGATCAACCTCGGTTACATGGATCCCGCGACGATCAACCTGGAGGAGTGGAAGGGACGAGAGGCTGAAGGCGTTTTGTTGGTGCCGAAGGCCGGCGAGATGTTGTATCGGGTGAAGTAGCTTGGTGAAGTTGTGAGGAGTTGGCACATGGGGATCGCGACGCTGTCTCTTGCCGAGACGACTGTCTCAGGTTTGCAGCAAGTTGCTTCCAGCCGAGGTACGACGGCCGATGTATTGGCTGAGCAGGCGATTCGAAGTTACCTGCGTCAAGAGGCGGAACAGAAGATCGAGCGAGAAGAGCAGGAATTCCACGCTCAACATATGCAATTATTGCTTCGTTACGCGGGGCAATTTATTGCCATGCACGAGGGGCGGGTGATTGATAGCGATTCCGACGAATTGGCTCTCTATCTTCGAGTGCGCCAACGTTTTCCGATGGTTGGTGTTCTCATCAAGCAGGTTGCAACGGAGACCGATGAAGTGTGGATGATCCGTTCGCCGCACCTTGAGGTCGCCACGTGAAGCTCTATACGTATGTGTACAGCAAGGATCACCAACCGCCGATGCCGGTTGTGGATGTCAGGTTGATCGCTCCGCATTCTGGAATGGCTACGGGCACAATCACAGCGGTTGTTGATTCGGGCGCTGACGGCACACTGGTTCCGGTGGATTTACTCAGCGAAATCGGGGCCGTCAGTATTGCTACCGGGCGGTTGGCCTGGCTTTGGCGCGAGAGTCGAATGGTACATATCTATGTCGTGCAACTTGAGATCGGCCCCATTCGTCTGCCGAAAGTGCGTGTTGCGGGTGTGCCTGTCGGCACCGATTTGGTCTTGGGGCGCGATGTGCTCAATCAAATGGTTTTGACCCTTGACGGCCCCGCCGAGTCTGTGGAGATCGCGACAGAGTAGGGTTCAGGTGCTATACTTCGTCAAATTTCTGCGGCTCAAGCGGCCGCGTAATGGAGGATTTCATGTCCAAAGCAGATATCGGTTTGATCGGTCTGGCCGTGATGGGCCAGAATCTGGTGCTCAACATCAATGACCACGGTTTCGCCGTGGCCGTCTACAACCGCACCACCTCGGTGACGGATGAATTTCTGGCCGGCAACGCCAAGGGCCGGACGATCTACGGCGCGCACACGCTGGAAGAGCTGGCCGGGCTGCTGAAGCGCCCGCGCCGCGTCATGCTGATGGTGCAGGCCGGCCGGCCGGTGGATGACATCATCGAAAAGCTGTTGGGCGTGCTGGAGCCGGGCGACATCATCATTGATGGCGGCAACTCGAACTATGAGGACTCGATCCGCCGCACCGCCTACGTCGAGTCGAAGCATGTCCTGAGCGGGGCCGAAGGAGGGCTGCTCTACATCGGCACGGGCGTCTCTGGCGGCGAGGAGGGCGCGCGCAACGGCCCCTCGATCATGCCGGGCGGCTCGCCGGCCGCGTGGCCCGCGGTCAAGCCGATCTTCCAGGCGATCGCGGCCAAGGTGGCCGACGGCTCACCCTGCTGCGATTGGGTAGGCGAGAACGGCGCCGGCCACTTCGTCAAGATGGTGCACAACGGCATCGAGTACGGCGACATGCAGATCATCGCTGAGGCCTATCACCTGATGAAAGAAGGCCTGGGGCTGACCAACGACGAGATGCACCAGGTCTTTGCGCGCTGGAACCAGGGCAAGCTGGAGTCGTACCTGATCGAGATCACGCGCGACATCCTCGGTTACCGGGAGGCGGACGGGACCGCCACGATTGACATCATCCTGGATCGCGCCGGCCAGAAGGGCACCGGCAAGTGGACGGTCATCTCCGCGCTCGACCAGGGCATCCCGCTGACGCTGATCGCCGAGGCGGTGTTCGGACGTGCGCTCTCCGCGCTGAAGGATGAGCGCGTGGCCGCGTCCGCCGTGTTGCCCGGCCCGAAGCCGCCCGCCATTGCCGACAAAGCCGCGTTCGTGGCCGATTTGGAAGAGGCGGTCTATGCCTCGAAGATCGTCTCCTACACCCAGGGCTACATGCTGATGCGCGCCGCGGCCGAGGCGTACAAGTGGAACCTCAACTTCGGCGGCATCGCGCTGATGTGGCGCGGGGGCTGCATCATCCGCTCGGTCTTCCTGGGCAAGATCAAAGAGGCCTTCGACGTCAACCCCGACCTGACCAACTTGCTCGTCGCGCCCTACTTCCAGCAAGCCGTGAGTCACGCGGCGCCGGCGTGGCGCCGCGTCGTCGCCAAGGCCGTAGAACTAGGCATCCCGACGCCGGCCATGTCGAGCGCGCTGGCCTTCTTCGACGGCTACCGCCGCGAGTGGCTGCCCGCCAACCTGCTGCAAGCGCAGCGCGACTACTTCGGCGCGCACACCTATGAACGCACCGACAAGCCCCGCGGCCAGATGTTCCACACGAACTGGACCGGCGAGGGCGGCGATGTGACCGCGCGGGCGTATCAGGCGTAGGACAGACAATACCATATCCGCGAGATCGGGGCATGGACACCATTGAGTACATTCGCGAGCATGTTCAGAGCAACCGGTATGAAGTTTCGCGACACGCAGAGCGGGAGCGCGAGAGCGACCACTTGTTGATCTCGGATATCGAGGAGAGCATCGTCCTGAATGATGGCACACGTGTATGCGGCCTGTTCATCGTGTGGTGGTGAGGTTGTTCCCAGACGTATCCGTCATACGTATTCCTGGAATGACCGACTGTTTCTGTTTGACGACGTGCCCGCGGGAGTGTGCGCGCAATGCGGTGAAGCATATTTCACCGCCGAGATTGTGAAGACGATGGAGAGAACTGTGCTGGCTAAGACCAGACCGCGGCGCACTATACGCGTGCCAGTGTATGCCTACGCCGAGGCGGCAACCGCATAGCTCTTCCTCTGGAGGATGCAAAGTGACCAAATCACGTAACGTCATCGTCGCTCAATCAGGGGGGCCTTCCCCTGTGATCAATAGTTCATTGCGCGGGGTCGTCGAAACCTGCAAGGTGATGCCCCATGTCTTCGGCACGGTCTACGCCGGGTTCCACGGCATCGAGGGGGTGCTGAAGGAGGAGTTGCTCGACCTGTCGGCGCAGCCGGACGAAGAGATCGCGCTGTTGGGCGTCACGCCAGCGGCCGGCAGCATCGGCACCTGCCGCTACAAGCTGAAGGACAAGCAGCGGGAAGACTTTGCGCGGGTGATCGAGGTCTTCTGGGCGCACAACATCGGCTATTTCTTCTACAACGGCGGCAACGACTCGATGGACACCGCGCACAAGATCGCGGTGTTGGCCCAGGAGATGGGGCTGGAGTTGATCGCGACCGGTGTGCCCAAGACCATTGACAACGACGTGGGCGATAGCGAGTTCAAGTTGGTGGATCACACCCCCGGTTACGGCTCGACCGCGCGCTACTGGGCGCTGAACGTCCAGGGCGCCAACGAGGAGAACGCCGGCTCATCCCCGGCCGACCCGGTGCTGGTGCTCCAGGCGATGGGCCGCAAGATCGGCTTCATCCCGGCTGCCGCGCGGCTGGCCGACCCCAAGCGCGAGCTGCCGCTTCAGATCTACCTGGCCGAATCAAAGGTGAGCCTGGCGCAGATGGCCGACAATGTCAACGACGAGCTGAAACGCTCCGGCCGTTGCATCGTGGTCGTCAGCGAGGGGTTCGATGTGGGCAGCCTGGGCGAGCGCAAAGACAGCTTCGGCCACACGATGTTCGGCGCCAGCGAGACGACGGTTGCGCAGACCGTGGTCAACTACCTCAACAGCGTCGGTCTGGCGGCCGCGGGCGCGGCGCGCGGCAACGTCCCCGGCACCGACCAGCGCACGAGCATGATCTACGCTTCGACCGTGGACATCGAAGAGGCGTACAAGGTCGGTCAGAAGGCGGTGTTGGTGGCCGCGCAGGACGGCTCTGGCTGGATGAGCACGATCCTCCGCGAACCCGGCCCGATCTACAACGTGCGCTACGACAAGGTCCCGTTGAAGCTGGTCGCCAACTCCGAGCGCGCCTTCCCGCAGGAGTGGATCGCGGCGAACGGCTGCGACGTGACCGACGACTTCGTCCGCTACGCCCGGCCGCTGATCGGCGACGACTGGCCGAGCATCCCGCTGGTGGACGGCCGGCAGCGGTTTGCCCGCCTGAAACCGATCTTCGCGGCGCAATCTCTGCCCGCGTATGTGCCGCAGGCGTTGCGGTGATGGACGGGCGTTGGATCGCGAAGATCGAAGTGGCGCGAAGACCACAAAGCACGAAGACTGCGAAGCATGAAGAACGTATTGCTCCGCGCAATGGTAGGCGCCTTCGCGCTTCGTGTCTTCGCGGCGCTTCGCGACTTCGTGCTCCAAATACCGACGTTTCTGAAATGAGGTAATCATGCCACAAACCATTCCAGCCGAACTTACCCTCGATGCGAAAGCCCTCCTGGGCGAAGGCCCGATTTGGGATGCGCGGAAACAGGTTTTGTATTGGGTGAATATCATGGGCAACGAGGTCCACGAGTTTCACCCGGCCACGGGGCGGGATCGCGTGTTCGACGTCGGCCAACCGGTCGGCACGGTCGTGCCGCGGCGCTCCGGCGGCGTGATGGTGGCGCTGCGCGATGGCTTCGCCGCGCTGGACACCGATACCGGCGCGCTGACGATGGTCGCCGACCCGGAAGCGCACCTGCCCCAGAACCGCTTCAACGACGGCAAGTGCGATCCGGCCGGCCGCTTCTGGGCCGGGACGATGCGCCAGGCCGAGGATCGCGCGGGCGCGGGCAGCCTCTATCGGCTCGACCCCGACCTGAGCGTCCACAAGATGTGGACGAACATCACGGTCGCCAACGGTATCGCGTGGAGCCACGACGCCAGGACGATGTACTACATTGACACACCGACGATGATGGTCGTGGCATTCGACTACAACGTCGAGACCGGCGCCATCGCCAACCCGAAGCCGGTCGTGCATACGCCTGATGGCCCCGGCGGTCCAGATGGCATGACGATTGACGCCGAGGGAATGTTGTGGGTGGCGTATTGGGGCGGTTGGCGCGTCGTCCGTTGGAACCCCCACACCGGCGAGGCGCTTGCGGTCATCGAGCTGCCGGTCGAACGCGTCACCGCGCCGTGGTTCGGCGGCCCGAACCTGGACGAGTTGTACATCACTTCAGCGCGCACCGGGCTGAGCGCGGACGCGCTGGCGAAGCAGCCACACGCGGGCAGCCTCTTCGTCGCCCGGCCGGGCGTGCGCGGCCTGCCGGCGTTCGAGTTTGCGGGATAGGAATATGATCAATACCCAAAACCTGCCGCGCCGCCACGAGGAGCAAATCCCCGTCGGCAAGCGCGTCTCCTTCTGTCGCTGCTGGCAATCCGCCACTTTTCCTTACTGCGATGGCGCGCACAAAAAGCTCAACGCCGAAACCGGCGACGTGCTCGGCCCAGTCGTCGTCACGGGCGTCGCGGCGGCCGAAGAATCGAGCAAATCAGCAAATCAGCAAATCAGCAAATGAGCCGTTTGGGATTTGTTGATTTGCTGATTTGTTGACTTTCAAGGAGTTCCCATGCCCCCATCCTCCTTCCCATCCCCGATCTTCAAGGCCATCGTCCCGGTCGCCGGGCTGGGCACGCGTTTGCTGCCGGCGACGAAATCCATGCCGAAGGAGATGCTGCCGGTCGGCCGCAAGCCGGTGGTGCAATATGTCGCGGAGGAGCTGCAGGCTGCTGGCGTCCCGCAGATCTTGCTCATCACCGGCCGGCGCAAGCAGGCGATCGAGGATCACTTCGACGCCGACCCGGAGCTGGCCGCGGCGATCCAGCGCGCCGGCAATGAGCGGTTGCTGGCCGATCTGGCCTACACCAATGGCGGCGCTCGCTTCTTCTACACCCGCCAGGCCGAGCCGCGCGGGCTGGGCGATGCGGTGCTCTACGGCGCAGAGTTTGCGGGGAACGCGCCATGCGTCGTCTCGCTGGGCGACTCGATCATCACCGGCGAGCGCGTCGGCGAGACGTTGCGCGCGCTCGTGGCCGGCCACATCGCCAGCGGCGCGTGCGCGACGATCCTGGTCGAGGATGTGCCGGCGGACGAAGCGTATCGCTACGGCATCGTGGCGCCGGCCGGCTCAGCCGACCCGCCGTGCGGCGAGCCGTTCCGCCTGCGCGATATCGTCGAGAAGCCGCGGGCCGGCGCGGCGCCCAGCCTGCTGGCCGTTGCTGCGCGCTACGTCTTCAACCCGGACATCTTCGAGGCGTTGCGCCAGACGCCGCTGGACAGCCGCGGCGAGTTGCAGCTCACCGACGCCATCCGCCTGCTGATCCAGTGGGGCCGGCCGGTCTTCGCCTGGCGGCTGCGGCCGGGCGAGCGCCGCTACGACATCGGCAACTTCGAGAGCTATTTCCGCGCCTTCATTGATTTCGCGCTGGCCGATGAACGGTACGGTTACACCCTGCGCAAATACCTGAAAGAGCGCGCCTATGACATCTGAGCGGCTGCTGCGCTGCACTGCGCCGGGCCGGGCCGGGATCATCGGCAACCCGACCGACATGTATGGCGGCGCAGTGATGGCGTGCTCAGTGCCGATGCGCGCGTGGGTGGAGCTGCGTTCGGATCGAGGGCTGACGCTGATATCGGGCGCTGAATGCGCCGCCATCCGCAGCCTGGAGGACTTGCGGCCACGGCAAGATCGCTTCGATCTGGCGCGCGCGGTCTTCCGCTATTTCCGGCTGCCCGAGATGGCCGCGCAAATCCGCTTCGGCACCGACATCCCGATGCAGAGCGGGCTGGCCGGTTCGACCGCGCTCCTGGTGGCGATGACAGCGGCGGTCTTGGCCTGGCTGGGCCGCCTCCCCCATCGCTACGGGATAGCCGAGACTGCGCGCTTCATCGAGCTGAACTACCTGGAGGTCGTCTGCGGTTATCAGGACGCGTACATGACCACCTTCGGCGGCCTGAACTACCTGGACTTTCGGGGGAAGCAGTTCTACCGGCCGTTGGAGACCGAGCTTTTCGGCACAGTTGAGGTCTTGTCAGAGGTCGTCCCGGCGTTGCCGTTCGTGCTGGCCTACACCGGCATCCGCCATCACTCTGGCCAGGTGCACAAGCCGCTGCGCGAGCGGTGGCTGGATGGCGAGCCGGAGGTCGTGCGCGCCTACGAGCGGATCACCGAGCTGGCCGCCATCGGCAAGCGCGCGCTCTTGAAGGCCGACTGGCCCGATCTGGCCGCGGCGATGAACGAGAACCACGCCATCCAGCGCAGCCTGGGCGGCTCCGGCGAGCACAACGAGCTCCTGATCCAGGCGGCGCTGAAAGCCGGCGCGCCCGCGGCCAAGCTGGCCGGCGCGGGCGGCGGCGGCACGATCATCGCGCTCTGGCCCGATCCCGACCGCGCGCCCCTGGAGGCCGCGCTGCGCGCCGCGGGCGCCAGCGAGCTTTACGAGATCAAGCCGGTGGCAGGGGTGACGGTGGAATCGGGGTGAGCGGATCGTTCAGTATGTTGGGGAAACGATGCCCAATTAGGGGGAACCGTTCCCCAAGATCGGGCGCTGAATCCCCAAAGTTGGGCAGAGATCGCCCTATTCAGGGGAGGCTTTCCCCAACTTTGGGCGTAGACTTCCCCGAATAGGGGAAGGATTGCCCCAATCGGGGGGAGCGTTCCCCGAAATAGGGCGAAGTATCCCCACGATCTCCTAGAAGATGTGAAGAATCACCGCGCGAAACCGGTTGACGGGACTGGCCTCCGGCGTTATGCTGGAACCACTCTGAAGTGAAATGTTGCTGAACCGTGCAAGGACAACTCAACGACCTGCGATGAAGAAACCACTCCCAGGGGCTTCCTGGTTCTTCGTGGACGAGTCCGGCGATCCCACCTTCTACGATCGCCAGGGGAACCTCATCGTGGGGCAGGCTGGCTGTTCGCCGATCTTGATCTTGGGGTTTGTGGAGACGCAGCACCCTGATGCCCTCCGTGACGCTGTGCTGCAGCTTCAACAGGAAGTGATCCGTGATCCCTACTTCCAGGACTTTCCATCGCTGCGGAAGACCGCGATTGCTTTCCATCCAAAGATGATGTACCTGAGATCCGCTACCGCTTCTTTAAGCTGCTCTCAACGCTCGATTTCACGGCGCAGTTTGTCGTGGCGCGCAAAATCGAGCGGGTCTTTCGCAACAGCTTCCAGGCCCGGGATGAAGCATTCTATGACCACTTGGTGTCGCGCTTGTTCCAAAACGCCTTGCACCGCCATCAGCACAACCTGATCTACTTCGCCAAACGCGGGTCGCGCACGCGACAGGAGCCGCTGGCTGATGCTATCCGCAAGGGAATCGCCGACTTCGATGAGAAGTGGAACACAAACGTCAATACAACCTTCGCAGTGCAAGCGCAAACGCCGCTGGGTGAGCCATGTTTGAGCATCGTGGATTACATGAACTGGGCCATCTATCGGGCTTTCACGCGCGAGGAAATGCGCTACTTCCGGGTGGTGGAGAAGAAGGTCACCCTGTTGGTGGATCTGTACGATACGGCCGTCTACCCGCAGAACTGGTACTCCCGGCGGAATCCATTCGATACAACAAAGATCACCCCGCTATAGCTAGGCCCGGATACCGGGCGCACGGCACATGCAAAGCCGACTTTCGCACATAACGGAGTGATCTTGTCAACTGGCTGCATCATACCAGAGTGCGGGCGGTTTGTCAACCTTTCAAAATTATCATTCTACCAGATGGCGGCGCAACTCGTCGCATCGTGCATCGTGCGATTGCGAGACCAGGGGAATGCGCCCAAGATCGGGCGACGCTTGCCCGATCTTGGGAAGACCCTCCCCTATGTTGGGGAAACGATGCCCAATTTGGGGGAATTGTTCCCCAAGATTGGACGATGAATCCCCAAAGTTGGGCGGTGATCGTCCTGTTCAGGGGCGGCTATCCCCGAAACAGGGCGAAGCGTCCCCAACATTGGGCAAAAATCGCCCCAATCAGGGGAGACCTTCCCCAACATTGGGCATCGGGTTTCCCGATTATTTGGATCACTTCGTGATCTGCGCCATCCTTCGCGGCTCCGTGATCCATCCTCCGGCGACGCGCAATTCCTCGTCCCACACCCGATTCGCAGTTTGCGCTTGTTGTCACGGCGGTTTTGAGCTATAATTTGGGCAAGTGCGAACTTATGTCGGGAGGAATACCTATGTTGGCAGTGCGGGGAATATTCGAGAGGGGCCAGGCGCGGCCTATTGGCAACATCCGCGGGCGCGAAGGGCAGCCGGTGATCATCACATTCCTTGAAGAATCTGTCGAAGCAAAGCCTAACGCCCAGGGCGACACCGAGGATGCGTGGCAGATGATGGCGCAGCTTGTCGAAGCGTGCGCCGTGGAGACGGGTATCCGCGATCTCGCACACCAGCACGATCAATATCTCCACCATACAATAGCGGAGAGTTGAGCAAATGGCCGAAGTCTTCGTAGATACCGTGGCCTGGCTTGCGCTCATCAACACGAGCGATGCATTGCATGAGCCTGCGCAACGAGTCATGGCGCAACTGCGCACACAACAAGTCCGACTCACGACGACCGAGTTCATCCTGCTGGAAGTCGCCGATGCGTTGTGTGCGCCTCCAGCGCGCGGCCAGACCATCCGGTTCATCGAAGGACTTCGGCGACTGCCGTTGTTGGAGATCATCCCTGTAAGCGAGCGGTTATTTGCAGAAGGTTGGAAATTGTACTGCCAGCGCAGCGACAAATCCTGGGGGCTGACCGATTGCATGAGCTTTGCTGTCATGCACGAAAGACAACTGGCTCAGGCATTCACCTCGGATCACCACTTCGAACAGGCCGGGTTCACCAAATTGTTGTCCTATACTCATGGTTCGCAAGACGCATCGGGGAGACGCTCCCCAAGATAGGGCGAGCGGCATCCCAAGTTGGGCAGAAACCGCCCCAACCAGGGGCGGCTTTCTCCAAAATCGGGTGAAGGATTTCCTGAGTGGGGAAGGGTTGCCCTAGCGCGGGAAGTGTTTGGAGCACGGAGGCGCGAAGGCGACGAAGGACGCGAAGCGCGAAGGGGGCGCGGCTACACTTCGCGGTCTTCGCGCTTCGTGATCTTCGCGTCCCTTCGCGGCTTCGTGCTCCGCACCCCCGGCGGCGCGCAATGCCGCGTTCCACCCCCGATTCGCAGTTTGCACTTGTTGTCGCGGCGGTCTTACGCTATAATCTGTGCAAGTCTGGCGACACGAGGATGGTTATCGGCATGAGCGCCCTACAGAATGGTTGACCAGCCAATGACATGCGAATTTTGCGGTGGTGAAACAGTCAAGAAACGGGTGCGCAAGGTTCACTGGCTGCGGCGGATCCTCTACATCGTGGATGACGTCGAGGCCGAGGTGTGCCGGGAGTGCGGCGAGCGTTACTACCATGCGACGACCCTCGACACGCTGGATCAGTTGTTGGCGTCAGGTGGCCTGGCGATCAAAGAACGGCTGCAAGTGCAGGTGATGGCGATGCCTGCGTAGACCGGCCTAGCGCAGATGGTCTTGGCCTGCGCGACGGAATGAACGAAGGCAATCTCAACTTCCCCGGACAACCCCTTCTATCCAACATAGCACTTGCGTTCTACCATTTTGTATTCTGCTTGATTTATGGTATAATGCCAGGCACTGAATTACTGCATGTTGTACGCGAGCAACGACCGGATACAACATATGGTAGTTCGATAGTCTCTCCTGCACCGATGAGCAGATAGGAGTGTGGAAGAATGGCGAAGATACCGACACAACGAGTGACACCGAGACCGGACGGGAAGTGGCAACACAAGCAGGATGGCAACGAGCGAGCGACGAAACTGAACCCACACAAAGACAAGTACGGCAACCGTTGCCTTGGCAGAATCGGGTATTTTGTGTAATTGACCTGACGAAGGGTACGGCGTGGATCATGAAGTTCATGAGAGGGGCACCAGATGGCCAAGACAGTCTCTTCGAGCAAATTCACCGAGCTAAAAGGGCTTGACCGCATAAGCTCCACGGTCCATGGGATGAAATGCCTGTTCCGGGAGATCACGAAAGATGACTACGGAATCGACGGGGAAATAGAAGTCGTCGTACCTAAGTCGGACGGCACTGGATACCAAACTGAAGGCGGAGTAATCAAATTCCAGTCGAAGTCGGGCGAGAGTTATGTAAGACAGGATTCAGAAACGTCATTCTGTACGTCGGTCGATAAAGATGATCTCGAAACCTGGTACTCCGCTACTCATCCGGTCATCTTCATCGTTTATCACCCTAGGGATGACAAGCTGTACTGGAAGGATGTTCGCGCCTATGTGAAATCAACCCCCAACATATGGCTTCCACCCTTTAAAATTGTCTTTGACAAAGGTAAGGACGAGTTCGGCGGATCGGCGCAAGAAGCTATCAGGGGCTTGGCCGGTGTAAGTCCACCGCGCATTAATCGCGAGCAGAAGGAACGGTTCTTTTCAAATCTGTTTCTCGTCAAGCGTATGCCGACAATAATGACGGCTGCCGCTACTTCGTATAAAGACTACAGTTCCGTTCGCGCCCAGAGCAAAGAACCATTGCCGCCCTTCTGTATTGTTGAGGGACGGCTCTATTCCTTAGCTGACTTGCGCCGGTCGCAGTGTGCGTTGCGCGAGTTCTGCGATCCCAATCATATTGACGATGTTCTCACCCAACGATGGATTGGGGATGAGTTGCGATATCGAGACTACACCTTTCTGGTAAACCAATTGCTCGGCCAACATCTGCGCCAGTGCGGTCTTCGGTATAATCGCGACTTTGAACGGAATTATTTCCCCCGCAGAGACCCGGAAGGACAAGTCTTTCGCAAGGACTGGTTCAACGTGCGTACCGGAAGGCAAGCGCCCGCGCGTATCGTCAGCAAGTACTACACCTACGGTATCGACCAGTTCTGGCGTCACCTTGCCGCCAAGTTTACCTTCAAGGCTTACGGCACGACCTGGTATCTCCAAGTGACCCCCAAGTACTTCTACACTTACGACGGGGAGCACGCGTATGATCGGGAAAAGATCGGGCCGTACACGACCAAGCTGAAGGCAAGGGAGAGAAACCTGCACGTCCTCAATCATGTGTTGTTCTGGGCAGACGTGCTGTCGCAGGGCAAGCCTGCGATTGACTTCACGCTGCATGATAAGGTGATCCTGCAAATAGAGAAAACGCCTGTCTCAACGACCTCGGACTTTGCCCTTCCTTACGATCCAGCGACCTATGGATCGCGGATTAAATAACTTTCCCACTCGGTTGGGAAAGAGGCACAGCGCGATAGTTCCATTGCGGCAAGACTTCATCAAACACGATGCGCATGGTTTTCTTGAAATCGTCAGTCACTTTGC
>Ga0233425_10007764_pt1 | contig 14822 bp, 9 predicted proteins | sample Watercolumn_Towu_2_FD_181712 | JGI IMG/M metagenome (GOLD analysis project Ga0233425, IMG submission 181712) | Freshwater microbial communities from Lake Towuti, South Sulawesi, Indonesia - Watercolumn_Towuti2014_140_MG | ecosystem: Environmental > Aquatic > Freshwater > Lake | place: Indonesia...
ATGTGCGACCAATGTACCAAGAGTCCATTCTTGTATCCCGTGAACCCAAACACGAGCCCGACCATCGCTCCGTTCTGGTCAAAGGCTGCCGCTGCGACCCCGCCGATTTTCTGCACGATGGCAGCCACTGACGAGCTGATCACTTCGGCGACATTCTCCCCCCAGACTTCCTTCTGAAGTGCTTCGAAGGCACGATAGTCGTCTGTTGATTGAAGCGGTCGTATCACAAATTGGGGGCTCGGCGATGTCATTCAAACTCTTCGAATGCTGTCTGGTCAGGGTGTCGCTGGACAATTTGTGTTTGTAAGGCGAGAAAAGCAAATGGTTGTTCAATTGTCACGGATGCGGCGGATCCTCGCGGATGAATGGTTCACCTGCGTCAGCCGCCGAGTGATCACAATGGATCTTAGAAACTCCATAGTGGTTCAAGGATTGGCACACCCCGCGTGGCGGGGCAGGCAGACAACACTGACGTTACAGAGTTTCACAGATGATGGAGCCCCTCATTTAGGATTATTTCATCCGTGGATATCAGGTAGCATCTGTGTACTTGTGTTCTATTCTAAGGACACTGGAATGGAGTTTTTTCTTGCCTTCGGGACAACGATTCGGTACTATTATTCGAATTGGTCAACACTGCACCGTCGTACAACCGATCCGAATCGTGAACCGAGTCCTGCGCTTCGCTGTCATCTCCCTGATTGTGCTCCTTCCGTCGTGCAATCAACAATTCGATCCCCGTCAGGAACACCAACCCAAGCTTGTCGTCTTCTCGATTCTGTCCACCGACCGGAGCATACAGTTTGCGAGAGTCGAGCAGGACTACATGCCCCCGGACTACAATCCGTTGGATCACACATCCGACAACTCGGTGCTCGATGCAACTATCACTCTCAGGGACGGAGGCACTACGTACCGCCTTGCCGACACTCTCCTCCCTCGAAGCGACACCAGCCGTTACAAGTCGGCAATAAGAGGCTTCGTGCTGCGGAGCTTCCTCCCTGTTTTTGGGAAGACCTATGAGCTATCTGCAACGACATCACTCCTGGGCAATGCGTCAGCATCGGTGACGATACCAACTAAGCCAGTTCTCGACATGGGAGCTGGTGCGTCGGCAGTGCTCGACAAACCCCTCGATTACGCCACGAATGCACCGATCGGCTGCACTATCCTGCTTTCCAGCCTCGCACGAGGATATCTCGGCCATCTTTACGTCTATTTTGATGTACTGGAGGGATCCGAATGGAACGAAGGGCGCGTCGAAATCCCTTTGCGGTTCATGAGCCCGCAGCTCAAGTCGTTGGAACATGCAGTATATCCCCAACTGACGGGGAGGCCGTCACGAAACCAAGCTTCGTTGATCTTCAACAATGAGCTTTACCGCGCGGCCCTATCATCAATCGCAGATTCCAGATTCAGGGGGAAGAAACTGATTTACAAATGGGCCGTCTTTCAGCTTACACAGATGGAGAAAAACCTCTTTAATTACTACAATACGGTTCACTCGTTTCGTGACGCCCATACCATCAGGCTGGATGAGCCAGTGTATTCGAACATTTCCGGAGGATATGGCCTTGTTGGGGCGTACACGCTGGATTCGCTGGTTCATGTGCTCCCGGAGAATTTCAGCTTCAACAATTACTAGAAACGGGTTGCGCGCGGAATGGCACACTGACAACACTGATGCTACTGACCTACACAGATTATGACACTCTAAATAATAAACATTTCTTCTGTGGCCATCTCGTAACATCTGTGTATTCTGTGTTCGATTCAAAGCACTATGCAACTTCCTGAAAACATATCTTCATACTCGATATTTCGCTCTCTTCCGGGCTGGGCCGCGATTCTCTTGATCGCAGGCATTCTCGCCGGCTGCGAAGATAATTTCGATCCGCGGGCGTCGCTGCAGGAGCAGATGGTGGTCTTCTCCGTACTTTCCACAGACCGCCCGGCTCAATTCGTGCGAGTCCAGCGCAACTACATGCCCCCCGAGTTCGATCCCCTCTCGTATACCGGCAACAATTTCCTGAGCGATGCTATCGTCACAATCCGGGAGTCGAACAAAGTCTTCAGGCTGCGTGATACGCTGCTTAAGCGGGGAGACACCTCCCGCTACAAGTTTCCCATGAAGACGTTCTATATTGATCCGCTGACTCCGTTGCACGGGAGGTCATATCAGGTGATCATTCAGTCTCCTTCCGAAGGCCAGATCAATGCGACGGCCACTGTCCCCGACAAACCACTGCTTACGATATCACCGGCTGCGCTTCAGATTCTCGATCGCCCCGACCGCTCCATTCAGGACGCCCGCATTGTATTCGTCGTGCAACTCTCGAAGGCCGCAAAAGGGTATCTCCCGCGCCTCTATCTCTACTATGATGTTCTGAAGGACAACGAATGGATCGAGGAACGGGCAGAAATCCCGACTACGTCCGCCGACTCCTCCAGCTACAGCCTCAACGTACCACAGTATCCGAAGATGATGGCCGCACCGAACACTTCGCAGGTCGGAGTAACATACCTCAACGGATACTACAAGGCCATCATCAATACCCTGAATGAGAAGTACAAGCGGACGCGCCTTATTTTCAAATGGGCGACGGTCGTCATCCTTCAGGCCGATCAAAACCTTTTCAAGTACTACGCCGGCGCGCACGGTGCCGAGGATCCGTATTCAATCAGACTGGATGAACCGTTGTTTTCTACTGTCCAGGGAGGACTTGGAATGGTCGGCGCCTACAGTCTCGACTCGCTCGTAAATATTTTACCAGAAAACTTCTGGGGAAACCGATAATGCCAAGCAAACCGCCAATGTCGTCAAGAAACGCCAGGAGCTTGTTGAGAGTTGACGCGCTGGGTGCGGTGTTCGGCATTCTCTTTCTGGTATTCACAACCGGTCTCTCAGCCCAGACGATCGATGTGTACGGTGTTTTGACTGATAGCCTGACCAAGCAGCGCGTACCTTTCGTGAACGTGAGAGTCGAAGGTACCAATTGGGGCGCCTCTGCCAATAACGTTGGATTCTATTTCATTGCCAAACTCCCTCCGGGCACATACGAAGTAACCGCAAGCTCTATCGGGTATGTAAAAGTCTCCAGAACCGTGGTTCTCAGAAACGTCAAGTCATACGAACTCAACTTCCAGCTCCCGCCAGTCCCCGTCGAGTCCGAGGAAGTGCTCGTCACCGCCCCGCGGAAACGAATGGAGCTCGAGACTAAAACGACGAGCGTGCACGTCCTGGAACGACAGGACCTGAAGTCCGTTCCCGTCGCCGGCCAGCAGGACCTTCTCCAGTCGCTGAAAATTCTCCCCGGCATTGTCTCAACAAGCGATGTCAGCTCCCGTTTCTACGTGCGCGGCGGTGCTGGCGACCAGAACCTCTTCATGTTTGACGGGATACGCATCTACTACCCTTTCCATGCTCTGGGGATATACAGCGTCTTCAGTCCTGAGATGGTGGACAATGTGGAAGTGTACACTGGAGCCTTCCCTCCCGGGTTCGGCGGCAAGCTATCATCCGTGGTGAACATCACTGCACGCGACGGCCGTGCGGACCGGTTCGCCGGCCGCGTCAATGCCAACTTTCTCTCGACGGAGTTCATGGTTGAAGGGCCCGCCATCAGCAAATCGTCGTTCATTATCAATGCGCGCAAGTCAATTTCATCGAAGACGTTCGGGGACATTCTTGGCCAAAACGTCCCGCTCGATTTCTACGACGCCACATTCAAGCTCTCCACACAGCCGGGCGGCGTGCAGAAATTTGACATCACGTTCCTGACGAGCGGAGACAGGCTCAAGTCACGATCAGTGAATGACCCCGAATACTCATGGCGGAACAACGGTGTTGCGCTTTCAGGATCGGGACTACCGAGCGACAAGATGTTCGTGAACTGGCTCGTCTATATCAGCAGCTACAAAGCCACCCGGGGAGCTTCAGCCTCAGGTGCTGTCAGCTCGGCCTCAACGTCCGTCGAGGAGCGCGGACTACGTGCAAATGCCACGGTGTACACCGGTCCGCAGGATTTGTATTATTTCGGTTTCGATTTCGGCTTCCCTTCGCTCGATTATTCATTCGTTAACAGACTGGGGCTATCTCAGAGCATTCAGAACTCGCTGCTGGATGTCTCGGCGTGGGTACGCTATCAAACGACCATCGGAGCATTTCAAATTGACGGCGGGATTCACGCTGAGGTCGGCGCTCTCTTCGACGGAAGTGATCCAGCCCGCGAGATCCAACCCCGGATCAACGCGAACTACCTCGTTGCCGGGACCTGGAGAGCCAAGGCGTCGTTCGGCAGGTTCTCGCAGCGAATGCTCACAGTTGGGAATGAGGACGATGTGATTTCGATATTCGACGCCTGGATTCGCGTTCCGAAGGACCTTCCAGCGGAGCAAGCCGACCACTACGTCCTTGGTCTGAGCGGGAGCCTGACTGAGCAGGCGACGATGAATGCCGAGGTGTATTACAAACGGTATAATTCAATCGTTGTGTACAACCGGGACAAGATCGAATCGTCGGATCCCGACTACATCTCAGGAACCGGTGATTCATACGGGGTTGAGCTGACGCTTCGCTCGCATGCCCAGTATGTCGATCTCTATGCGGTCTACTCCCTGAGCTGGGCGAAGATCAAGAACGGAGGACTTAAGTACTATCCGCGCTACGATCGGCGGCATCACGTCAATCTGATGGCGATCACGCATCCGATCAAAGGTCTGACCGCAACCGCCCGATGGGAGTTCGGATCGGGTTTCCCGTTCTCACAAACGGTAGGTTATTTCGACCGGCTCACACTGGATAATGCACTGCCCGGACAATTTGAGCTCGAGACGGGCTCGCCATACATCATCCTTGGCGAGAAGAATGCTGCCCGACTGCCGGCGTACCATCGGCTCGATATCAACCTTGCGTATTCCTTGTCTGTTCTGGGATTTGACATCACTGCCGGAGTGGATTTTCTGAACGTGTACGACAACAAGAACATTTTCTACTTCGACAGAAAGACGGGGGCAAGAGTCAACATGCTTGCGTTTTTCCCGTCTGCGGCACTCACGATCTCGTATTGATTGCTGTTTTCATTTTGGAACTCTGGGGTAAACCCGAAAACCGAAACTCTAATCAAATCCGAATGACCGAAATCAGAAATCAGAAATCACATTGCTCCCCACAGTTTGCCTTTTCAGAAATTCGGCCTTATGATTTCCTTCGAGTTTCGATATTAGGATTTCGGATTTGAAGCTAAGATTCGTATGATGATCGCCCTCCGGCACAGTGCAAGGATTCCATTGGGGAGCACGTTGGCGCTGCTCATGCTTCCGTTTCTCTTTGGCTGCTCCGATTCCTCGGACTTGCCGGCGGATGCAGCGAGCCGTACATGGACCGTGCGCGGCAGCGTATCCTACGTCGGAGCGCCGACTCCCCTTCCCGGGATCACGATCCAGAGCGAAGGTGTGACTGCGACTTCAGGCCCGGACGGATCATATGAACTGAAGGGGATTACCGCCGGATCACATACCATTTCAGCAACAGCCCCCAACTGCAGGCGGTATTCGGCTTCGATTGAGGTTAGAGGCGATACCCGGCATTACATCTTTCTGGAGCGTATCGGGGCGAAGCTTACGGGATATGTGAGCAACATGCTGGATGGACCGATTGCGGGTGCCACGATCACGATCGGCGGGCTCACAGATCTTACCGATGCGGCCGGCAAGTTTGCCGTCTCGGAAGTCCCCATGAGGCCCGATTCCCTCATCGTGACTCATCCGCGATATTTCTCCGGGAAGGCTACATTCCTGGCAGAGGGTCCTGAGGCGCATTTCGATGTAATGCTCAAGCGTGACAGCGTTTTTCCTGGTACCATCGTAGCTGACAGCTACGTTGACGAATCACGGCCGACTCAGGTGGCCTTCGGCACTATCCTCTATTTGAGCGGCGGCGTTACCGGGTCAATCCGGCGTCACATCTATATTGATTTTGAATTCCCCGCGTTCATGAGAGACCCGAACGTCACACTGATCGACGGTAGCCTGGAATTGTGCGGAGAGGCCGGCCAACAATCGGTTCTTTACCGAGCGTACGCGCTCAATTCACAGTGGCAATGGTACCTTCTTAACTACAACCAGCAACCGATGCTGGGGCGGCAAATCGCGAACGGTACGATCGGTACATCAAGCGATCTGCGGTACTGGCTTATTCTCAATTCCGCCGCCATCGGTGAGCTGCTGGCTGACTACAGGAGGTCCGGCCTCATCTATGGTATTGCCATTCAGTGCGGGACGGCAAATTACACCAGATCATTCTATTCTTCCCGTTCCGACGTCAACCGCCCTCGCGTTTCGTACAAAGTCCGATTCTAGGAACCGAAAGCGACCTCAAAGATTCGCCGGAGGCCTTATTCATGATTTCTTCCTTGAGCACTCTCTCGGCCCTGTCAGTTCTGATCGCCGTGATTGCACCCTCGGTTCGCTGTCAGGAGACCTGGTTCTGGCAGAATCCAAGACCTCACGGGAATCATCTTCGGGCAGTTCACACCCTCAGCACCAATGTAATCGTTGCAGTCGGAGACAGAGGCACGATCATGAGAAGCAGCAACGCGGGAACCTCATGGACGATCCAGCCGAGCGGCACGTTGGTTAACCTGCACGGAGTCGCATTCGCCGATATGAACACAGGTGTCGTGGTTGGAGACGGCGGAACCGTCTTGCGCACAACCGACGGCGGTAACGCATGGACAGCGCTCCCAGTCGGCACAACCGCTCCACTTCACGGCGTTGCGTTTATCAGCGGGACCACAGGTACGATCGTCGGCGATGAAGGAACAACGCTCCGAACGACCGACGGCGGGAGGATCTGGACGCCGCAGTTCACGGGCGCGGCCAGCACGCTCATTTCCGTCTCTTTTACAAGCGCAACGGCTGGTACGATCGTCGGCTCGAGAGGCACCGTGTACAGGACAACAAACGGCGGCTCCAGCTGGAGCCGACGGGTCACGTCGACAGAGAACCGGTTGCTCGCTTCCTCGTTTCCAGATGCCAATACGGGGATCGTCGTGGGAGAGCTCGGAACAATCCTTCGCACAACGACTGGCGGCAACACGTGGACGACGCTCTCTGGCGGCACTCTGAACCGCCTGAGTGCTGTTTCGTTTTCGGATGCGCTGACCGGCACAATCGTTGGCGACAACGGTCTTGTCCTTCGCACGACAGACGGCGGAGCAGCGTGGACAACCCAGGATATTGGAACAACCTCGGCTCTCACAGGTATCTCCTTCAGCGGGACCATGACCGGCACGATCGTCGGGGTTTACGGTCAGGTGTATAGAACGACTGACGGAGGAAGTTCCTGGCTCCCGCTGACCCAAGGTTCCCGGTTGGCGCTCTACGGCGCGGACTTTGCGGATCCCTCACACGGCATCGTCGTCGGCAGCCGTGGCACGGTGCTGAGAACTACGAATGGCGGCACGACCTGGCTCCCTGTTCCAACGACGAAATCCGTCGAATTGCAGGCGGTTGCATTCTCCCGTCCCGGCACAGCCACGATTGCCGGATGGTCCAACACGATACTCCGGACGACAGATGGCGGCGCGACCTGGACCGACCATTCTTTCCCCAACTTGAGCACCCGCACCTACTCCTTCTCGTCCGTCGCCTACAGCCCGTATAACTCACAGATCGGATTCGTCGCTGGAAAAATGGACACGACGATCAGTCCGACGGTTGCCCAAACCAGAGGCATGATTTACAGAACAGGCGATGGCGGCATCACATGGAGTCGAGTACGATTCAACTTCGAGGGATGGCCTCAGATGTGGCTTCACGCCATTGCGTTCATAGATTCCCACGTCGTCATTTCGGTCGGGCCTCACCCGACTCAGGCTGGTGGAGCCTTCTGGGCCTCGTACGACGTCGGTCGGCTCTGGAGCATGGTGTTTGTCTCAGCCCAGGAACCATTTGCCGTATCGTTCAATAAGACAGGGATGGGCCTTGCCGTAGGGGATCGCGGCAGCATCTGGAAGTCAGTCGACAGGGGTGGTACCTGGGAACCGCGCGAGAGCGGCGTCACCGTACCGCTGCGCGCTGTGAAGGTCTTTGATCAGAATGTCGCGATGGCTGTGGGCGACAGCCTGACGATTCTCAAGAGTGTCGACGGCGGCAACAACTGGACGATCCAGTCAACCGGTATCGATCTATCCCTGAACGGGATGGCCTTCTGGGACAAGATCCAGGGCGTCATTGTCGGTAACGGCGGGAGCATTCTGAGCACGTCGCCTGTGGTATCCTCGGTGGAGAATCGAGCCGGCGGAGGAGCAATCGTCCCGGCTGAATACTCGTTGCTACAGAATTATCCGAACCCGTTTAATCCGAAGACTGTTATTAGCTATAAGCTATTAGCGAATAGCTTTGTGAACCTCCGAGTATTTGATGCGCTTGGGCGTGAGGTCGCATTGATCGCGAGTGGAGTCCGGCACGCGGGGACACACACGATACAATGGAATGCGGGATCGCTTCCGAGCGGCGTGTACTTCTGTCGGTTGATGATAAGCGACGTCATGAATCGGAGCGATCTTCGCTTTCAGCAGTCCAAACCAATGCTCCTGATGAAGTAACATCTATAGTTCCCGGAAGGCGAAGGCTTGGCACATCAGTCTCGCTCCGGGTATCACATTGTAGTGCTCTCTGCATAACGGGCTGTCAACCGCAGCACCGCACCGTCCACCATGAGCTTGTTGAAACAAACACACGGAACCACCCTCCAAAGAATGAGAGGAACCTATGAGACGACAATTCATCACCGTAGTGTGTGGTCTAGTGTCTGTTGTAGCTTCCGTTTTTGCACAGAAGGAGCAAACCACCCCCGGTATCGCGATTTCCGGATTCGTTAAAACGGATGTGATGTATGACTCAAGACAAACGGTGGCATTTCGCGAGGGGCATTTTCTGCTCTACCCTTCTCCTGCGCTCGGAGACAAGTTCGGCGCAGACATCAACGCGAAGTCGCACTTCAACATCCTTTCGATTCAAACGAGGCTGCTCGGCAAGATCACGGGTCCCGATGCGCTTGGTGCAAAGACCTCGGGACTGATTGAGGGAGAGTTCTTCGGCACCTCCGACATCGACGTCAGCGGGTTCCGTCTACGCCATGCGTATCTGAAGATGGATTGGGGGACCTCATCGCTTCTCATCGGCCAGTTCTGGCATCCGATGTTCGTTGTCGAGATGTTTCCCGGCGTCGTGTCATTCAACACCGGAGCGCCGTTCCAGCCCTTCTCGCGGAATCCGCAGATACGGTTCTCTTACAATTTCGACAAGGTCAGGCTCATCGCTGCCGCGATGTCTCAGCGTGATTTCCAGAGCAATGGTCCGGTTGGGCTCAACTCGTGCTACCTGCGAAACTCAGTAGTACCAAACCTCCACGTGCAGCTGCAATATGCAAACGGTGGCACAATGTTTGGACTTGGTATGGACTACAAAGCCCTGACTCCGCGTCTGGTGACGACGAAAGACGTTGCCACCGATGCGACAGTCAGCGGGACCGCTTTCCTGGGATACGGCAAGTTCGTTCTTGATCCGGTGACCGTAAAGATGGAGGGTACATATGGGGGGAACTTGTCAGATATGCTGATGCTGGGTGGATACGCTCTCACGTCCATCGATCCAGTGACCGGAGTTGAGTCGTACTCGGCACTGAAGAGTCTCTCGCTATGGACGGAGATTTCGACGGGCAAGGAGCTGGAGGTGGCGCTTTTCGCCGGATATTCGAAGAATCTTGGAGCCAATGAGAATCTCGCCGGGTCGTACTACGGTCGTGGGACCGACATAGGCAAACTCCTTCGATTGTCACCGCGCGTCGCCTGGAATGTGGGGACGGTTCGTTTGTCGGCCGAATTGGAGTACACGTCCGCTGCGTACGGCACGCCCAACAACCTCGACAAGGGAAAGGTGGGGAATGTGAAGGATGTCGCGAATGCACGACTTCTTCTCGCGGCATATTATTTCTTTTAGCGAAGTTTGGATTCAGTTGAAGCCAGAAACTGCCATGCACATTTTCTGAAAATTCGAGGTTGCACAGAGACACACTTTTCCTTATATTTCACCGCTCCAATATGGGGTCGTAGCCCCTCGACTCGACCCAAACAACGGGTCTCGCTCGGGGCGGTGCTCAGCCCTTCGACTTCGCCCCAAAAGAAGGGGCTCCGCTCAGGGCTAGATAGTTCAAGCATTGAAAATACAAGGGGTCGTAGCTCAGTTTGGTTAGAGCGCCTGCCTGTCACTGTACCGAAATTCCCCTTTTTCCTCATTTCTGATTTCTTTTCCTCGTTTTTGTTCTGAGCGCCTTTCAAAACTCCTAACTCACTTTTTGCAGGAGCTCCCAGCAACCAATCCAATCGTTCAGTCACGATCGTTTTGGAGGGAGCTATGCCTACACTCATTCGATATCCTAACGGAGTATTCTACATCGTTTCAACTGAAAAACGCCAACGCGTCTGGCGTTCACTTCACACCAAGAACCGCACCGAAGCATATCAGCGTTTTCTGGACCTCTCCCCCAAGCCGAAAGATCCATCACGCCCCGACCTCTTGGATGCTGAGCGTCAATACATGGAGTACGTCCGAACTAATCTCTCGGCCAAAACCTGCAAAGTCTACGAGAACACCTTCAAGATCTTCAATGCATTCATCGGTTCCAAGGTCCTTGCCGAGATTGGCCCCTGGGATATTGAGCGATTCAAGACCCTCCGCATTGCCAAGGTAAGTCCAAATACGGTAAACCATTCCCTGAGGGGCCTTCGGGCGTTCTTTAACAAGCTGGTCGCGTGGAATATCCTCGAGAAGACTCCTTGTCGAGGCGTCAAAGACATCAGGCTTGCCGATATGGTCAGGCCCTACCTGTCCAAGGAAGATTTGTTGAAGCTGCTGGGGCACACCCGTGGAACCGACCTTCACGACATCATACTCTTCGCCGCCATGACAGGGCTCCGCCGTGGCGAGCTCATCAATCTCACGTGGGAGGACACTGATCTGTCAAGGGGGACAATCCTCGTAAAGAGCAATGCGAGTTTTCAGACCAAGAGCGGCAAGACTCGTGTGGTTCCGATGAATTCGACGGTGAGAGAATTACTACACGGCATGCAATCAAGGCAGGGTTACTTGTTTCCGGGAGATCGAGGAGAGAAGCACAACGGCAATTTCCTGACGCAGAGATTTAGAATGGCGATACGGCAGTGTGGACTGAATAGAGACCTTCATTTTCATTCGCTCAGGCACACGTTCGCAAGCCTATTGGTCAAGGAAGGTGTATCGCTCTACCACGTCCAGAAGTTGCTCGGCCACTCATCATCAAGGGTGACAGAGATCTATGCGCACCTTGGCAGCGCTGAGCTAGTGGGAAGCGTGGAGCGCCTTTCGGCTTAGCGCTTCGCTCTTTTTAATAGGATAACGTGGGGATGGAGGCCGCCGACCGTGATCAGCAAGCGTACTTTCGACTCACGGATCAAGCTTCCACGGTTCCTTTTTCTCCGAGATCGTGAAGAGCCACCACCGTCGATTCAAGGTCATCTTCTTCATGTGCTTCGTCATGACATCCGAGTTCGTTGCGCAGACAGCGAAGACATGAGGCAGCTTCAGCCCTTCCTCCTCAATCCGCTCTGCCGCTTTCTCATACCATTCCGTTCTGTTATCTTCAAGGTAGAACCGCGAACCATCTGCCTTGCACTCACCAATCGCCATCTCTAAGTTCTCAGGATAAATGACTAGATCCAACTCCTCGTGCGACGTTCCAATCGTCATCCCGTACGATTTTCCACGGTCTAGAAGAATCATGCTGAAGTCGCCCCTTACGCCTTCGTAGTACTGAAGGGCTACTAGGGCAAGACGCTCGACTAAGATGCCGCGCGTCTCGGAGTATTTTGGCTTTCTAAATTCTCTGCCTGTGAAAGGGAGTATCGCCTCAAAGAATTGGCGATGGAGCGGTGTGATGTTCTTCGGTCTACCGGCCGGGATCTTCAAGCGGTAGATCTTCTCCAAGGTCTGACTGTCTGGAGCACAATACTCACCCAAGAACGCAAAGATCGAAAGGAACTCCAATGCGTCGACAGGTGTGATTTCCTTGCGATAGTGCCTCAGGAACCGCACAAGATGTGTCGCTTCGGCTTCGAGCGGGTATACATCCTTCTTCTTGAATAGAGTGAGATCGCCAATGAGCGGGATCGTCATCTAATATGATGAAAGCAGTTTTGAGAGTTGGGGGAGGCAACGTGGAGGAAAACTCGCTGAACTGGCAATGGAATCCTACGCGAATTCCAAAACCGGTTCCTTCCTGATAAGCATTGAAACGACTTCTGCGTTAGGCGTTTCTCGCTTCCATGCAACTAATCCGGTTCTAAGCACATTGTGAAAATCTTTCAGGAATTGATCAAATGCACTGTAGTAGAACGCGGTCTGCACTTCCAGACTTGCCTCTCCAATGGAATTTAGTGATTCCGCGAACGACTTCAGCAGGAACCCAAGATCTTCCTCTCCATATTTCGGGTCGAATTGAGTGAGGATCCCGAGAATCTCTACATAACGCGGAGCAGTCGAGCCATAAAGTCGCTTAAAGAGGATCTCTTCGTCTCCTGGGTGGGCTTCCACGAACTCTGCCTGCCTAGCGTAGAATAGTTGGGCTAGAGTGTGTAGATTTCGAATGGTTTGTTTCATGACAGAGGAGATCCTTTGGCGCTAGCTGAATCAGATGACTTCTTTGTGCCTGTGGTCCCGACCAAAGAGAATGGCTATATACAATATATCGGCAAGACTTAGAAAAAGTTGAGCTGGGGACGTGCGTGTGCTATGAAATTTGGGCAATTCAGCTTTTAGAATCAATAGATCTGTGTAAAATGTACTACATGAAACCTAGCTATTGAGTTTCCTCAAAAATCGTTCTTTTTCAGGTGGTAAGGGCCCACATCTGCAGCTGCGGGAGGCATAGCAACTTCTCAGCCATACAAGCTCTTTCCTTCACCGTAGTACGATTCATACACATGTTGATAGACTTGCTCGCATTTGCGAAGATAGAGCTCTTTCGTATAGACTTGCGGCAGGCCATCAAGTCGCTCTTCGATTCCGAGCCTTACGCGGGCTCTCGACTGCGACCGTCTTCTCCATTCCAAAACCAACTTGTCTTTCTTTAGATTTTCAAGTAACTCTCGGGCAACTCTTTTGACCTCTTTGACCTCCTTCTCCTTCATCTCTGGAGACGGTTTCATCAAAATATCGAATACAGCAAGCTCTTCTTCCGTCAGGCTCTCCCTCAAACCCCTCTTCTCTTCCTCGTTCAACAACTGCGCAAAATCGACGAGTTGCTGGAATATCTGCTCCACACTTGCCGAGCCAGCATTGTACTCCCCTATCATCTTCTGGAACTGTGCCAGGTAGTCCATCCTCGACCTGTTCAATGCCACAAGCGCAGCGAGCTTCAGCGAAAGCATGGCTTTGAGCTTCTCCACCTCCGTCCGTTTGCGTGATTTCTCGAACTGCTTCTTCAGCTTCTCAAAATCAATCTGGGAGAGATCGACGCTCTTGGCGTACGGCTTCTTCTTGTCATCTATGCTGCCTGGCTGGATTTTGACAGACTTGTCCAAAAGATCTTCTATCTGCTGAGTCACAGCGGAGATGTCAACTTCTGGGTCCAGGGAGCGGATCTTTTCGGCAATCACCGAGAGAGTCTTTTGCTTGATGTAGAACTCATTTGCTGCCTTGCCGGGCAGAATTGCCTGAAAGATCCGGCGGATGACTCCAGCCAAGGAGAGAAATTTCTTCTTAGTCTCTTCGTCCTTCAAGATCGCCTCAACAGCATCATCTAGCAGCTTTATCCTCATGAGAGGCTCTGCGTCGATGATGGATTCTAATGAGATTTTCAAAGAGGAACAGAACTGTTCGGTTTCAGTGATCCATTGCCGAAGCCCCTGTACAAGCGTCTCTTTGTCCTGCACTGGCATGTCGCCGCCGGTGCCCGCTCCATAGATGGCGAGTGCCTTCTGGAGATTGCGGAAGATTCCAACGTAGTCTACGATTAGACCGCTGATCTTCTCCCCGAACACCCTATTGGCACGCGCTATAGTCTGCATCAGAGTGTGATTCTTTAGAGGCTTGTCCAGGTATATCGTTGAACAGCTCGGCACATCGAAACCTGTGATCCACATGGCGCACACGAACACAATCCGGAGAGGATTGTCAGGGTCCTTGAATTTCTCATCCAGGTCCTCAGTCTGCATCCTCTTTCGCAGTGGGAGAATGTCTATCCCTTTCTGCCGGAAATCGTCAACCTCATTCTGTGCGGGCGAGACGACAACCGCCATGTCTGTTTCTTCCATGAAGCGGATTTTCGCACCAATTTCCTCCCGGACCTTGTCATCTGCCTCCAGGGAATACTGCTCGCTCAGATTCTTGATGTATCGAGTCCAATACCTCTTCACCTTGTCATACATCCTGACTGCGGTGATGCGATCGATTGAGATTACCATCGCCTTGCCGCATTGTCCGCGGCCCATGAAGTGGCTGACAATGTCTTCGGCAACCTTCTCAAGCCGCTCGTCTCTTGTGAGAAGATGGTATTCTCGAGAGAACTCCCGCTCAAGTTTCGCCTCCTGAACCTCGTCCAGCATGGCATCTTCAATGACCTGATCTATCTGGTCGTTCAGGTCAGCGTTTACCAACTCCATTTCAGGGATGCGGTTTTCGTAGTAGAGCGCAACGGTTGCATTATCATCGATGGACTGCTTGAAGTCGTATTTGCTGACATAATCGCCGAATACCTCACGCGTCCGCTCTTCGCCGACTAT
>Ga0233425_10007765_pt1 | contig 14821 bp, 9 predicted proteins | sample Watercolumn_Towu_2_FD_181712 | JGI IMG/M metagenome (GOLD analysis project Ga0233425, IMG submission 181712) | Freshwater microbial communities from Lake Towuti, South Sulawesi, Indonesia - Watercolumn_Towuti2014_140_MG | ecosystem: Environmental > Aquatic > Freshwater > Lake | place: Indonesia...
GCGCATGTCGAGCAGCAAGAGGTGGAAGTACCGGCTGGCGAGGCGCTGCTCGACGCCTTCCGCGCTACCCTCCACGCACAGCTCGAGCTCGGCGCCGGCGTGGACGAGGGTCGGCGGCTCCGCCGAGATCACCTGCGCGTGTGCTGCGAGGCGTTCGAGACACGCTGCGGCGGACAAGCCGGCAGCGGAGAAATAGAGGACGCGCTTGGGCAACACCCCATTCTGGCTCGGGGCTGGGGCGTGGAGCAGGCGAAACCTTTTCGCTGCGGTTCCATGCTATGGACGCGCGGCCATGTTCGAGAAGGTGCTGATCGCGAACCGCGGGGAAATTGCCGTGCGCATCGCCCGCACGCTGAAGGAGATGGGCATTCGCCCCGTCGCCGTGTACTCCGAGGTCGATCGTGACGCCCTCCACGTGCGCGTGGCCGAGGAGGCCTACGAGATCGGCCCCGCCGCGGCCAGCGAGAGCTACCTCCGCATCGACAGGCTGATGGAGGTCGCGAAGCGCGCGGGCTGCGACGCGCTGATCCCGGGCTATGGCTTCTTGAGCGAGAACCCGGCCCTGCCGGAGGCGTGCGAGCAGAACGGCATCGTGTTCATCGGCCCTCCGGCCAGCGCGATGCGAGCGCTGGGCTCGAAGACCGCGGCGCGAGAGAAGATGAGCGCGGCGGGCGTGCCCATCGTCCCCGGCGGACCCGCCGACACGCTGGAGGAGGCGACGGCCACGGCCGCACGCATCGGTTACCCGGTCATGCTCAAGGCCACCGCAGGTGGCGGCGGCAAGGGCATGCGCCTGGTCTCGAACGAGGGGGAGCTCGGCTCGGCCCTCGAGCGCGCGAAGAGCGAGGCGAGAAAGGCCTTCGGCAACGACGTCGTCTACATGGAGAAGGCCATCCTGCGACCTCGCCACGTCGAGATCCAGGTGCTCGGCGATCGCCACGGCAACGTGGTGCACCTCTTCGAGCGCGACTGCTCCGTGCAGCGCCGTCACCAGAAGGTGGTCGAAGAAACGCCCAGCCCTGCCGTGGACGACGCCACCGCGCGCAAGATGGGAGAGGTGGCGGTGAAGGGCGCCAAGGCCGTCGGCTACACCTCGGCCGGGACCTTCGAGTTCCTCCTGGCCGAGGACCGCTCGTTCTACTTCCTGGAGGTGAACACGCGGCTGCAGGTAGAGCATCCGATCACGGAGCTCTGCACCGGGTTCGACCTGGTGCGCGAGATGGTACGCATCGCTGCCGGTGAGCAGCTCGGCTTCGATCAGGACGCCGTGGTGCGCCGCGGCGCCGCCATCGAGTGCCGCGTCTACGCCGAGGATCCGAGCACCGGCTTCCTCCCGAGCCCTGGAGTGATCCAGGAGCTGCGCGTCCCGGCAGGCCCCGGTGTGCGCGACGACAGCGGCGCCTACGAGGGCTGCACCATCAGCGCGAGCTACGACCCGCTGATTTCCAAGCTCTGCGTGTGGGCGCCGAACCGGGAGCTCGCCATCGCGCGCATGCGGCGCGCGCTGGCGGAGTACGTGGTGGCCGGCATCCGCACCAACTTGCCCTTCCACGAGCGCCTGTTCGAGCAGCCGGAGTTCGTGGCCGGGCGCTACGACACCGGCTTCATCGATCGTAACAAGGACGCGCTGCTCGCGGGCTCGCGCATCGACCCGAACGACAAGCACCTGGTCGCGGCGGCCATCGCGCTGACCACTTTCCGCGAGAAGCGACCGCCCAGCCTGCTCGGCCAACCCAACGGCCAGACTGCGCCGAGCGGCGGGCTCGCGCCTTGGGTCGCGGCGCAGCGCTCGCGCATGGGCAGGTGGTGAGCGCATGGCGCAGCTCTCCGGCCTCCGCGTCCTCGACCTGACCCGGCTGTTGCCGGGGCCTTTCGCCACACTGGTGCTCGCCGACCTCGGTGCGCAGGTGGACAAGCTGGAGGACCCCGGCATGGGCGACTACACGCGCCACACGCCTCCCATGGTGGGGGCCGCGGGTGCCGCCTTCCACGCGCTGAACCGCGGCAAGCGCAGCGCGGTGCTCGACCTCAAGAGCCCGAAGGGGCGCGCCGTGTTCGAGCGTCTGGTGCCGCGCTACGACGTGGTCTTCGAGCAGTTCCGCCCCGGGGTCATGGAGCGGCTGGGGCTCGGGCACGAGCGCCTGCTCGAGCTGTGTCCCCGGCTCGTGGTGTGCGCGCTGACCGGCTACGGTCAGACGGGGCCGCTGCGTGATCGGGCCGGCCACGACCTGAACTACCTCGCGCGCGCCGGCCTGGTGGGGCTCGCGGGGCCCGCGGATCAGAAGCCCACCATCCCGCCCTTCCAGCTCGCCGACGTGAGCGGCGGCCTGTGGAGCGTCATCGCCATCCTGGCCGCGCTGCGCGAGCGAGAGCGCACTGGGAAGGGCGCCATCCTCGACGTCGCGATGCTGGACTCGGTCATCCCCTTCGCCACCATCACGCTCTCGAAGCTCCTCGGCGGCGAGCTGCCGGCGCGCGGCGCCGAGCTCCTGACCGGCGGCATCGCGCCCTACGACACCTACTCGAGCCGCGACGGGGAGACGATGACGCTCGGCGCGCTGGAGCCGAAGTTCCTGATGAAGTTCTGCGCGCTCTCGGGCGTCGAGGCGGACATGAGCGTGCTCCTGCCCGGGCCGCACCAAGCCGAGCTGAAGCATCGCTTCGCCGAGGTCATCGCCTCGAAGACGCGGGCGGAGTGGGAGGCCTTCAACGCCGAGCACGACTGCTGCCTCGAGCCCGCACTGCGTCCCGACGAGCTCGCGAACGACGCACAGGTCGTGGCACGCGGTCTGTTCTTCGAGGGCAAGGCGGGGGGCGAGACCGTGCGCTACTACCGCACCCCCGTCACCCCGAAGGACCTCGACCCGACGCCGGCGCCGAGCCAAGGCGAGCACACTGACGCCGTCTTCCGTGACGCGGGCTTCTCCGAGGCGGAGCTGGCGGAGCTACGCGCCGACGGCGTGATTCGCTAGCTCACCCGCTGCGGCGCGAGGTGTCGTCCGGGAACCCGAAGTGGATGGGATCGATCCCGGCCTTGTACTCGCAGAACTGATCCGGGTCGCCGGTCGCGGCGATGGTTTTCGCATCCGCCGAGCAGTACGGGCAGATGGCGTGCTCCTCCGGCGAGAACATCAGCCCGGTGCGCCTGCAGCGCAGTGTCTGTAGCCTGACCTTCGGCTTGGCTTCGCGGTCGTCCTGCATGGCCCGTCCAGGTTAGCGCTGCGCGCTCCCTCGACACGCGCAAGTTTTGCCTCGCTCAGATCTTCTTGAACTCTTCCACGAACTCCCAGTCCGCGATCAGGTGCTTGCGCAGGAGCACGCTGAGGAGCGCAGCGAAGAGCTTCTCCCACGGCACGTTCTCGCCGAGGATTTCGCTGGCGTCTGCGCCGTGCGAGACGGCGCGGAGCGCCGCCACCAGATCGCGCGCCGTGAGGTGATCGCCGTGGTCGTCGGACTGAGGCGTGGTCTCGGCAGGTGCCTCGGCGGTCACCGTCCGGCGCGCGCGCCGCGCCGGCAAGTTGATGGTCGTGCCGTCGAGCAGCGTGACCGCGATCATCTTCCCCTTGCCCTGGCGCGGCGGCGGCAGGCTGATGTCTCGCGCGGAGATCTGTGGGCCCGAGTCCGGCGGCATCGACTCGAGCTTGGGGGCCGGCTGCGCCCGCGCGGCCGGGCGCACGGACGCGGGACGCGCGGGCCTCTCCGACGTACGCGTGGGCGCGGGTTGGCTGGGTCGCACCGACGCCGGTACCGCGGTGCCTGCCGCGGGGGTCTTCGTCTCGGGCGGCGCGGGCTGACTGGGGGTTGGCTTCGCTGCCTCGCCCTCCGGCGCGAGGCGAGTCGTGGCAGGCTGCTCGGCCCCAGCCTTCTCCGCTCCGCCACCGTAGTAGGCCCGGATGGCCCCGCGGATGTCGGACAGCGGAGCTATCATCGCTCGAACCGGCAGACCCGAGTACCGCGCCACCTCCGCGCGCGCCTCGTCGTCCTCCGGGTTGTCCATCGCGAGGTACAGCGTCTCGCCGCTGCCGCGCACCCTGCGCACGAAAATGGGCACCAGCGAGTGGCGCTCGGCGACCTCGCGGGGAACCAGGTTCAGGAGCTGGCGCGAGAAGTCGATGTGGTAGAGCGACACCCAGGGCACCGAGAGCTGTTGGCTCAGGATCTGCGTGACCTGCGTCTCGGTCACGAGCCCGGTGGCCACCAGGAGCGTGCCCAAGCGCCGTCCGTCTTTCTTCTGGAGCGTCAGCGTCTCTTCGAGCTGATCCCGGGTGATGATCTGGGCTTCAACCAGCAGCTCACCGAGTCGGACGCGCGGGGCGGTCATCGCCCGCGATTCTACCAGCCGCCCCGGTCTGCCCGAAATTCTAAGGGCTTTTGCCGTGGTCTCGCGGGACGAAGGCGGACGCCGGGGTCCCAGGACCCGAGAAAATCGCGAGGACCAGGGCTTCTCCTGATGCCGCGGGTGCGCGATACTCTGACCTCCGTGCGGGGGCCCCGGATGAACCGCAACACCCGTACCACCGTCGTCTCGGTCCCGCCCGCGTGGCGGGGCCCGTTGCCCCGACCCGGGAAGGCGACGGTGCGTTGATGGTCTCCGCGGCAACGTCTCGCGCCTGCCCCCAGTGCGGAACGGCGTGCCAGACCACCCACCAGTACTGCCCCACCTGCGGCTTCCCGGTGGGCACCGTCAGCCACAGCAGCGAAGACCGGATGATCGGTCGCACCCTGCCGGGCGGGTATCACATCTTGGACCTCATCAGCGTCGGGGGAATGGGGCGTGTGTACCGCGCCGAGCAGAGCGTGCTCGGCCGCACGGTGGCCGTGAAGGTCATCCACCCCCACCTGCTCGCCGACGAGAACGCGGCGCTGCGCTTCATGACCGAAGCCCGCGCGGCTTCCCAGCTCAATCACCCGAACTCGGTAGCCGTCTACGACTTCGGCCGAACCGAGGACGGCCAGCCCTACCTGGTGATGGAATTCCTGCGGGGCAAGGACCTCGCGACGGTGGCGTGGGAAGAAGGTCCGCTGCCTTTCAAGCGCGTCGTCGATGTGCTCAGGCAGGCCCTCGCGGCGCTGGCAGAAGCCCATGAGCTCGGCATCGTCCACCGCGACCTCAAGCCCGAGAACATCATCTTGGAGCCGCTCCGGCGCGGTGGCGACTTCGTCAAGGTGGTGGACTTCGGCCTCGCGAAGCTGAAAGGCGACGCCCAGGGCCGCAGCGTCACCAACCCGGGCATCGTCTGCGGCACGCCGGACTACATGTCGCCCGAGCAAGGCCGGGGAGACCAGCTCGACGGTCGATCGGATCTCTACGGCCTGGGCGTCGTGCTCTTCCAGCTCCTGACCGGACGCCTGCCTTTCGACGCCGACAGCCCGACGCAGATCGTGATGATGCACCTCACGATCCCAGCGCCGGATCCGCGCCAGGTCGCGCCGGAGCGCAACATCCCGGATCCACTGGTCGAGGTCCTGCAGAAGGCGATGGCCAAGGAAGCGGACCATCGCTACCAGGACGCCATCGAGTTCTCGGACGCGCTGGCGGCCGCGCAGCGCGCCTTCGAAGGCGCTGCAGCCGGGCCCGTGTCAGCGGTGCAGGCCTCCATCCCGGCGAGCCAGGTCGGGACCGTGACGTTGCCGAGCATCGAGTGCCCGACCTGTCATACGACCGTGGCGGCGCTGAAGTTCTGCGGCGAATGTGCGGAGCGCCTGCCCGTCAAGTCGCGCCCGGACGCGTTCACGCTCGCGCAGCTGCCGTTGCCGCTGTTGGCGCGCGACGAAGACCTCGCTTGGCTCGAGGACAGGCGCAAGCAGGTCGCCAGCGGCGTGGTCGGCGCGCGGGTCGTGGGTGAGGCGGGCGCGGGCAAGACCCGCCTCCTGAAGGATTTCGCTGCCCGCGCGCAAGGCGATGGCGACCGCGTCGTCGTGGTCGGACCGGACTCGTTCTGGTGCGAGGCGGCAAACTCGACGCTGCGAGCCGCGATCCGCGGGCTGACGGGCCTGGAGGAGAACGCCATCCGCGCCCTCGCGGAGGACGCGAACCCGGAGGCCAGGCGTGGCATCGAGGACGTGTTCGACGGCGAGCGCGGGCGTCGCGAAGACAAGCGCTCGGCGGCTGAACGCCGCTACGCCGCCGCGGAGGCGCTGCGTTGGGCGTTGCTCGGCGCGTCCAAGGCGACGGCCAAGCGCGTGATCTTGGCCATCGACGAGCTCCACCGCGTCGACGGGCCGAGCCGCGCGGCCTTCGCCGACGCCCTCGGGGAGCCCCCCGAGGCGCGAGTGCTGATGATCTGCACGCACGCCCCAGGCTTCGAGTCCGGGTGGGGTGCGAGCCACGCCGCGCGCATCCTGGCGGGGCTACCGCCGCCGGCGCTCTCGCGCGTGCTCTCGGGGGCCCCCGCGGAGCACCTCAAGGCCGCGGAGGACGAGACCGGCCGAGGCGTCCTGCCGATGTACGTCGAGCAGCTGCTGCGCTTCCACCTGGAAGGCGGCAACGACCCGCCCAAGCGCCTCGGCGACCTGGTGGGCCTGCGCGTGGACACGCTGGACCCCGCGGCGCGGCGTACGCTTCAGGCGCTATCGGTGCTGGGAGACTCCGTCGACCTGAAGATGCTGTCGGCCCTCTTGCCGAAGAACCACGCGGTCGAGAGCTCCCTCGGCCTGCTGCAAGCGGCGGGTATGGTCGAGCGCGTGGGCGAGCTCTGGTCCACGTCGCACCCGCTGCTCCGCGAGCTCGTCTTGGCGGGTATCCCCGCGGCAGTGCGGCGCGAGCTCCATGCCAAGGCACTCCACGTGTGCGAGCAGGCTGCCGCGCCCATCGAGGCTCAGGCGCTCCACGCCTACGAGGCCCAGGATTCCTTCCAAGCGCTGCTCTTGCTCGAGCAGGTCGCCGATCGCGCTACGGCCCGCGGCGACCTGAACACCGAGATCGAGGCGCTGCGGCGCGGGCTGGAGATCGCGCGACGCGACGTGGCGCGTGGCGAGCTCGACGACCCGCTGCGCGCGGTGTTGATCTTCGCGCGCAAGCTCGGCACGGCGCTGACACGGGCGGGCAACTTTGCCGACGCCGAGGGCATCTTGCGCGAGGCGCTGGACATCGCCGGTCCGAGCGGCGTCGATCGCGCGCGCGTGCTCGGCAGCCTCGCGCAGGTCGCCCACGGCAGGCACCGGGAATCCGAGGCCAACGGCTACATCGAGCAGGCCATCGAGACGGCGAAGCAGTCGGGTGCCTATGACCTGGTGAGCAACTTCAGTGACGCGAGAAAAGCCTGGGCGTCTTGAGGCTCGCTCCGCGGACGACTGGCAGGCCCCGCCGCTTTTCCATCCGGCTGACGCAGCCGGCGCCGGCCCGGGCCGGATTTTCGGGCGTTCGGGTCTCTCTTGTGATTTCTCGCGCTCCGCGGGCGACGGTCACGCCTCGCCGCTTTTCCATCCGGCTGACGCAGCCGGCGCCGGCCCGGGCCGGTTTCTCGGGGGTTTCGCTCTCTCTTGCCGATCGTGATCTGATCGTGCCAAGACCCAAGAGTGATTCCAGGCTCGGCCTCCGGCCGAGTCGCGACCGGAGAGATCCGCGGAGACACCCTTGGAGCGGGCAGCAGAAACGGCTGAGACGAAAATCCGGCTGGTGGCGCGCTGGGATCTCGACAAGACCTACTTGCGCACCGAGTTCGACACCGTGCGGGACTTGGTCCGCACGGCTGTCGAGCGGCCGGACCGCAAGCGCTCCGTACCCGGCGCCGCGGCGCTGCTCCGCGAGCTGAAGCGCGCGGGCGCGCGCGTCCACATCCTGAGCGGCAGCCCGCGGCAGATGCGCGGCCGGCTGGAGGAAAAGCTGGCCATCGATCGCGTGCGCTACGACGAGCTGACGCTGAAGCCCAACCTCAGCAACGCGCTGCGGCTTCGCTTTCGCGCCATGCGCGACCAGCTGGGGTACAAGCTCCCGAGCCTGCTCGCGGCGCGGGCGCGTGATCAACACCTGGGGCGGAGCCCCGGCGAGCTCGCCGAGATCCTGGTGGGGGACGACGCGGAGGCCGACGCCTTCGTCTATTCGCTGTACGCGGACGTGTGCGCCGGGCGCGTCGAGCACGCGCTCCTCACGCGCGTGCTCGAGAAGGGCCGGGTCTATTCGGACCAGGCGGAGCTCGCGCTGTCGTCGCAGCGACAGCTCGTCCCGGCCACGACGGTGAGCCGCATCCTGATCCACCTCGACCGGCAGACCCCACCGAGCCGATTCCACGAATTCGGCCCCCGCGTGGTGCCGTTCTACAACTACCTGCAGGCGGCCATCGTGCTCTTCGCGGACGGCCACGTCTCGGCGGAGGGCGTGCTCCGGGTCGCGTCCGAGCTCGTGCAGCAGCACCGCTTCGACGCCGACGCCCTGGCGCGCAGCTATTTCGAGCTGGTGCGGCGTGGACACGTCGTGAAGAGCCCCGTCGAGCCACTGCGGAGGGTATTGGGGGAGCTGGAGGGGCGCCTGCCCACCCTGAACGAGCTGACCGCCATGGTGGATCAGCTGGGCCGGCGCGAGGTCGAGCCCGGCGCCCCGGTCGACGAGCGCCCCATCGACTACGTGGCGCTCTCCGAAATTCACCGGGGCGGGAAGAACCGGCGGCGGCCGGGCGCACGCTGACCCGAGGATTGTGCGGCCGGGGCTGGACTTTCGGGGCGTTTCGAGGCACGGAAGGGCCCCCGTGAGAGGATGAGGCCACGTGGACAGCGACCTGGCGGAGGCCATCTCAGCGCTCAAAGACGTGCTCAAGCGCCGTGGAGTGCGGGCGAGCTTCGGCAAGGCCAGCCCCGAGCTGGTGACGAGCCTCCGCAGCAAGCTGCGTGTGCCGCGCCGCTACCGCGACTTCCTCACGGAGTGCGATCCTCTCGATCTCGAGACGCGCACTCCCGCGGAACGCGTCCGACTGATCCCCGCCGCCGAGCTCGAGAAGGAGCAGCTCGGCTTCGCGCTGGACGCGCAGGGGGTCGCCATCTCGAGCCCGTCGCCCCAGGGGTGGCGCCCGAGCTGGGTCATCGTCGGCCACAGCGCGCTCTTGGGTGACCCATATTTCCTGGACACCGCGAGCCCCGACCCCGAAGGTGACTGCCCGGTCTACACCGCCATGAGCGGTACCGACACCTGGAAGCCGCGGCTCTGCGCCTCGAGCTTCGCGCTCTTCGTGCGCATCCTGGCCATCGGCATGGAGGTGGCCCAGGGGTTCGCCCAAGACGACGTCGACCCCGACGACGAGCAGACGTTCCGCGACGCGCTCGGCCCGCGGCTGCGCGAATACGATCCGGCCGCGTTGAAGGCCGGACATTGGACCTGAACGTCGAGCTCAGGGTCGTCGCCGGAGCCGAGCTCGAGGTCGTGCTGCGCCGGCTGGAGCGGCGCGGGGAGACGGATCTCGAGCGGGTCGAGCCACGTGTGCGCGAAGTGCTCGCGGCCGTGCGCGCCGAAGGCGACGCCGGCGTCGCGCGCTTCGTCCGGGAGCTCGAGGGGCGCGAGACAGGAGCGCTCTTGCGCCGCGACTACGCAGGCGCTGAAGCGGCGGCGAGCCTGGATCCCGGCCTCGCCGCGGCCCTGACCGAGGCCGCCGAGCGCATCCGGCGCTTCCACCAGCACCAAGCGGCGCAGGGCGGCAGCTTCGAATACGAGGCGGGCGGCGTCCGACTCGGCACCCGCGTTCGCCCGCTCGATCGGGTCGGGGTCTACGCGCCGGGGGGCAAGGCACGCTACCCGTCGAGCGTGCTGATGTGCGCGGTGATCGCTCGCGTCGCCGGCGTGAAGGAGATCATCGTCGCAACCCCGAACGCGGCAACGGAAGTACGCGCGGCGTGCCACCTCGCGGGAGTGGACGCCATCCTGGACGCCGGCGGGGCTCAGGCCATCGCTGCGCTGGCCTACGGCACGCAAAGCGTCCCCCGCGTGGACAAGATCGTCGGGCCGGGGAACATCTACGTGGCCGCGGCGAAGCGCCTGGTGTTCGGCGAGGTGGACATCGACAGCATCGCGGGTCCGAGCGAGATCCTCGTCGTCGCCGACGCGAGCGCCGACGAGGAGGTCGTCGCAGCCGATCTGCTCTCGCAGGCCGAGCACGACGAGGCAGCGTACCCGCTGCTCGTGACCACGGAGGCCGCCCTGGTGGGGCGCGTCCAGCGCGCCCTCGGCCGACGCCTCGGGGAGCTTCCGCGTCGCGCCATCGCCGCTGCTTCGGTCGGAGCCAACGGGTGGGCCCTGGTGGTGGAGGACCGCGAGTCGCTCGCCGGTGTGGCGAACCGACTCGCGGTGGAGCACGTGGCGCTGCAGGTGCGCGACCCGCGCGAGCTCGCTGCACGCATCACCCACGCGGGGGCGTTGTTCATCGGCGCCATGACGCCGGAGGCCGCCGGCGACTACGTGGCCGGGCCCTCGCACGTCCTGCCCACCGGCGGTGCCGCGCGCTACGGCTCACCGCTGGGGGTCTACGACTTCGTCGCTCGGACCTCGCTCATCGAGTACTCCGCGGAGGCCCTCGCGGCCGCCGGCCCCGGCATCGAGGCGCTGGCCGAGGCCGAGGGGCTCCACGCCCACGCCCTCGCGGTCAGCGCGCGAACCTCCCGGAACCCGCGGGGTTAGACCCGGCGGGCTCGCCCCAGGACATCCCGGTTGCGGGTTAGACCTCTAACGGCTAGGGTGCGCCGGCTTTCGGCCCGGGGCTCATCCCAAGCGCCAACTCGGCGTTTTCCGCAGCGAAACGCAGTGGCTTGGGACTTGCTTATGGGCCGCAGGCTCGGAGTTCGTTGACCGCTCGAGTGCCCTCTCCGTCACGGACGGGACCCTCCAGCAGTGAACGAACCCGAACTTCCCCGAGCAAACCTTGAAGGAGAGCGGCATGAATAGGTGGACACGACGGCTTCTCACGGGGCTGTCCCTGCTCGCGATGGGCAGCGTGGGTTGCGCGGAAGAGCGCGAGCCCATCAACCGGGTCCAGGCGGACGCCCTGGCGAAGTCCTTCTTCGTCGGCAACCTGAAGGACCAGAACGACAACCCCGTGTTCTATTGGCGGAACTTCGTCGTCGACGGCACCGAGGCCCAGAGCCTGGTGGGCATCGGCTCCTGGGGCGGCGTCGACAAGATCCGCTTCGAGATCACCGAGAACATGCTGTTCGCCCGCAAGGCGTACCCGGTCTCCGAGGGCGCGGACGACAAGGGCACCAAGACGGCGAACGGCTCGCTCGTCGCGGCCTACCCCATCGTCAACCACTTCGACATCAAGCGGGACTACAACCCGCAGACTGGCGAAGAGCTGAACGTCATCAACGAGAACTCGAGCGATCGGCCCTGGTACGAGCGCGAGTACTTCCGCGTCGACTGGTCGGTCAACATGGTCGACTCCCCGATGTGGAGCGACATGTTCAGCGGGAAGCTGTTCGGCGACCTGAAGGTCACCCCAATCGCCTACTACGTGAACGACCGGGCCCACGCCGACGCGCCTCACTTCGACCCGAAGCAAGGCTACTTCGACGTCACCAACAAGTTCTTCGTCGAGCCCGAGCAGATGCAGTCGCCCTTCATCGATCTGAAGGGGCAGATCCCGGCCTGCATCCTGATCGGCTTCTACACCGGCACGGCCGTCGACTCCTGCGACCCGCAGGAGGCAGTGGTCCGGAGCTCGTATTGGCGCGCGGACATGGTGCCGAGCGCCGCGGACTTCGAGCCCTTCGAGAACACCAAGGCGCACCTCGACATCGTCGGCAACCCCGGCGGTCTCGGCGACGCCTTCTCGGTCGGTATCGTGACGCCGCCGCGCGTCGATTGGGACCCGCAGTACGGGTACACCGACGAGCACATGAAGCGGTTCATGCACGTCCACAACATCTGGATCCAGAGCCACCAGCTCAAGGGCTCCTGCACCAGCGACGAGCAGTGCGGCGGTGGCGCCTGCCTCCCGGTGCCCGATGCGGACGGCAAGCCCACCTCGGCGAAGTCCTGCACCGTGGCCTGCAACTACAAAGCCCGCGGTGACAGCAACAACGACGGCACCGACGACCAGTGCGAGAACCCGAAGACCGGCTACGCCGGCAACGGCGGCTCGCAGTGCAGCGTCCGCGGCTGGTGCACGCTCCCGTACCGCGACCGCAAGGTCAAGACGATGGCGTACTGGATGAACAAGGAGACGCCGGCCGAGCTCACCGATCCGGTCGACCCGAACGGCAACCGCGTGCTCGATGGGGCCGGCAACCCGCTGCGCGGGCCCACGGAGGACCTGACCTACAGCTGGAACCAGCTGATGAAGCACTCGGTGGCGAAGGCCCGCGAGGTGGAGTGCCGCCGCACGGGCGGCGACCGCGCCGGCTGCTACGGGCAGTACTTCGAGGCCGGGCAGACCGAAATGGTCGGCTTCGGCGGCTGGGGCCTCGAGCGGGTCAAGCCGCTGGAGGACGAGGTGCTCGTGTCCTGCCACAACCCGGTGCGCGCCTACGACCACAAGGTCTGCGGCCCGGTGGGCTACAGCGCCCGCGTCGGCGATCTGCGCCACAACTTCATGTACTACTGGCCCTACGCCTCGCGCGCGCCCTGGGGCGGCATCGCCAACTGGAACGCCGATCCCACGACCGGCATGATCATCGGCGCCGCCGCGACCACCATGGGCCGCTCGGCGACCTACGCCGCGGCGATGGTGCGCGACATCATCATGGTGGCGAACGGCGAGCTCAGCTTCACCGACATCACGAACGGCACGCCCGCGACGCTGTACGAGCGACGGCTCCAGAACGGCTACCAGCCGACCCAGGCGCTCAGCCCGGAGCAGATCAAGTCGCGCATCGACTCCATCGACGCCAAGCACGCCCAGCAGATGATCGCCCCGAAGGAGCTGGCCGGCGCCTCCGCGAAGGAGAAGATCGGTCAGATGCTGAAGATGATCCCGAAGACGGTGGCGGGCCTCGGCCCGGCGTCGACCTCGGCGCTTCAGTACGAGGCCATCGCGGAGAAGGTGCGCGGCTCGGAGTTCGAGGCGCAGCTCGTCGACAGCAACTGGCTCATCGACGCCGCGGGCATGGGCCCCAACACGACCATCAAGGACGTGATGGAGTACGTCTCGCCGCTGCGTGGGATGGACGAGGGTCGCATGGGCGGCATCCGTCAGATGATCGATCTGAAGATGCAGTCCCGCGGCATCTGCTTCCCGGACATCTTCGCCGGCAACGTCGGCAACCTGGACGTCCAGGGCGTCGCCAAGTTCTTCGCCGGCAAGTACAACAACGACGCCATCAAGAACAACTTCCCCGAGCTAGCCACGGCGGACGAGCTCTCGCTGAGCAAGAAGCGCGCAGAGCTCATCTACAACGAGCTGTGGAAGGACACGTTCAAGGGCATCGCCCTGCACGAGGTCGGCCACTCCCTCGGCATGCTCCACCAGTTCTCCTCGTCCTACGACTCGGCGAACTTCCTGCCGCAGTACTGGCAGCTCCGCACCCAGGAGGGCAAGGCCACCGCGAGCTGCGAGGGCAAGGCGCGCACGGGTGACACCTGGTCGTCCGGCAAGGACAGCTGCATGGGTCCGCGCTACCTCGACCCGGAGACCGACGACGAGATGGGCCATGGCGGCGAGTCCCGCCCGGGCATCTCGTACTTCGGCCACACCTCGACCATGGAGTACCAGAACGAGCGCTTCTTCGAGACGGTCGGTCTCGGCTCGTACGACCTGCACACCATGGGCCTGCTCTACGGGCGCGTGCTCCAGACCTTCGACGGCGACCTGCACCAAGCGGCCGACCAGCAGGACTACGCCTACCGCAACTGGACCCAGCTCACCGAGCAGAACTATCTCTTGTGGGACAACCCCGAGACCAGCGCCATCATGGGCGGCAAGGGCCTGCAGCCGATGCACTACACGGAGCAGGCGCGGCGCTTCAAGGTATTCGAGCCCGCCATGTGCCGGCCGGCCTCCGCGGAGGAAATGGCTCATGCCCAGTGGCGCGTGGTCCACAAGCAGGTCTGCACGTTCCCGCGCAAGGACTACGGAGCGTGGATCGACTTCGAGGACGGCCTCCCCGACAACAAAGAGTCGTGGATGAGCCTCGAGGAGGACTCGATGAGCAAGTGGCGCGTCAAGCCCGCCTCGAAGTCCGCGGGCGGCATGGTGCGCTGGCCCTACCGTTGGGGCGTCGGCTCGAACTCCTACGTCCACACCAACCCGAGCGACGCGGGGGCGGACATCTACGAGGTCGTGCAGGAGACGATCCGGAAGTTCAAGTACGCCTACCCGTTCCAGTACTTCCGCCGTCAGAACCGCGACTGGTACTACCGGACGCTGCCCTCGCGCGTGATCAACAACTTCTACGAGCGGCTGCGCGCCTTCCACTGGAGCATGGCGAACACCAACGCCCGCTTCAACTCGTTCGGCTCGTCGGTGTTCGCGGTCATCGCCGGCTCGGACGACTGGTGGCGGCCGTACGTCCTGGCCGAGACGGACATGTTCAACAACATCGCGCTGGCGCTGTTGCAGCCGCAGATCGGCTCGTACAAGGCGACGGTGCAGCCCGTCGACAGCGTCCAGACGCTGTACGATCCCGAAGGCAGCGGGAGCATCCCCGCGGAGTTCGAGATCGACGCCTCGACGGGCCGCTTCATCGACCCGAAGTTCACCAGCAGCGCGTCCGGCGGCGGCTCCTGGGCCTACCAGGAGTGGGTCGAGCACACGGGCTTCACCGTGGAGAAGGCCGAGGCGGCGCGCGCGCTGACCGACGGTCGCTCGGTGTTCTCGACCATCTCGCGCGAGAACTACCTGGACGGTCGTAACGTGAACATCAACTACCGCAGCGACATGCCGCAGCAGATCGACCGCCTGCTCGG
>Ga0233425_10007766_pt1 | contig 14819 bp, 13 predicted proteins | sample Watercolumn_Towu_2_FD_181712 | JGI IMG/M metagenome (GOLD analysis project Ga0233425, IMG submission 181712) | Freshwater microbial communities from Lake Towuti, South Sulawesi, Indonesia - Watercolumn_Towuti2014_140_MG | ecosystem: Environmental > Aquatic > Freshwater > Lake | place...
CATCCGTCCGCGCCTCTTCGGTCCGGGCGAGCCGGCGCGCGACTTCGTCATCTGCCACGAGAACGACCGTGGCCTGCCGGGCCTCATGAACCTGATCGGGATCGAGTCACCCGGCCTGACCGCCGCCCCGGCCATCGCCCGCCACGTGGTCAAGACCCTCATCGACGACGGCGTGCTCTCGAAGTACTGATCCGGTCATCGGGCCTCGACGGTCAACACGACCGTGCCCTCGTCTCCCGGGTCGTGCGCGTCGGCCATGATCAGGTACGTCCCGGCCGGGAGCCGGCGGAAGTCCACCGACCCGACGGGGGTGGCGGTCGGGTCGTGGCACGAGATGGGGTGCTCGTCGCAGCTCCCGCCGTCCTCGCGCATCAGGGCGATCACGTGATCGCCCGTCTGGTCCCAGGTCACCCTGACGTCGTGCTCCGCGTCGAGCCGGAAGGCGACGACCCGCTCGAGGCCGCTCGGGTCACCGGCGCACCCCGCGGTGAACATCCTGCTGCCCGCCCTGGTGTCGAGCCGCGTGCGCGCCACGGTCCCGGGCCGGAGCAGGCCGAGGTCCTCGTCGGGGGAGCAGCCGTGGATCCAGAGGTAGATCTCGACCTCGCCGGCGCGGCCGGCCTGGCCCTCGGCGGTGAGGTAGTAAGTCCCGGCCGGACGCCCGAGGAAGATGACCTCGCCCGACTCGTCGGGCCCGCGGTCGAAGCAGACCCCTCCCGACGCGGTGCACACGTCGGTGATCTCCCGCTCGGTGTACAGCCCCATGGCGTGGTCCCCGACCTGTGAGAACATCAGGTCGATGTCGCCCGGCCGGTCGAGCTGGAAGACCAGCACCACGTCGGGACCGGCCGAGGTGCAGCCGGTGACCCACTCGTCGCCCGCGTCGCGGACGTCGAGGGTGCGAGAGACCGCCTCGCCCGGCGCCAGGACCCCGAGGTCCTCGTCGATGTAGCAGATGCCGGCCTCGACGCGGCAGAAGGCGTCGCACCCGTCGCCGGGCCTCGTGTTGCCGTCGTCGCACTGCTCCCCGACGGCGCGGTCGGTCCGGCCGTTGCCGCAGGTCTCGTCGCTCAGGCAGTCGGCGGAGCACCCGTCGCCCGATCGCCGGTTGCCGTCGTCGCACACCTCGCCCGCGGCGGCGTCGAGCACACCGTTGCCGCAGGTCTCGTCGCTCCGGCAGTCGGCGGAGCACCCGTCGCCGGACCGGGTGTTCCCGTCGTCGCACTCCTCGCCGACGACGACGTCGAGGTACCCGTTGCCGCAGGTCTCGTCGCTCAGGCAGTCGGCCGAGCACCCGTCGCCGGAGCGAGTGTTGCCGTCGTCGCACGTCTCTCCCGGATCGAGCCGACCGTTGCCGCACCCCGGGACCTCGGCCGACGCCGTGAGCCAGATCCAGACGGTCCCGGCCACGCCCTCCCCGGTGGCCTCGACGATCAGGAAGTACCGTCCCGGCGCCAGCGTGCCGAAGTCGGCTTCGCCCGAGGCCCCTCCTCCCGGATCGAAGCACTCCACGGGCGAGTCCGTGCATCGGACCTCGGACTCCTCGTACAGTCCGATCAGGTGATCGCCGGTCTGGACCATCTCCATCGTGAGGTCCGCCGCAACACCGAGGGAGAACGCGACCACCATCTCGAGACCGTCGCCGCAGCCCGCGTCGGGCTCGGTGTCGTCCGCGAGCGACACCTCGAGGATGCGACCCACGGTCACGCCGAGTGGGAGCATGCCGAGCTCGACATCGACCTCGCACTCCTCGTTGCGGCAATCCTCGTCGCAGCCGTCGCCGTTGCGCCGGTTGCCGTCGTCGCATTCCTCGCCCGCGGCGAAGTCGAGGACCCCGTTGCCGCAGGTCTCGTCGCTCGCGCAGTCCGCGGAGCAGCCATCGCCGCTGAAGGTGTTCCCGTCGTCGCAGACCTCGCCGGTCGCCCGGTCGATGTATCCGTTGCCGCAGGTCTCGTCGCTCAGGCAGTCGGCGGAGCAGCCGTCTCCGGAGCGCGTGTTGCCGTCGTCGCACACCTCGCCCGGGTCGAACCGGCCGTTCCCGCAGCCCGGCAGCTCGACCTGGCAGCGGCCGTCGCAGCCGTCGCCCGGGCGCGTGTTGCCGTCGTCGCAGGTCTCGCCCACGGCGCGGTCGACGACCCCGTTGCCGCAGGACTCGTCGCTCCGGCAATCCGCGGAGCAGCCGTCGCCGGAGCGCGTATTGCCGTCGTCGCAGACCTCGCCCGGGTCGAGCCGGCCGTTCCCGCAGCCCGGCGGCAGCTCGTTCCGGCAGCGCGGCGAGCAGCCGTCGCCGGGCATCCTGTTGCCGTCGTCGCACTCCTCGCCCGTGATGACGTCCAGGTAACCGTTGCCGCAGGTCTCGTCGCTCAGGCAGTCGGCCGAGCAGCCGTCGCCGGACCGCCGGTTGCCGTCGTCGCACACCTCGCCCGGATCGAGCCGGCCGTCGCCGCAGTCGGAGGTCCCCTCGAGCTGGCAGCGCGCGTCGCAGCCGTCGCCGGGCCGCGTGTTCCCGTCGTCGCACTCCTCGCCGACGGCCCAGTCGATGATCCTGTTGCCGCAGGTCTCGTCGGAGCGGCAGTCGCCGGAGCAGCCGTCGCCCGACCGCCGGTTGCCGTCGTCACACACCTCACCGGGGTCGAGGCGACCGTTGCCGCAGCCGGGGGCCTCGATCAGGCAGTCCTCGTCGCAACCGTCGCCGGGCCGCGTATTGCCGTCGTCGCACGTCTCGCCTACAGGCCAGTCGATGTATCCGTTGCCGCAGGTCTCGTCGGATCGGCAGTCGCCGGAGCAGCCGTCGCCCGACCGCCGGTTGCCGTCGTCACACACCTCGCCCGGGTCGAGCATGCCGTTGCCGCACTCAGCGACCTCGTTCCGGCACCACTCGTCGCAGCCGTCGCCGGGCCTCGTGTTGCCGTCGTCGCACTCCTCGCCGAGGATCCAGTCCACGATCCCGTTGCCGCAGGTCTCGTCGGAGCGGCAATCGGCCGAGCACCCGTCGCCCGACCGGCGGTTGCCGTCGTCGCACGCCTCGCCCGGGTCGAGCACACCGTTGCCGCAGTCCGGGAGGACCTCGCTGCGGCACCATTCGTCGCAGCCGTCGCCGGGCCATGTGTTGCCGTCGTCGCACTCCTCGCCGACGACCCAGTCCACGATGCCGTTGCCGCAGGTCTCGTCGCTCAGGCAGTCAGCGGAGCAGCCGTCGCCCGACCTCCGGTTGCCGTCGTCGCAGGTCTCGCCGGGGTCGATCCGGCCGTTGCCGCACCCGGGCTCCGGCTCGAGCCGGCACCCGGAGTCGCAGCCGTCGCCCGGCCGGGTGTTGCCGTCGTCGCACTCCTCGTCGGGGTCGAGCACACCGTCGCCGCACGCGGGGGGCGGCTCGTCGTGGCAGCTCCCGTCGCATCCGTCACCGGACCGGTTGTTCCCGTCGTCGCACTCCTCGCCGGGCTGGACCACGCCGTCGCCGCAGCCCGGGAGGACCTCGTCCTGACAGGACGAGCTGCAGCCGTCGCCGGACCGGCGGTTGCCGTCGTCGCATTCCTCGCCCCGGTCGCGTCTGCCGTTGCCGCACTCGTCAGCCGTCCACACCATGGTCCGGCCGCACGACGTCACGCAGAGGAGCACGATCCCCAGGAGTCTCCAGTTGAACATCGGACCCTCGCGGCCCGGGATTTCACGCTCTCGGATGTGACGTGCCCGGGTTGTGATTCGCAGGCATCATACCACCTCGGGGTGGCTCGTGAGCGTGAGCGTGAGCGTGAGCGTGAGCGCCCGCTGCTCATCTCACGTCGGACGCCGCAGACGCCGGAACGTGAAGAACACCACCAGCGTCAGACCGGCCAGCGCCACGCCAGGTCGCCGTGGCGGCCGGGCCGATGCCTCGCCGTCGTAGGAGAGGGAGTAGACGGGCTCGTGCATCGTGAGGGACGCCGCGGCGACCAGGGTCACGTCGGTCGTCATGTCCGCCACGTCGAGGACGGAACGGAGCCGGGTGATCACCGGGGAACCGTCCCCTTCCCAACCCACGGCGCTGGTCAGCTCGCCCGCGTTCATGACGGCCTCGATCGCGAACCCCCGCTCGTCGTCCCGGTTGACCGCTTCCTGGAACACGCCGTCGTAGTTCGTGGTCGAGGAGCTCGTGGCATGGAGCAGCGAGGTATCGAGACGCCGCGACGGCAAGCCCTCGGTCTCGTACGCCAGGTCCGAGAGGACATACACCAGGACGCTCACGGAATCGGCCGAGGAGAGCGAGGCCATGTGGAGCGGGAACATGGGCGTCTCGGACTCGTAGGTGAACACCACCGTCGAGGTGCTCGCATCGGCCGAGCTGGCTTCTTCAGCGGAGATCCTCATGGCGACGAAGAACCAGTCGGCCGCCACGTAGTGCGCCATGACCGGGCCAGCTTCTTCCGGGATGGCGAAGCCGTTCGTGGACAGCCACTCGGTCAACGGGTCCACGGACTCGGCCGAGAGCACCACGTAGTCGAAGAGCCCCACCTGGCCGCTGGACCAGACGTGGACGTCCTCGACCTGCTCCTCGTCCGACCAGTCGCCCGGCGCGGCGCTGTCGCTCGCCATCCCGAAGCATCCGCAACCGTCGCCGCCGCCGCCACCGCCGTCACCCTCGTGAAAGGTCGTGATGGTGAACCGGGGCCGCGTGAGCTCGTCGGCCTCGTCGAACACGGAGGCGCGCCCCTCGGTCACCGTGGGGTTGCCGGCCACGGGGTAGACCCAGGCGATCCGCTCGACCTGGCCGGTGTAGGCGACCTGGACATGCTGGGCCACCGTCGTGCCATCGATGACGTACAGGATGCGCTGGTCGTTCGTGTCGACCAGCTCCGTCTCCTCGGTGGTCTCGGTGAAGAAGCCGCCGCAGGCGCGGGCGACCCCAGGCGTCCACCACGCGAGCCCGCTCAGCGCCATCACCGCGAGCCCGACCAGCAGATCCTCGTTCCGTGTTCTCATGACGGTCCTCTCCTTTCCTCGTGTCCCCAGATCTCGGTCCCGGGATGAAACGCCGCCCACGCGAACCAGTAGGCCCGCGGGGCGTCGAGCCGGACGAGCCGACGCCCGGCGAGGGGGCCCGATCGGGCCAGCCCCTCGACGGTCCATCCGCTCCCCGTGTCGGTGTCACGCATGAACGCCCACTCCCCGGCCGCGGCATCGGGCGGGAGCAGGGTGAAGTCGAGCTCCCGGCCGTCGATCGTCGGATCGAACGCCAGGGCGATCCGCGCCGTCCGGTCGGTCACGACGAGCACCGGGCGACCATCGATCCGATCCGTCAGCACTCCCCGCTCGGAAAGCCGGGCGAGAGGGTACGCCCGGCCCGCTCCATCCAGGCTTGTCACGCACAGGACAGGCTCCTTCCGGGGCAGGCGCAGGTCGAGGAACCGCACGGGCGAGAGCAACCGATCGGCGTCGGCCTCGTACCAGGCATACGGATCGCCGTCGTAGCTCGTCTCCGGGTGCCCTGTGTCCGTAGTGACGACCGACGACGCCGGGTGGAGCCGGCTCCATGCCTCGAGCGTGGTCCGGAGCGAAGGGACCGTGGCAATCGCGGTCCCGCGCCGCGGGCCGCGGACCGCTTCGCGGCGGAGGTGCGACCACCAGCTCCGCGTGCCGCGGTCGTAGAGGACCAGGTCGCTCCGGTAGAGCCCGCCGGTGTTGCCCATCCCGTCGTGGAGGCCCATGGACCCGAGGTCGAGGACCGTCGCGGCGCCGGCCAGCGGCGCCATCACCACCGCGATCCGCCGGCCGCCGAGCGTGTCGTTGATCACCTCGTGCCGGGCCAGGACGCGGAAGGGATAGGCACGCTCCTCGGCGCCGACCGCGACGCCGAGCACCACATCGTCTGGGAACAGGTCCACGGCCTCGGCGAGCGGCACCGCCTGCGGGTCGTCGAGGGGCGGAGGGTGGTCGGGCTCGCGCGATTCGAAGTCGATCTCGCCGCAGTCGATCGTGCACTCGGGTAAGCGTTCACGGGGGAGGCACTTTTCTGGGGAAAAATTTCTGAAACCTTTCCTGAGACCGATGAAAAAATCGTGAAACGTCTTTGCGGAAGGGGGCCCGGGGGAAACCGCTTTCTTCAGAAAGGGGTTTCCCCCGTGAACGGACACGCACTCGGGGTCGGGCCGCTCGGGCGCCGGAGCAACCTCCTGGCCGCTGCACCCGACGATGACGAGGCTCCCGAGCACCCGGAGCAGCCCTTGGAGACGGTGGCTCATTCGTCGTACGCGCAGCGGAAGCCGATGTTCCGCTCGGCCGAGCCGGGCTCAGCCGCGTTGCGGCAGGACACGCGCAGGCTGTCGATGCCGCTCTCCCAGCAGCCGCCGCGGATGACCCGGTGGCTGCCCGCGCTCGGGCCCCGAGGGTCGGCGCCCGGGCTCTGCCAGTAGTAGCGCGAGTCGTACCAGTCGGACGTCCACTCCCACACGTTGCCGGCCATGTCGTGGGCACCGTACGGGCTCGCGCCGGCGGGGCGGCGGCCGACCTCGTCGGTGTCGCCCGAGCAGCCATGCGGTCCGCCGAAGTTGGCGAGGGTACAGTCGGGCTCGCGATCGCCCCACGGGTAGGGCCGGGGCTCCGGCCCCGGACCTCGCGCGGCCGCCTCCCACTCGGCCTCGGTCGGCAGCCGACCGCCGCGCCAGCGACAGAGCTCCTGCGCCTGCTCCCAGGTCACGTGGATCACTGGGAAGGCGTCGTAGCGCGGGTTGGTGGAGTAGTCGTCGCGGGTCGCCGAGCCCTCCTCCGCCAGGGGGCTGCACCGTCCCGCCTCCACGCAGGCGCGATAGGTGGCGTTGGTCACCTCGGTGCGGTCGATGCGGAAACCGTCGATCCGGACCCGGTGCGGAGGCCACTCGTCGCGGTTCCCCTCGCCCAGCTCGCTGCCGATGGTGAACTCGTCGTCGGGTACCGCGACCTGGTCCTGCTCGACCGGCCGGCCCGTGCAGGACGCGGCGTTGTCGCTCAGCCCGTCGCAATCGTTGTCGCGACCGTCGCAGACCTCGACCGCCGCGGGGTTGATCGCCGGGTCCGAGTCGTTGCAGTCGTCGCCCAGCGCGCACCCCTCGCCGTACCAGTCGCCGTCGCGGTCCAAGCAGCCGGAGCCGGACGGGGCGGCAGGGGCTGCCGACCCGACCGCGCCGTCGCCTTGGCGGTCGTCGGGCCGCGGCGCCTGCTCGGCCAGCGCCGGCCAGGGGGTCGCGATCAGCGCTACCGTCACCGCGAGCCACGAGCCCCGGCCTGTCAACGGACCATTTCTCGTCGAGGTCGCCATCGGGATGGATGGATCATACCAGCTCGGCGACGTCGCCAGGTGACGGAAACCCCGCGAAGAGGTATGAATACCCCACGGACGGAGAACGTCCCCATGGAGCGAAAGAGGTCATTCATGCGTGTCACCACCAGGCTCGTCCCCGTCATCGTTTCGCTGGCCGTGCTCCTCACCGCGGGGAGCGCGGGAGCCGAGCGCGCCCGCCGACGCGAGCGCGTCGACGACCGCCGCGACGCCCGGGTCGAGGCGGTCACGGGCTGGAGCCGGCTCGGCGAGCGGGTGATCCAGGGCGCGGTCGATCACGACACGATCGTCGTGACCGCGGCCGAGGGCGCCTTCACCCGCATCATGCTGCGCGTCGAGCACAGCTCGATCGAGCTGTTCAACATCGTCGTGACGTTCGGCGACGGCTCGACGTTCTCGCCGCCGACGCGGCTGGTCTTCCGGCCCGGAGAGACCACGCGGGTGATCGACCTCCCCGGCGGCGCCCGGGTCATCCGGCGCGTGGACTTCGTCTGCGCCAACCTGCCGGGCGGGGGCCGGGCCCAGGTCGAGCTCTGGGCCAGGTGAGCGAGGTCATCGAGTCAGGGCCTCGCCGATCGCGTCGGCCACGGCCGGGCTGAAGCCCATCCACTGGTGTCCGATGAGGGGCGGGGCGCCCTCGAGCACGACGTTGCGCGCACCCTCGAGCCGGCATCGCGCCGGAGGTGCGATCAGGTCGCCCTGGATCGAGATGGAGGTCGCCTCGATGCCCTCGGGGAGCGGGATACCGGCGAGCTCGCGCAGCAGGCTGCTGAGGGGCATGGTCTGCCAGACTCCCCGCGACACGACGCCGAGCCACGGGACCGCGACCATGCCCGCGGCCGGGGCCCAGGTCCCGGCGAACGGCGTCCCCACCGAGACGAGGCGGCCGACCTTCTCCCGGCCGTCGAGCACCTTGATGTAGTACACGCCGATGAGCCCGCCCTGGCTGATCCCGACGAGGTGGCACCGCGGCGCGCCGGTCCGCTTGAGCACCCGCAGGACGGTGGCGTCGAGCTCCCGGGCGAGCTTGCGCACGTCCTGGATGCACAGCGGGCTCAGGGCCGTGAAGTGCACGTCGAAACCCTTGGACCAGAGGCGGGCGCCGAGCAGCCCGAGCATCTCCCTCGTGCTCAGGAACCCGTGGACCAGGACGACCGGGAGCGTGCCACCCTCCGCCACGGGTCACTCCTCCAGCGGGCGCTGGACGGCGGTGTCCCAGATCCGGTCGAACTCGCCGGAGAAGGCGGAGAACGTGTCGGCGTCGTCGCGGATGAAGAGGACGATCTCGTTGTTGTCGTCCCGCGCCGCGGTCGAGAAGTTCCCCGAGCCGTAGACGAGCACGGTCGAGCCGTCGGCGTCCTCGATGAGCACCGCCTTGTGGTGGGCCGGCGCCACGCGGATCGCGATCCCGGCGGCGACCATGTTCGTCACCGCGTCGTACCGCGAGGTGAAGAACTCGTCATCGATGATCCCGCGGACCTCCACACCGCGCGCCGCGGCCGCGATGACCGCCTCCGCGATGTCGTCGCGCGTGAACGCGAAGACCATGAAGTCGATCGAGCCGTCGGCCTCGCCGAGCAGCCGGATGATCTCGTTTTGCCAGTCGTCGCCGCGAGGGCTGAAGTAGAGGTCCACGCCCTCAGCGCTCACGGGCTCGGTCCAGGGTACGACGCCGAAGCTCTCCTGCTCGAAGAACCGCTGGAACTCGGCCGCCAAGGCGTTGACCAGCACCGGGTTGTCGAGGACCAGGCCTCCGTTGTGCTGGTCGCACATGCCGTCCTCCGTGTAGTTCGCGGAGGTCACGAGCGCCATGGTCCCGTCGGCGATGAGGAACTTGTCGTGCATCAGGTACGAGGGCCGGTTGTCCAGGACCACCTCCGCGGCCCCGGCGGCCTCCAGCCGCGCGAGGTCGCACGAGAGCACACCGCCCGCGCGGCCGCAGTTGTCGAACTCTGTCACGATCCTGACGCGGAGACCGGGGTGCGCCGTCCGCGCCGCGAGGATCGCGTCCACGAAGCAGCTCCAGCTCACGTCGTAGACCGCGATGTCGAGCGACGTGGTCGCGCAGGCGATGGCACTGACGATCTGCTCCGTCAGCCCGTCGTCCCAGAACGAGAACGCGGTCCCGGGCAGGAGCCCGCACTCGGCCAGCGGCGCGGGGCACGTACAGGTCTCCTCGTCGGCGTCCGAGTCCGTGTCTGAATCGGTGTCCGAGTCCGTGTCGGTATCCGTGTCCGCGTCGGTGTCCGAGTCCGTGTCGGTGTCCGTGTCGGTGTCGGAATCGGAATCGACGTCCGTGTCACCGTCACCGTCCGCCGGACTCTCCGCGCACGCGCCGCCGAGGACCGCGACCAGGATCGTCACGACCATGAGCCAGGACCACCGCGCACCATTTTTCGTATCCACCGGCACCTCCTCGAAACGGAGCCAGCATACCACGCCGAGCCGCTCGTGTGCTCGACCGCCCGCCATCCGGGGCGCGGTTCCCGAAAAGGGGACACGGTTGCCTCTCCGAGAGGCTGCAAAACAAGACGTGAGCGTGAGCGTGAGCGTGAGCGTGAGCGACCAAACCTTTCGGGAACGCTACGGATACATCGAGTGGCCCGCTTGTCGTCTGAGCTCGAGCTACTGGCGAGTGGAGCAACCATGCAGATCAGGCTGGACCGGGAAATCGCTCACGCTCACGCTCACGCTCACGCTCAGGGGCTCTCCCCTTGAAGAGATCCTTACCCAGCCATCCGTGAAACATCGGCAGCCGCCTGTGGAGGACCTCGCGACATTCGAAGGCGACAAGTGGCCGCTCGCGAACGACATCAGGGCGCCCGTGGACGACGGTGAGACATCCGTGGACGACCGCGACGCGCCCGTGGATGACCAAAAGCTGTTCGCGAAGGACCTCGAGGCGCCTGTGGACGACCACGACGCGCCTGTGGACGACCGAAGGCCGTTCGCGAAGGACCTCGAGACGCCTGTGGACGACCGCGACGCGCCTGTGGACGACCGAAGGCCGTTCGCGAAGGACCTCGCGGCACCAGTAGACGACCGCGACCCGCCTGTGGGTGATCGAGAGCGACCCGTGGGGGATACCAAGGTACCCGTTGAAATGATTGGTTCTTTCGAGCCCCCGAAGGGGGCTTCGGTCGAATAGCCCGGGGGTTCACCCCCGGGCAGAAGCGCATCACCCGACCGGCGGGCTCGCCACCGGCTCTTCGTGCGCTTCCGGAGCGGTCTCGCTGGGCTTGCCCACGATGTGGTGGTACTTGAACGCCTCCACCATGACCTTGTCTCCGAGCCGCCGGAAAGCCTTGCGGCCCGCGCTGTTGACCTTGGAGATCACCTCGAGGAGCCGGCCGTCGAGCACGTCGAGCTCCGCGGTGTCGGCCTTGGTCGCGGTCCGCGTCGCCGCCTTGCTCGGCTGGAGCGCCCGCAGCGCGGGGACGAGGGCCTCGCCCTGGGCGGCGAGCGCCTCCGCGTCGGAGTCCTCCGGGAGCTGGGCCAGGTGGGTCCTGAGCATGGAGACGAGGGACGCGACGAAGACGGCTCGACCGCTCGCGACGTTGGCCCTGGCGGACGCGAGGTCTCGCGCGATCGCGTCGTTCGCATCGCCCGCGTCATCGAGGATGTCGGTGGCCTTGTCGATGAATTCGTCGGCCTGCGCGTTCGTGACCTACGAGGCCGCCGACGCGGCGAGCTTGGCGGCGACAGCCTCTGGCCGGGCCTCCATCGCCGCGGTGTGCTCGGCCCGCAGGCCATTGAACGACTCGAGCGGTCGCCGGCCCTTTCCGTAAGACTTGAGCACGTCGACGTACCGTCCCCAGCGCTCCGAGGTCTCGGCACCGGACCCTGGAGCGCGCTCACAGCAGCCCCGCCTCATCGAGGTCCACCATGAAGATCGCCCACTGGTCGATCAGGTCCTTGGCCACGTAGAACAAGCGGTGGCCCCAGATGTGAGGCGAGAGCTCGGGGCCGGGGAGGTTGGTCACCTGCACCTCGCGCCGCGTCTCCAAGTCGAGGAGGTAGATATCGACGTTGGCGGTGTCCCACCTGTTGCCGTCGTTCGGGTCCTCGGCGTTGCGGAAGTCCTCCCAGGCCACGAGCCCCTGGTGGACGTCCGAGTGGGTCTGGGCCGCCGGATCGTCGCACAGTGGCTCGATCTCGCCGTCTGGCATCTCCATGCCGAAGATGTCGGGGTTGCACAGGTCCCAGCTCGGCAGCGAGCACGGGTCGTTGTGGCCGTCGGTCCACACGACCCACTGTCCATCGAAGGAGGGGTCCCACTGCTCGACCAGGTCGTTGTTCAGGTTCCTGTGCTCGAGCGTGTCGATATTGACGAGAAAGATGTCTGAGAAGAACTCAAAATCTTCGTAGACGACCTGTCGCCCCCATAGGTTTGGAATTCCATAACAGTTGCAGTGTGACGGGGTCAGGTCGGTGATCTCACCTCCGTCGAGGTTCATGATATAGAGACCTGCCTCGGGGATGTGCGAGTCATACCATGCAATCATATCCCTGTGTATCCTGATGTATCCGAGCCCTCTGCCTTCCGCTGTTGACACACGTCTCACCAGAGGTGTTCTATAACTATCACCGACATAATACAACCACACTGTCTGCTCATGATCCGGGTCAAAACGGAGGTCCCAGAGTGATGTGGAAAAAGCGACTTGATTCTCGTACACGGCTGGTTCGCCGCAACCCTCCTCTGCTCCTTCGTAATAGTTACAGTTGAGCAGTTCATATTCCTGATCTGTTTCCAAATCGATGAAATAGAGCTTTCTTCTTGGGCCTCCCTGGTCGGGACGTAAACCACCGCGATGAGTATAAACTAGATATCGTCCACCAACATCGTAAAAGTACGGCCAAACCGTGTCTGCGAAACTGATCTGCCTACACCCTCGTCCGCAGTCCATGCCCAGCCTGTCATGCGGCATCTCGGTGGGTTGCATGGGCAATGCGCCGTCGGGGAGGTCGGCCTCGATCACGTCCTGATCCGCATCGCCATCACCGTCTCTTTCATCATGGTCCGCGTCGCCATCGGCGCCCACGACATCTGGTCCAGCGTCGTGAGGGGATGCGTTGTCGCACGAAGCGCATCCCGCGGCGAGCAGGCTCGCCGCGACCACCGGGACCCACAGGTATCTCATGGCCGTCGGCGCCTCACGAGGGCCAGAGCGGTCACGAGTGTGATCAGGATCACCGGAAGTGTGGGGAGGCACTCCCGTCTCCCGGCAGCCGTCGACAGGCACCAGCCGTCGGGCGGTGGCGGTGGTGGCGGAGGCTCGGGCTGCTGGGCCCAGCTCCCGCGCAGCTCGTCCTCCGGGTACCATCGACCCTGGGATTGCACGTACCGCCACTCGTGCTCGGTCCGGTCCCACTCGACCACGGGCGAGCCCAGGGCCAGCGTCACCGCGCCAGGCGTGCCCGAGCCTAACAGCGCGCTCCCCTCGGCCGGCGGCGGACAGGTATCGCCAGGCTCGCAGTCGTCCGAGAGCCGGCGCCACCGCCGACGGTCCAGGTCGAAGGCCCACAGGTCGTTGCGCCAGCCCCGCCCGGTCCGTGTTTTCCAGCGCGTAGCGCGATTGCTCCAGTGGCGAGTTGTATCCCCGGAGGGCCACGACGAGGCTCGGCAGGTCATAGGGGTGATCGAAGAGATCGTTCCACTGTACGGGGAGTGGCCGCACCGGGAGGAGGTCCGTGATCCGTGGCGGCATGTTCAGCCCGAGCGACGGCAGGTTCCAGGGGAGCCATCGGACGCCCAAGTGCTCCGTGACGCGGAGGCGTAGCAGCTCGTCGGTGTAGGTGTTGCCTCGTGTGTAGTGCCAGGAAGGCTCGTCGGGACGGAACCAGAGCAGCGCGTGCTCGTCCGGGTCTCCCTCCTCCCAGCCCAGGTCCTCGCGCCAACGCCAGCGTAGGTCGGTCTGGTTCTCTCCTCCTCGTGCCTCGGCGCTGTGGGGGTGGGCGAATGTCACGCCCGGGACGTCGCCGATGCCCTCCCTGTTCTCCGGCTCGTCGGAGTCCAGGCGGTACCAGGAGGCGTCTCGCCAGACTCCGCCTGGGTTTTTCCCTTTGATAGGACAAGGATCCGTATCATCAAGTCTGAAACACCGTGATTCCTCTACCGGATCCGGCTCGCACTCACAGTAGCGCAGTTTGATCGACTCGACTCTCGGGGTATAGGGCCGCTTGTACCGATAAATGTTGCTCGAGTCCGGCTCTCCCCCGACGCCCGTGAAGTGGACCGCTACCTCCTCACCCTTGCGGAGCATGACGTTCCCGAGCTCGTCGGTCCAGGCGAGCTCCGCGCTCCTGTGGGCGCCGTCGTGCGACAGGTCCACGCACGGGTCGGGGTCGCACACATCGCCCCGGAGCTCTCGGGGAGTTCCACTCCGTCCATCGTCCTCTTCATCGCAGTTGGCCTGGTCCGGGTTGTAGACCGTCAAGCAGTTGTCATCGGCATCCAGGACGCCGTCACCATCGAAGTCAAGCACTGGAGGCCCGTCACACGTGTCCGTGGACAATTCGCACCACAAGCCGTGGACGCACAGCTCGTCCCGTTCTTCGCACGGTCCTTCGCCTCGACCGCAGGGACAGTCGGGCGTACAGAACCCCGGCTGTCCCGGGAGCTCGTCGGTGCACGGCCTTCGGCACGTGCCGTCCTCGGGATCCGCAATCAGGCCCGGCAGGCACTCGCCGTCGTTCGAGGCGACGCCATCTCCCATGTCACAGGGGCAGTCCGCGGTGCATGCCGTGCCAGTGCACTTCCGTACACAGACGTCGGTCTCCCTCTCGTATCCATACTCGAGGCCGACATCGACCTCGCAGACGAGGCCGTACCTACATTGAGCCGATGGTCCGGTGACCTCCAGCACCTCGCCGAAGCTCGCATCGGGATTGCAGTCCCCTTCTCCGTCAGAGCACGGACAGGCTGTGGTGCAGTACCCCCGGTATCCGATGTCCGGGCTGCACCCCATTGCCTCTCGGATGCCCCGGAAGGAGCTCGAGACCCTCCAGAACTGGATTCTCCAGGCACCCTCTATGAACCCATCTTCGAGCGCTCCTGCCAAGACAGGACCGTTCCTGTTCTTGTTCGGAACGACAAAAGGACTTCCGCTATACCCTTCTTCACTCACAAGCAATGGCTCGATCCCGGCAAGAAGATAGAAGCTCGAGAATTCATCGTTGAATATGATAGGCAGGTCATTCCTCTGTAAGGCTTCTCTCGCGGGTCCAAGATTCTTCATGTAGCTCGTATAATAACCATAAGTCCCAACACCGCCTACATTGCCATCTCATCGTGCTCCCCTCCTGTGCTCGGTCGATAGGACTATGATGCAGGAATCGAAGCGAGGAGCACAAGCCTGAAAACGAGGGCTGGAGAGCGAGCAGGGGGTGAGTGGGTGGCCACGTGGTGATCTCGATCGACTCGCGACGCATCACCCGACCGGCGGGCTCGCCACCGGCTCTTCGTGCGCTTCCGGAGCGGTCTCGCTGGGCTTGCCCACGATGTGGTGGTACTTGAACGCCTCCA
>Ga0233425_10007767_pt1 | contig 14818 bp, 6 predicted proteins | sample Watercolumn_Towu_2_FD_181712 | JGI IMG/M metagenome (GOLD analysis project Ga0233425, IMG submission 181712) | Freshwater microbial communities from Lake Towuti, South Sulawesi, Indonesia - Watercolumn_Towuti2014_140_MG | ecosystem: Environmental > Aquatic > Freshwater > Lake | place: Indonesia...
GTTCCTAGCGAGAACTCCGACGACGCCGGCATGTCGGGCGACGAATCCGGCAACTCGTTCGGCTCCGAGTCCACGGACAATAACGCCTACGAGCCTGCCGAGAATGCGGGCGAGGCCTACGGGCGGGCGTACGAGCCGGATTCCGAGTCGGCCGAAACGCCGTCCTTCGAGTCCAACGCGGAGCATGAATCCGGCACGGACAACGAGTCTGGCACGGATAACGAATCCGGCACGGACAACGAGTCCGGCACGGACAGCGAGTTCGGCATGCACAACGAGTCCGGCACCGACAGCGAGTTCGGCATGCACGACGAGTCCGGCACGGATAGTTCGCAAGACAACGACGCCGGCGAGAACTACTCCGAGCAGCCCGCGGTTGGCAACGACGTCGAGACCACGGAGCCCACGCCGGAGCCGACGGCAAGCGGTTCGGAAGATCCCTATATGGGGGATTCATATCCAGCACAAGGAAGGTCCGCCTTCGAGATCATCAAGGCCTGGACCGAGCAGTCGCTGGGCAATTTCGATGGAGCGATTCGCAACATCGCCTTGCCGACGGTATGGCTGGAACTGCCTTCGTTGACCGGCGTTGGCTCGGACGAGCGGACGGCCAACGACACGACGTCGGCCGGCGAGCAGATCTCGTTCTGAGCAGCGGCCGCGGGACGTGCGTTGCAAGTGCTTTTCCGACAATCAGTTACGGCCACGGCGGCCAGTTGCTGCCGTGGCCTTTTTCTTTGGTTCCACGGTAAACTGTCGCACAAATCGAACGGTTCCGGACGTGTAATAGGGCGAGGCACGGGAGTTGCCATTGTTTTTTCGTTGCCAAACTGGCGCAGGTTTGATTAGAATGAGTAGGTCAAACTGCGGTTAGGCTTTTCTGGGGAAGACTCAGCGTGTCCGGGCTTCCGCTACGGAACACGGTCGCTTCCGGAACCGCGCTATTTTTACAGTGTGCCGGAGAACACCAAACATGTCGCACCAACATCTCTTCCGCTGGACCTGGTTGCCGTTGGCGATGCTCGCCGTGGCCGTTTTGGCCGTGGATGCCACGGCCGCCAACCCGAGCACTGAGGCCGCTCGGCTCGACCGCTTCGCAGCCCCTGACGGGGCCGGCTTCTTCGCCCTGAGCCTGAGGCCGGGCGCCGTGTCGCCTGCGGCCGCGTACGATGTGGTGGTGCTCTTCGACACGTCGGCTGCACAGGCGAATGTGTATCGCGCCAAGGCGATCGCAGCCTTGGAGGCCACGCTGGCCGGACTCGGCCCGAATGACCGCGTGAAGCTCCTGGCCGTCGATTCCTCGGCCGTGCCGCTGAGCGCGGGCTTCATCGCCCCGACCGGCGCCGACAAGGAAAAGGCCATCAAGAAACTCAAGGACCGCGAACCGCTCTCTACGACCGACATGGAGAAGGCGCTGGGCGCGGCCATCGAGAGTTTCGCCGGCGACTCGAAGAACGCCCGGGCGGTGCTCTACATCGGCAAGGGTGCGAGCACGATCAACCTGTTGGACGCGACGAAGTTCGAGGCTTTGGCGAAGAAGTTGACCGACGCCCGGATTCCCGTGAGCAGCTACGCTGTGGGACCGCGGATCGACGAGCAGTTGCTCGGTTCCCTGGCGGCGCAGACGGGCGGCGTGGTCATTTCCGATTCGACCATCCCCAGCAACATTGCGGATCCCGCCGCGGTCGCCGCCAAAGCGCAAGAGACTGGCGCGCTGGTGGGCAAGCGGGCGGGCGGCGCGATCCGCGCCGCGGTCCTCTGGCCGGCGGCCGGCACGACTTGGCCCGAAGCCTTCACCGAGATCCTGCCGAAGAACCCGCCGCCTTTGCGGACCGACCGCGAATCGATCGTCATCGGCCGGCTGAGCGACACGTACAAGGGCGATGCGGCGCTGGACGTGCAGATGGACGTCGAAGGCCCGACCGGTCCGCAGAAATTGGACTGGAAGGTTCCGCCCAGCAACGCCGACAAGCGCAACGCCTATTTGCCGCAGTTGGTCGAACGGGCGCGGATCGACGGCGGCATCACCATGCCCCTGGTCGATGCCCGCAGCCTCGACGAGGCCCGTACGGTCGTCACCGCAGGCAGCGTCAGTTTGGCGGAAACGGCCAAGCAGTGGATTGCCGTGAACAACTTCGACATGGCCAAGCGATATCTCGACGAGGCCCTGCGGATCAATCCCCAGGACCGCGAGGCCGAAGCCCTGAAGGTCGTGATGGCCAAGAAGGCCGCCGGCGCGGCGGCGGCGCCCGGCCCCGACGTGGTACCGGGCGGCGCTACCGATTTGAACCTGGTGGGCGACCCCGGCGACGGCGGCGGCGCCATGGCCACCGGCGCGCTGCACGAGCAGCGGGTTGTGACCCAAGTCATTCAGGCCGAAGTGCAGAATGCCGTGAATCAGGCGCGGGCCGCGATGGCCACCGATCCCGAGAACGCTGCGCAGAACCTGAAGATCACTTTGGAGCGGGTCCGTCAGGCGCCCGAGTTGAATCCCGAGGTCCGCAACCAATTGGCCGACGTGATCCAGGCCGCGCTCCGCGAGGCGGCCCGCCGCGCTCAGGATCTCGCCCGGCGTCAGCAGGCGATCGCCGAGAGCCAGGCTTCGGAGCGCGAGCGGATGCTGCTGATGGAAAGCCTCCTCCGCAAAGAGCAGAAGATGCGGCAACTCAGCGACCGCTTCAACTCGCTGATGGAGGAAGGCCGCTACAAACCGGCTGAGGAAGTGGTGGCGGCGGAAATGGCCAAGCTCGATCCACGGGGCGCGGTGCCCGTCGCGGCCACGCTGGATTCCCGCATGGTGGGCTACAACGAGTTCAACCAGCAGATCCGCGTTGCGCGGCAGAAGGGCGTGGTCGACATGCTGGCCTCGGTCGAGCGGTCGCACATCCCGATGGCCGACGACGTGCCGATCGTCTATCCTGACGCCGAAGTCTGGAAGGAGTTGACCGCCCGCCGCAAGGAACGCTACAGCAACATGGATCTGGCCAAGCGGGGCACTGCCGAGAAGCGGATTACCGACGCCCTGAAGTCGCCGACCGAACTGGAACTGTTCGAAACGCCCCTGGACGAAGTGGTGAACCTGATCCGCGAGAACCACAAGATCGAGGTGCAGATCGACAAGAAGGCACTGGACGACGTGGGCATCGCCGGCGATACGCTGGTCACCAAGAGCCTGAAGGGGATTTCGTTGCGTTCGGCCCTGCGGCTGATGCTGCACGAACTCGACCTGACCTACATGATCAAGGATGAAGTGCTGTTGATCACCACGCCCGAGGTCGCCGACCAGCAATTGACCACCAAGGTCTACCCGGTGGCCGATCTCGTGCTGCCGATCAAAGATCTGGGCATGTCGGGCATGGGCGGCCTGGGCGGCGGCATGGGCGGCATGATGAGCGGCATGGGTGGCGGTATGGGCATGGGCGGCATGGGCATGGGCGGCGGCATGGGCGGCATGGGCATGGGCGGCTTTGGCGGCGGCATGGGCCGCGGCGGCATGGGCGGCGGCATGGGCATGTTCAACATCCCGCAACGCCTGCCGCAACAAATCCCGCCGGGAGGTTTCCAGGCCTTTGCCGTCAAGGACGACCTCCGCGTTTCCCCGAAGTCGGTCGCCCCCAAGGCCACGACCGCTCCCAAAGCCGCGACCAAGACGGAAACCTCGCAGAAGACTGGAACCATCCAGATCCAGATTTCCGAAGGAGCCGACCCGAACGCCGTGTGGGACAAGTACTTCACGGACCACGTGCCGGAACCGGCCGCGGTCCGCGATGCCGCGCGGCGGCTGATGGACAAGAAGCAGTACGCGCACCTGATTGCCTTCGTCAAGGCCGCGCTGCGGCACGGCGATGCGCAACCCTGGATGTACGAAGCCCTGGTCATTGCCATGCAGGCCGACAACCGGCCGCCGGAAGAAATCGAGCGGGCGGCGCTCTCGGCGGTCGATTTCGCCCAGAACCCGCTCGACCTGATGTACATCGGCATCTACCTGACGCGGTTGGGGCTGGACGAGCCGGCACTGAAGATCTTCCGCCAGGTGGCCGTCATGGCCCCGACGCGGCACGAACCGTACGTCTACGGCCTGCACGCGGCCAAGCGGCTGAACAACCTCGAGGGCCTGCAATGGGCGTCGCTGGGGATCGTCAGCCAGGCGTGGCCCAAGGAGCAATCCGACGTGTGGAAGTCGGGGCTCTACGCGGCGAAGGACATCATGGAGAAACTCCGCGCCGAGAAGCGGACCAAGGAGGCCGAGGACTTCGAAAAACGCTTCTATGAAGCCATCCACCGCGATTGCGTGATCGTGGTCCAGTGGACCGGCGAGGCCGACATCGACATCATGGTCGAAGAGCCGTCGGGCTCGGTGTGCTCGCTGCGCAATCCGCGGAGCACGGGCGGCGGCATTCTGTTGGGCGACGGCGGCTCCTTGTTCGGCGCGAAAGAGGACGGACACCGCGAAGTCTACGTCTGCCCGCGCGGGTTCGACGGCACCTACCGCCTCATGGTCCAGCGCGTGTGGGGCCGGGTGACGACCGGCAAGATTACCGTTGAAGTCTTCACGCACTACAACAGCGCCAACGGGAAGAAGCTGCGCAAGAGCATTTCGCTGGAGGACGATAAGGCCCTGGTGGCCTTTGATCTGAAAGACGGCCGCCGCAAGGAACCGTTGGCCGAAGCCCAACTGGCCAACGCCGCGGCCGGGCAAATGGCCGTCGGACGCCAGATCCTCGCCCAGCAACTGGCCGCGGAAATGGACCCCCGCGTCATGCAGAGCCTGGCCGCCTCGCGGGCCTTCGTCAACGGCAACGGCGGCGCGAACGGCTTCGTGCCGGTGCCCTGGGCCGCTAACGGCGCGGTCGGCTATCAGCCGATTATCATCACCCTGCCCGAAGGCGCCAACCTGATGGCTACGGCCGTGGTCTCGGCCGACCGCCGCTACGTCCGCATCACCTGCGTGCCGCTGTTCTCCGGCGTGTCGGAGGTGCATATCTTCAACATGGCCACCGGGGCCAATACCACCGGCCAGGGCGGCACCGGCGGACAAGGCTTCGGCGACCTGTTCGGAAACAACGGCGGAAACCAGCAGCAACCGGCCGTGAACTAACGCCGCAGTACGACGGCTGGGGCGGCATACAGAAGTTGGGGCGGCAGTTGCACTGCCGCCCCAACGCGCTTCTTGACGGGCCAATTCGTGGCGCAGGTCGCCAACGTGCCCCACGGACTGCGCGCAATTGAAGCCCGAAGCGCAAGCGAGGGAAGATCGAGGTTCTTCCCTCGCTTGCGCTTCGGGCTTCAATCCGGCCGTGAATAGTCCGGCTCACGCCGGCTCGGCGCGGGGTTCGCCGGCGCGGGAACCGAGATTGCCGTAGCGGTGGTAGTCGATGCTGATGCTCTGTTCCTGCAGATACCAGAGGAGTTCGACGCGGCCTTCCGACAACACCGGGGCGCGGACGACGCACAGCCCGCGTTCTCCCGCCGCCTGCAACACCGGGAGCGGCGCCCGGTCGGCCGCCGCATAACGCACGCGGTCGGTTTGCCCTTCGGCGATGGCCTGGGCCAATTGTTCGTCGCTTTCCTCGACGAACTCGATGGCCCCAGCCCAGGGCTCCGTCAGATCCTCCAGCAGTCCGACTGCAGGCGAGGCAAAGTCCGGCGGAGTGCTCAGCGTTATGCGGCTGCCCACGGTGTGTGCCGCACAGACCCGCGCGAACAACTCGAAGGCCGTATCCTGCGGATGCACGCGGACGCGCACGTCGGCCACCGGCAGATAGCGGCGGACGTTGTCCTGGCCGATCAGCCGGAAGTGATCGTGCTCGACGCCGAATTCCTCGCGCCATGCCTGCTCGTAGCTCGTCGCGGCGGCACAGATGCGGGCAGCCTGTTGGTTCCCGTCCGCGCCCAATTCTCCCGCGCGCACGCGGATCTGCTCGAGTAGGTCGGCCTTTCCAGGCCGACACAGACGGCCCGGAAAGGCCGTCCTACAGTCGCGCTCGTGTACGGCCGCATCGGCGAACGCCATGAATTGCGCCACGTAGTTCGGCCCGCCGGCCTTCATGCCCGGGCCGAAGACCGACTTGCCGAACCCGCCGAACGGCTGACGGAGCACGACCGCGCCCGTGGTGACGCGATTGAGGTACAAATTGCCGGCGCGGACGTGGTCCTTCCAATACGCCCACTCGCGGTCGTCGAGGCTCTCCAAACCGGAGGTCAAACCGTAGCCGGTCTGGTTGACCAGCGCGACCGCCTCGGCCAGCTTCGTGAACCGCATCACGCCCAGAACCGGCCCGAAGAACTCGGTCAGGTGCGCGTAACTGCCGGGCTGCACGCCGTACTTGATGCCGGGCGACCAGAGGTTCGGATTGCCTTCGAGGTTGTGCGGCATCAGCCCCCATTCCTCCCCGGGTCCGAGCACCTTGAGCGCATTGTCCAGGTCGCCGGCGGGTGCGCGGATTAACGGGCCCATTCTGGTTTCCAGGTTCCAGGCCGAGCCCACCGCCATACTGCCGGCGGCGTCGCACAGCGCCCGGCGAAAGTGTGGATCGTCGTAGACCTCCGCCTCCAACAGCAGCAGCGACGTGGCCGAGCACTTCTGTCCGCCGTGGCTGAAGGCCGAATGCAGGACGTGCTTGATGGCCTGCTCGCGGTCCGACAGCGCGGTGACGATCGTAGCGTTCTTACCGCCCGTCTCGGCGAACAGCCGCATGTCGGGCTTGGCCCGCAGCATATTGAGCGCGGTTTCTGTCCCGCCCGTGAGGATCACGGCATCGACCTTGGCGTGGCCGACCAGCGTGCGTCCCTCCGCGGCGCCCGCACACGGGAGGAACTGCAAGACCTTCTTCGACACGCCCGCGCGCCAGAAGCACTGGCACAGTTCCCAGGCCACGAGCACGGCGTCGGAGGCCGGCTTGAGAATGACCGTGTTGCCCGCCGCCAGCGCCGCGGCCACGCCGCCGCAGGGAATGGCGATCGGGAAATTCCAGGGCGATACCACGACCACGACGCCTTGTGGCCGGGCCTGCAACGAGGGCATTTCCTGCCACCAGCGGGCCGTGTCGCGGTAGAACTCCAGAAAATCGACGGCCTCGGAGACCTCGGGATCGGACTCCGAGAGCGTCTTGCCGGCATTGGCCAACGTGGCTCCCATCAGGTCGCCGCGGGCCGCGCGGATCTCCTGGGCCACGCCACCCAGCACGGTCCACCGCTCGCGCGCGGGCATGGTCCGCCAGCCGTCCGGATCGGCGGCCGCACACTCGACGGCGCACATCACGTTGGCCTCGCCGGCCTGGCGGTAGCGCCCCACGGCCACGCCCGGGCGCGACGGATCGCGGCAGTCGCGACACGTCCGGCCGTCGAAGACCTCTTCGCCCGCCACCACCAAGGGAATCTGCGGCGCGTCGGCGTCGCACAGCGGCTTCCATTTGGCGATGATGTCTGCGGCCCACTCGTCGTTCTGCGGCAGGCTGAAATCGGTGTCGGGCTCGTTCACGAAGTTCTGCCACGTAGGGCAGGCTTCCAGCCTGCTGCTGCCCGTGTTGGGATGGCAGTTGTACTGCCATCCCGGGGCGACAGTACAACTGTCGCCCCAACGCAACTGGCAGGTTGGCAACCTGTCCCACGCTTTCCGGCGGTCCTGCGTCCGCCGCGGCGCATCGCTCAGGCCGTCGATCGCGTCGAACGCCGCCAGGAAGCCGCTTTCAAGTTGCTGCCACTCGGGGCTGCCCACGTGGAGTTTGAAGGCGTGCCGCAGGAAGTTCTCGGGGCCCGTGTTCTCGTCGAGCCGGCGGATGAGGTACCCGATGGCGTTGAGGAAGTTCTCCTTGCAGCACGCGGGCGCATAGAGCAGCACGTTCGGGCAGACTTCCCGCAGCGCGCGGCGCTGATGATTGGCCATCCCCTCGAGCATCTCGAATTGCACCTTGTCCAACGCCTGCCGCTCGACGGCCAATACCAGGGCGTAGGCCAACTCGAAGAGGTTGTGCGAGGCGACGCCGACGTCCATGGCGGCTAGGTTTTGGGGCTTCATCGTTTCCAGGAGCATACGGCGGAAATTGGCGTCGGTCTCGCGCTTGGTCTTGTAGGGCGCCTGCGGCCAGCCGCGGAGCGACGCCTCGCAGCGCTCGCTCTCCATGTTGGCGCCTTTGACGAGGCGCACGGTGATGCGTCCGCCGCCGGCCGCCGCGCGGCGCCGCGCCCACTGCTGGATATCCAAGAGCGTGCGGAAGGAATCGGGAATGTAGGACTGCAAGGCAATGCCGGCGCGGACCTGCTGCAAGCCCTCGCGGTCGAGGGTCCGCATGAAGGCCTCGGCCGTCAACTCCTTGTCGCGGTATTCCTCCATGTCGAGGTACACGAACTTCGGTACCACGGCGCCGTCGTGGCGGACGAACGTCGCCCGCGCGGCCGTGCGGAACAGTTGCTCGAGCCGGTCGCAGAGCACGGCCACCGTATGACGCCGCGCCAGCGGCGAAATTTGCGAATAAAGCGTGGAGATTTTGATGGAAACGACCTCGATCTCCGGCCATTGTAGCGCGAGGAGATACTGTTCCAGGCGGCGTTGGGCGTCCTGCTCGCTGAGAATCGCCTCGCCCAGGAAGTTGACGTTCATGCGCAGGCCTTCGTGGTTCCGTTGGCGGAGGTGATGCGTCAGGATCTCCTTCTCGCCCGGCAAGATCACGTTGGCCGTTTCCTTGCGCATGTGCTCTTTGACCAGCGGCATGGCGATGCCCGGCGCGTACCCGCCAAAGGTCTGGAAACCCTTCAATAGCGCACGGTCCCAGGGGCTGAAACAACGGGGAATGCCCTGGACGTCGAGGATGTGGATCAAGTGCCCGGCCGCGCGGCCGGGGTCGGCGGCCCGGAAGGCCTGGTCGGTCATCTGCGCCAGCGTGGCCTTGTCGGACGGGTAGTGCAACATGCGGTCGAGCTCGGACTGCTGACGGCGTTCCGAAGGCGTTTGCAGCAATACGGCCCGCTCTTGCAGCCGACGGGCCAGAAAGACGGCCTTCTGCACGGACTCGTCGTAGGGGGCCTGCAGGTCGGGGCGAAATCCGGAGAGCAGCGTCGCAACGTCCGGGAGGCGATTCATGGGAAGTTCTCGGCTTGTCACGCCGGCCGGGTTCGATATACACTGACCGCCAATGAAATTGTAACCCGGCAGGGCCGCCATGAGGAGCCAGGCATGAGCTGCGAAGTGGGCGAATTGACCTTCCTGCGCGAGTTGGCGCCGCGATACAACCTCCCGGTGCCGGAGTTCCTCGAATGGCCCAGCGATCGCAAGGCGGTCCAGGAGTGCCTCGGACGCTGGAAAGCCGCCGTGGCCAAGGCCGACGTCCTGGCCGGCGGACGCGGCAAGGCCGGGCTGGTCGAGAAGGTCGGGTCGGCAGCCGACGCCGTAAAGGCCATGAAGCGGTTGGCCGCCGCGGAACTCAAGGGCCGGCCAGCGCGGACCGCCTATCTGGTTGAGCACGTGCCGTCGAAACACGAAGTCTACGCGGCCATCACCTACGATTCGCGGACGCTTTCGCCCGCCGTCACCGTTTCCTTGCGGGGCGGCATGGACATCGAGACCGTGCCCGACAGCGAGAAGCGGACCTGCCCCGTGGATGTCTACCAGGGGCTCGACGCTTATCAGGCGGGCGAATTGCTCGAATCGCTGGGTTGCCCGTCGCCGGTGATCAGCCCGCTGGCCCGGGCCTTGGTGAACTTGTGGGACATGTTCATCACCGCGGGCATGAAGATGTGCGAGGTCAACCCGTGGCGGATTACGCCCGACAATCGCCCGCTGGCCTGCGATTTCAAGGCCGTATTCGACGAGGCGAACTTCAAGTACCGAAATCTGGAACTCGATCTGCCCGAGTATGCCGAGAACGCCAGTGAGTTCCAGGAGGAAATGGACCGTTGGAACGCCAGCAGCTACCAGGGACAGGCCCACGTGAGCGATCTGGGCGGCAGCGGCGTGCTGCCGATCCTCTTCGGCGGCGGCGCATCGACGATCATTATCGAGACGCTGATGGAGTCGGGCGGCGACCCCATGTTCCTCTCCGATTTCGGCGGTAATCCACCCTACGACCGCATGCGGGGCACGGCGTCGATTTGCTTCAAGCACAAGCTGGCCAGGGCGTCGGTGCTGCTGATCCTCGGCGGAAAGGCGAACAACACGCGCATCGACGTGACGTTTCAGGCCATCGCCGACGCGCTCGTGGAACATGCCCCGCGGCGCAATACGGAACTGCCGGTGATCGTGGGCCGCGGCGGGCCGCGTCTGGTCCAAGGTCTGCTGGCGTTGCAGAACGGCCTGGAGGAACTCGGCTGGCCCTACACGATTTTCGGCCACGACACGCCGATCACGATGGTCGCCCAATATGCCGGCCGCCTTTGCCAGTATCTTGCCTCTCAGCCGGCCGATAAGAAGGAGCCCTGATGCGCGCGAAAACACCGACCGACCTGTTGCGGCGCGGCGACCGCGTCGCCGTATCGAACATCACGGGGCGCGAGGCCGGCAAGGTGACGGAAATCAGCCAGCGCTACGCCGGGAATATCGTCGGCGGCTGGGCCCTGGGCAAGGGCGGTGCGGCAATCGCCGTCGAACAGCAGTCGGCGCTGCCGGTGTTCTCCGACTACGCTGACCTGCTCGAACACCTTCCGCCCGAGCGGCACCCCAACAAGATCATCATCTACTCGCCGCCCGAGGCCGTCTACGGCGAAGTCAAGAACGTGGTGAAGGCCGCCGCGGGCCGCGTCGAGACCATCTACATCATTACCGAGCACGTCTCGATCGAGGTCTCGGCCAAGATCCACAAGCTGTGCCAGAGCGAGGACATCGACGTCCTGGGCTGCAACACGCTGGGCGCGATCAACGCCACCGACGGCGTCCGCGTCGGGGCCGTGGGCGGCGATTCCCCGGAAGACACCTTCCACCCCGGCGGCGCCACGCTCATCTCGAACAGCGGCAACATGGTCAACACGATGGCCTCCTACCTGTACGGGGCGGGCATCGGCACGCGCTTCGGCATCTCCACCGGCAAAGACCAACTCATTCTCACGCCGCTCCGCGATCTGCTCGAACTGGCGCAAGGCGACGAGTTGACACAGGTGGTCGTACTCTACGTCGAACCGGGCGGGCTCTACGAGCAGGCGGCCGTCCGCTGGATGCAAGAGGCCGGCTTCGCCAAGCCGCTGCTCGTCTACGTGGGCGGGACGATCGCCGACGACCGCCACCTTTCGCTGGGTCACGCCGGTGCGGTCGTTGAGGGCGCCGGCACGCGAGCCCGCGAGAAAATGGCACTCTTCGACTCCTATCTGGGCGTGCCCCCGTTTACGCCTGGCATGAGCTTCGAGGCGGATCGGCCGCCGCGCCGCGGGCTGCGGATCCAGGCCCTGCACGACCTGCCGGAGGCCGTCCGCGTGCTCTACGACGTGCTGGGGCGCGAGCGGGACTATCGCCACTACACGTCGTTGCGGTTGAACCCGTGGCTGAAGAACATGGGCCGCCTGGGCGCGCGGCTGCCGCCGGCGCTCGTGCTCAGCGAAGGCACGATCCCCTCGTTGTACAAGGAGCAGATCGAGCAGTTCCACAAGACGCAGTTCGGCCGGTTGACCGCCCGCCGCGAGATGCGCGATGCCAGCCACGCCTCGTCGAACGACGGCGCCACGCCGCGGATCTACGGCCGCAACGTGCTCCACCTGATGGCCTCGCGATCGTTCGCCTACACGGTGATTCTGGGCTGGACGGGCCATCCGCCGGCGCGGGACTTCGAGCCCGCCCTGGTCGAGCAGACGTTGATCGCCGCCTTCACGAACGGCCCGGGCACGATCTCGGCCCAGGCCGCCAAGCTCTCGGCCTCGGCCGGCAACGCGCCGCACACCGCGATGATCGCCACGCTCTCGGCCATCGGCGACGTGCATGGCGGGAACGGCCGCGAGGCCGTCGCGCTGATGATCGACGCCTTCGCCAACTCCGGGCTTACCGATCCCTATGACGCCGCCAAGAAGGATCTCGTACGGCAGAAGGCCCGCCAAGTGACGGCCGAAATCCAGCGCCGCAAGCGCGCGGCCGCCGAGCAGGACGTGGCCTTCCAGCGCGTCCCTTGCCTGGGACACCCCGTCTACCACAACGAGGACGTAAACCACGACCCGCGCGAGCAGGTCATCGCCCGCTATCTGGAGGAAGCCCAGGTCTACCAGGCGTTTTTCGACTTCTACCACGAGCTGGCGCTGGCCATGCGCGAGGCGGGTGTCACGCGCAACGTGCTAGCCGTGAACGTCGATGCGGCCATCGCCTGCGTGTGGCTGGGCATCTGCTGGCCGCTGCTGTGCGAGAAGAAGCTCTCGGTCGAACGGGTGAAGAACATCGCCGTGGCCGCGTTTGCCTTGGGACGCGCCGCCGGCGGCGCGGGCGAATACTTCGATCACGCCGACTTCGGCCAGCCCATGGACATGCGCATCCCGGTCAGCGAATGCGTCGCGCTGTCGCCGGATGCGGAAGACGAATAGGCCGGATAATCCGATTGTGCCGCCGCGGACCGCACACCGCGGCGTTGACGCCGCCCGGCCCGCAACCTATGAGACTGTAAGCGGATCACACTTCACTTTCTCAAGGCAAAGGACCGTCGCAATGGCTTCTTGGACCCCCACGTTGGCTACCGGCGTAGCCAAGGTCGACTCGCAGCACAAGGAACTCTTCCGTCAGGTCGGCCTGTTGAGCGACGCGATGTCGCGCGGCCAGGGCCGCCAGGAGATCGGCCGCATCCTCGACTTCCTGGGTAAGTACGTGCTGGAACACTTTGCCGAAGAAGAGCGGTGCATGGAGGAATACGGCTGCCCGGCCGCAGCCGCCAACAAGCAGGCGCACGCCCAGTTGCTGACCACATTCGGCACCCTCAAGGGACAGTTCGACCGCGACGGCGCCACGCCTACGCTGGTGTTGGACATCCAGCGCAAGCTGAGCGATTGGCTGGTGCAGCACATCGAGCGCATCGACAAGCAACTCGCCGGCTGTTTGCCGCACGGCAAGACGCTGGTCGGCCTAGGTGCCTGACGGCGTCCTGGGGTGCAACGAAGCAGTTATCGTCGGCTCTTTCGCGCGCTACGACTGCGATAGCCGGAGCAGTGCTCCCGCGCGGCGATCCAACTTCCGCCGCCACCGCATACCCGCTACCCCCCGCAGAACGCTTCAACCTGCTGCAGCACGTCGGTCATCGCTTCCAGACCGTCGGCACGCACGGCCTGAAACTCGCGGGTCAGATTGGGGTCGTTGCCGATCGGCATCGCGCAGAGGAAGCGGAAGCACTCCCGCCGGTTGCCCCATTCCTCCAGGCGATAGTAGCTCGCGCCGAGTTGTTGGAGCCGCCGCTCGATGCTTTCCTGCCGCTGCGGCGCGGCGGACGACTCAACGCGGCTTGCCGTCTCTCGGCGACTGCCGGCCGCCGACGCGGCCGTCGGCACGAACTGCGGGGCCTCGCGGTCGGGTCTTGCGGGCGATGGCTCGATGCTCGGCAGCCGGCCTTCTAGCGCGGTTTGCACCATGTCCGGGAGCGACGAACCGCAAACGGCCACAAATGGGAGCGCCAACAGGCAACCCAACAGCAGAAGTGCCCGAATCACCAATCCGCCTGGACTCTGCATGACCGGCGCCTCCCTGCGCACGGGTGGGGCAGATTGCCAATCTGCCGAAGCCAAGGCAGGTTGGCAACCTGCCCTACGGGCTGACATGATACCAGCCGCGGCCGATTTCGGGCAACGGCAATCCCCAAATCCCTAAATCCCCAAATCCCCAAATCCCTAAATCCCTAAGTCTCCCAATCCTCTTGCCCGAAACGTCGAACCGCAGCACAATACTCCGATGGAGAGCATCTATCTCGACCATAATGCCACCGCGCCGATCCACCCGGAAGTGGTGGAAGCGATGGCCCGCTGCCATGCGGCCGGCTATGCCAACCCGGCCAGCCAGCACCAGCCCGGCCAGCAGGCCCGCAAGGTGCTCGAAGACACGCGCGAGCGGACGGCCGCGATTCTCGGGGCCGACCTGACGTGCCCGCAGCCCGACCGGCTGATCTTCACGGCCAGTGCCACCGAGGCCAACAACCTGGCGGTCCTGGGGATCGCCCGCGCCGGCAGCCCGCGGCCAGGGCAGGTCGTCATCTCCTCGATCGAGCACCAGAGCGTGATCGAGCCGGCCGAACACCTGCTGGAAGTCGGCTGGCGGCTGGACACGCTCCCGGTAACCGGCGACGGTGTCGTGCGTACCGAGGCGCTGGCTGGATTGCTCGCCGGCAACACCCGATTGGTAAGCGTCCTCCTCGGCAGCCACGACACGGGCGTGTTGCAGCCCGTGGCCGAACTGGCCGCGTTGTGCAACCGCGCGGGCGTGCCGCTACATACCGACGCTGCGCAAGTGGTCGGCAAGCGGCCCGTCGATTTCCGCGCCCTGGGCGTGGCCGCCATGAGCATCGGCGCCCACAAGTTCCGCGGCCCGCTGGGCATCGGCGCACTCTTGCTCCGGCACGACGTGCGCATCGCACCGCTGATGTTCGGTGGACATCAGCAGTCGGGCGTCCGCCCGGGCACCGAATCGGTCGTCCTGGCCGTCGGCATGTTGACCGCGCTGGAGGTCTGGCACCGCGAGCAACAAACGTATGCCGCTCGACTCACCGCGCTCCGCGACCGCTTCGAGGCCGGGCTGCGGCGCGGCATCCCGGGCATCGTCGTCCACGGCGCGGCCGCCCCGCGCCTGCCGCACACCAGCAGCATCGCCTTCCCCAAGGTCGACGGCCAGGTCTTCTTGGTCGCCCTGAGCATGTCGGGCATCGCCTGTTCGGTCGGCTCG
>Ga0233425_10007768_pt1 | contig 14814 bp, 15 predicted proteins | sample Watercolumn_Towu_2_FD_181712 | JGI IMG/M metagenome (GOLD analysis project Ga0233425, IMG submission 181712) | Freshwater microbial communities from Lake Towuti, South Sulawesi, Indonesia - Watercolumn_Towuti2014_140_MG | ecosystem: Environmental > Aquatic > Freshwater > Lake | place...
AAGCGGCCCTTCGGGGGGATGAGGCCGTTTTCCTGGGGCGACCGAATAACCCCACCGGCCATTTCCTTTCTGCCGGCACCGTTCGGGAACTCGCCGGCCGCCATCCCGCCACGGTCTTTGTCATCGACGAGGCCTTCGCCGAATTCGTGCCCGGTGAGAGCCTACTGGAAAAGGAAAGACGGGAGAATCTCGTCGTGATGCGGTCCTTCACCAAGTTCTATGCCATCCCGGGCATGCGCCTGGGCGGCGTCGTTGCCGACCGGAAGATCATCCGGCGGCTTCGCGACATCGCACCCCCCTGGTCGGTGAATACCCTCGCGCAGGCCGTAGGGGCGGCGGCGCTCCGCGATAGCGAATACGCGGAAGAAACACGTCGATTCGTCGGCGAATGGCGCGAGGAGCTTACCCGAGAACTTGGAGCCATTCCGGATCTGACCGTCTATCCGGGGAAGGCAAACTTTCTCCTGATCCGGATCGATCGAAGGGGGGTTTCAGCTTCCGATTTGGCGCACCGCACCCTCAAGGAGGGGATCGCCATCCGCGTTTGCGACAACTTTGCAGGTCTCGACAACCGGTTCTTCCGCGTGGCCGTCCGGACGGCGGAGGAAAACGGCCGCCTCTGCCGCGCCCTCCGGAAGTCCCTGGGCGGTGTGCCTAAAGCCGCTGCCCGGCGAACGCCTGTGCTCATGTTTCAGGGGACGGGGTCGAACGCGGGAAAGAGCATCCTCGCCGCCGCGCTTTGCCGAATCCTCCTGCAGGACGGCTGCAGGGTCGCCCCGTTTAAGGCGCAGAACATGTCGCTCAACTCTTATGTGACCCGAAGCGGCGGCGAGATGGGGCGGGCGCAGGTCGTCCAGGCCCAGGCCTGCCGGATCGATCCCGATGTCCGGATGAACCCGGTGCTGCTCAAGCCCAACAGCGACACGGGCTCCCAGGTGATCGTCCTCGGTAAACCGACCGGCAACATGGACTTTTGGGAGTACACCCGCGACCGGACGCCGCTTTTCGCAACGGCGCGGGAGGCGTTCGATGCGCTCGCCGCCGAATACGACGCGATCGTCATGGAGGGGGCAGGGAGCCCCGGCGAGGTGAACCTCAAGAAACGCGATATCGTGAATATGAACATGGCCCTTTACGCGGAAGCACCGGTCCTCATCGTCGGCGACATCGACCGGGGGGGGGTCTACGCCTCGTTCATCGGGACCATGGAGGTCCTCTCCGAAAGAGAAAGGGCGTTGGTGAAGGGTTTTATCGTCAACCGCTTCCGGGGGCAGGAGTCATTTCTCGCCGAGGCCCACGGATACGTCCTTCGTCACACGGGGTGTCCGGTCCTCGGCGTCGTCCCGTATCTCAGGGATCTTGGCCTCCCCGAGGAGGACTCGGTCAGCTTCAAGAACGGCCTGATCGACGCGCACATTCCGGCTGGTGCGCACGTGGAGATCGCCGTCATCGATCTCGCCCATATCTCGAACTTCACCGATTTCGATCCTTTCCGGATCGAACCGGATGTCGCGCTGCGCGTGGTCCGGCATCCCGGGGAGCTGAACGCGCCCGATGCGGTGATCCTTCCGGGGAGCAAGAACGTGATCGGCGATCTCGCCGGACTTCGGGCAAGCGGGATGGCGGAGAAGATCCTCGGGCTCGCGCGCGCGGGGCGGACCGAGATCATCGGGATCTGCGGCGGGCTCCAGATCCTGGGGACGGAACTCTCGGACCCCCTGGGCATCGAATCCGCCCCCGGCCGGAGCCTCCCAGGCCTGGGGCTCCTCCCCGTCCGGACGTCGCTCGCCCGGGAGAAGACCCTGACCCGCGTCGCGGCCCGCCACACCGATTCGGGCTGCGACGTACAGGGCTATGAAATCCACCACGGCCTCACCGACGGCGGCGATCTCGCCCCGCTGATCCGGCGCGAAGACGGCGAGACGATCGGCTTCGGCGCGAACGGCGGCCTGACCTGGGGGACCTATCTCCACGGGATCTTCGACGCGGATGGATTCCGCCGCTGGTTCATCGACCGGCTCCGGTCGCGGCGGGGCCTTGATCCGCTCGGTCGGATCGCGGCCGTATATGACCTCGAACCGGCCTTCGAGCGCCTGGCGGCGACGGTTCGGAAGAGCCTCCGGATGGATGAGATCTATAAAATCATGGGACTTTAGAATATGGAACGAAATGCAACGCCGTATGCGGGCTTTTTACGGAGCCGCCAATGAGCCTGGAATATCAGATCGCCATCGCCCTCCTGCTCGATCTCGCCTTTGGGGATCCCCGGTGGTTTCCCCACCCGGTCCGCCTCATCGGCCGGTTGATCACCGCCCTGGAGGGGCCTGCCCGGAGAGCGATCCCCGATGCCCGCGTCGCCGGGGCCGTAACGGCGCTGACCGTCATTTTGGCCGCAACCCTCGCAACTGTCGCTCTGCTCGGGATCACGGGGTCGATCCACCCCCTCCTTGGAGATGCGGCGAGGATCGTTGTCCTCTACACGACCTTCGCCGCGCGGGATCTCGCCCGCCACAGCCTCGCGGTTTACCGGGCGCTGGAAAGGTTCGATCTGGCGGAGGCGCGACGTCTTGTCTCGTGGATGGTCGGACGCGACACGGAACGCCTGACCGAAACCGAGGTTGTCCGCGCCGCCGTCGAGAGCATTGCCGAAAACACCGTGGATGGCGTTATCGCGCCGCTGCTGTTCGCGGTCGTCGCGGGTCCGGTCGGGGCGATGGTCTATAAGGCGATCAACACGCTCGATTCGATGATCGGATACAAGAATGAATCCTACATTGATTTCGGGATGACGGCCGCGCGGATCGACGACGCGGCAAACTATATTCCCGCCAGGCTTTCGGTGCCGATCCTGACGGCGGCGGCGGGGCTCCTGGGGTTTCGGGCGGCCGCCGCGTGGCGCATTGCGCGGCGGGATGGGAGGAAAAACCTGAGTCCCAACTCGGGGATGGCGGAGGCGGCCGTGGCGGGGGCGTTGGGGGTGCGCCTCGGGGGCGTCATGGTGCGCCGGGGACGGCCCGTAAACCAGCCCGAGATCGGCGATCCGCTTGTGCCGCTCGCCCGAGAGCACATCCCTGCGGCGAACCGCCTGATGTTCATCGCCACGATCCTCGCGGCGGCGGTTTTCCTGGCGGCGCGTTGGTGTGTGGCGGGGTTGCTGGAAGGGATGTAACATGGACGAGAAGGGAAGGATTCTGATTTTTACCGGCGATGGAAAAGGGAAAACGACGGCGGCCCTGGGGATGGCCCTTCGGGCGCACGGTCACGGCATCCCTGTCGCGATCGTGCACTTCGTCAAGTCCGATGTGGAGACCGGCGAGTTCGCGGTCCTGAGCCGGCTTCCCGGGGTCGAGATCTTCGTGACGGGCCGCGGTTTCGTGCCGCCCGAGACAGATCCTCGCTTCGCCGACCACCAACGCGCGGCGGAGGAGGGGCTCCGGATCGCCTCGGAGGCAGCCCGCTCGGGGCGCTGCGGCCTTGTGATCCTGGACGAGGGCTGCTACGCCGTTGCCCGGCGTCTGATCGCGGAGGAATCTGTCCTCCGGCTCCTTCGGGAAGCGGCCGTCGGCGTCACCCTCGTCCTCACCGGCCGCGGAGCGACGCCGGGGCTCATCGCCGCCGCCGACACCGTCTCCGAGATCCGCTGCGTAAAGCATGGATTCGACACCGGCCGGAAGGCGCAGAAGGGGGTGGAGTACTAATGGCGGAGTGCCCGACACTGGTCATCGCCGGCACGCACAGCGGCTCCGGGAAAACCTCCCTGACACTCGCCCTGATCCGCACGCTCACCCGCCGGGGGCTCGTAGTCCAGACCTTCAAAACGGGGCCGGACTTCCTCGACCCGACCTACCTCGCCCTCGCCTCCGGTCGGCCGTGTTACAACCTTGACGGCTGGATGTCCGGGGAGGGGTATGTCCGCCGCCTCTTCGAAAGGACCGCTGCAGACGCCGACTGCGCCCTCGTCGAGGGCGTCATGGGGCTCTACGACGGCGCGGATGCGGCAACCGACGAGGGAAGTACGGCCGAGATCGCCCGCTGGCTCGGCGCCCCTGTCCTGCTCGTCGTGAACGTCCACGGGATGGGGCGGAGCGTTGCGGCGCTGGTAAAGGGATTTGTCGACTTTGGGGTAGAGCTTCGATTTGCCGGCGTGGTGGCCAACCATTGCGGTTCGCAGCGCCATGCCGTCTGGCTGGCCGACTCGCTGAGCGCGGCGGGATTGCCGCCGCTGGTCGGGGGGATTCCTCGGGGGGATTTTCCAAAACTCACCAGTCGACACCTCGGCCTCGTCACCGCCGATCAGCGGCTTCTCCCCAATAGGGTGCTCGACACGCTGGCGGACACCGTGGAGCGCTGCCTCTCGCTTGGTGCGCTCTTTCCGGATCTGCCCGCACCGATGCCGTCCGTCCGGATAGCTTTCGGGGCAGGGGGCCAAAAGGAGGCGACACGCGGTGTCCGTACAGAGAAAAGATCGCCTTCCCCCCGGGGAGAGATTCGCCCCGCCGAGTCCCCTGAAGATCAAATCACCGCTGCGCCCCTTTTCTTCCCTGCAGCCGGAACAAGGGAGGCAGGTGCCGGATCGGGCGCTCCTCGTATCGGCGTGGCGCGGGACTCCGCTTTCCATTTCTACTACGAGGACCTCTTCGATGCGCTCACCGCGGCCGGATGCGAAACGGTCTTCTTTTCGCCGCTTTCCGACCGGCGGCTGCCCGAGGGGATCTCCGGACTCTATCTGGGCGGGGGGTATCCAGAGACCCATGCGGCTGCCCTCGCGGCAAACGGGGAAATGCTCGCCGCGATCAGGGATTACGCCGCCTCGGGGAGACCGCTTTACGCCGAATGTGGGGGCCTGATGTACCTTTCCCGGGGGCTCCTGACCCGCGACGGTCGCTTTTACTCCTTTCTCGGGGTACTCCCCTGCCGGACCCGGATGTTGTCGGCAAAAAAAGCGCTTGGCTACGTGGAGGTCACTCTGACGGCGGACTCCCTCTGGGGGCGCCGCGGGGATCTCTTTCGCGGCCATGAGTTCCACTATTCGGAGCCGATCGACGATCCGATCGCCGATCCGTCCTGGAGGACGGTTTACTCGCTCAGACGGCGCCGCTCCGAAACGGTCGAGAAGGAAGGATACCAGAAGGGCGCGGTATTGGCGAGCTATGCGCACCTTGCCTATGCGGCGAGGCCCGCGGCCGTCGACCATTTTTTAAAACATTGCGGAGGCAGACTATGGACGTGATCCCCCAGCGGCCGTTGATACGGGTTTTTCTTGAGAACCCGATGAGCGGCGCGGAGATCGAAGCACAGTCGATGGAGATCATCGACCGCGAAGCCCCGCCGCACCCGTTTTTACCCGGCCAGTGGCAAGTGGTGAAGCGGATGATCCACACCGTCGGCGATTTCGGAATTATGGAGGCGGTTCGTTTCTCGCCGGACGCGGTCGGGGCCGGCATCCAGGCCCTGCAGGCCTGCAAGGCGATCTATACCGACGCGAACATGATCCGCGCGGGGATATCCCTTGCCCGCCTCCGGAGCGTTTGCGGGTTCTACCGGCGGGAGAGCGTCATCTGCCATATCGCCGACGAAGACGTGGCGCGGAAGGCCAAACGGTCGGGCCTTCCCCGCTCGCTCCATGCCATCCAGAAGGCGAAACCGCTTCTGGACGGGGCTATTGCGGTCATCGGAAACGCGCCGGTTGCGCTCATGGAACTGAGCCGAATGATCATCGAGGAAGGACTCCGCCCGTCGCTTGTCGTCGCGCTGCCGGTCGGTTTCGTCCATGTGATCGAGAGCAAGGAGGAGCTGGTGCCCCTCGGGGTCCCTTTCATTACGACGGCGGGCCGTCGAGGGGGGAGCCCGCTTGCGGTCAGCGTCATCCACGCCCTCTGCGGCTTAGCGGCGATGGAAAAAGCGAAGACCGAATGAGCCCGTAAAGGGGGTAACTTCTACAAGGGTTTGACTGTAACCGGGAGGCGGCAAGGGGACGATGTCCAGTGGAACTTGATTTGAAAATGTTTGGGAGTCATGCATGTCGCAGAAGACAGGGAATGGCAAGTCGCCTGAAAAGGGAAAGCGGGCAGTGATCCTGATCGGCCACGGGAGCCGGGCGGCGGGCGCCGACGACGACATGGAACGGATCGCCGGGCGTATCCGAGAGACTGAAGGTGACGGGATCGTCGCTCTCTGCAGGATGGCCCACGGGACCTCTTTCGGCGAGGTCTTCGAATGGTGCGTCCGGCAGGGGGCAAAAACGGTGATCGTCATCCCCTACTTTCTCCACTTCGGTGTCCATCTGCGCCAGGACATCCCCGAGATCCTCCGGGAGGCGGTCACGAAACACCCCGAAGTCCGCCTCGTTCTCGGTAGGCATCTCGGCTACGACGATGCCCTCACCCTCCTCGTAGAGAGGCGTATCGCCGAATCGGAGGCGCTTTGCGACATCCGCGATCTCCCCGAGATGCCGATCGACCGCCGTCCCGATCGAGAATCGATCGATCCATATCTGGACAGGAAAGGAGGGTGACTTTGATAGTATATGGAGCAGGAGAGATGAACCAAGCGGGAACCGAGAGACAATGCGAAACCCCCGCGCACCATGAAAATCGGATCCCGGAGGCGCGCATTGGAAAGATGTCGAACGCGCGGAGGGATCATGGACTGGAGGGGACGCGATGTATCATCCGCCGGGCGCCGGTTGTTGCCGCCGCAGCCGGGATATTGGCATCGCTGCCCGCACCGGTATTCGCCATGCATATCTCCGAGGGGCTTCTCCCGACGTCTTGGGCGCTGCTCTGGTTTGCGGTCGCCATCCCCTTCGTCGCCTGGGGCCTTCGCGACCTGCGGCGGCGAAGCGACGCGCTCCCCTACTTCAAACCTCTCGTCGGTCTTGTCGGAGCGGCGGTCTTCCTCATCTCCTGCATGCCGGTCCCCGTACCCACCGCCGGGACCTGCTCGCACCCCGCCGGGACGGGTCTTGCCGCGATCCTGATCGGTCCGGGATTGACCGTCGTCGTGGCAAGCATCGCCCTGACCCTCCAGGCGCTCTTTCTTGCCCACGGTGGGCTCACCACCCTCGGGGCGAACATCGTCTCGATGGGCGTCGCCGGCGCCTTTGTCGGCTATGGGGCTTACCGGCTCGTCCGCCGATTGGGGCTCCCGTGGGTAATGGCGGTCTTCATGGCCGGGCTGCTCTCCGACTGGGCCACCTATGCGATGACCTCCGTCGAACTTGCCGCCGCCCTCCACGGTGGAGAGTCTTTTTCGGCGATGCTCGCGCTGATCCTTCTGGCATTCGTACCGACGCAGCTCCCTTTGGGGATATTCGAGGGGATCCTCTGCGTCGGAGCGCTCAAATTCGTCCGGAGCCGCAAGCCCGAACTTCTCAGAATGGCAGCCGCGGGAGGTAGGGCATGAAGAAAGTCATATTGATTCTGACGGTTGCCGGATTTTTTCTTGCCGGACCGGCGTGCCCGCCCGGCCGCACTGCCTCCTGGTCCGGCGTCGACGAAACAGTCATCGAGAAATTTGCGGAAAAGGCCGGACGAAAGGCCCACGAGCCGTTGATCAATACCGAGCAGGGGGATATTCTCCTGTTTGTCTTTCTGATTGCGGGGATGGTCGGGGGGTTCATCGGGGGATACAACTTTCGGATCCTCTTCCCGCCAGGGCGGCGCATCGGGAGTAAAGACAGGGGAATACCTTAGTGCCATTTGGTTCGTCATCACACCCGACCGGGATCCAAAGTCATTTTCCTCCCCGGACGGGGCAGGTGTTGGAAGAAAGCCGTAGACGGAAGCCCATCATGTTTGACCTTTTTTCGGACATCTTTACCTACAGGGACAACGCCCTGACGCGGACCGATCCGAGGGTGAAGCTGGTGATCACCCTTGCTGCGCTGATCGTCGTCGTGACCGCGGGGCGCATCGTTCTGCCTCTCCTGGTCTTCGGCATCGTTCTTGTGACCGTCGCGGTCCTTGGAATTCCCGCCAAGCTCATCGTCGCCCGTTTGGCGGCGCCGCTTTCGATTGTGTCGGTCCTGGTCGTCATCCAGACGTTCGTTACGGGGACAACACCTCTTTTCAGCGTGACGCTTGCGGGGTGGCAATGTACTGCGAAAGCGGAAGGGTTCCGCCAAGGGGCGCTCCTGGGCGCCCGGGTCCTGGGCGCCGTCTCGGTGGTCTTTCTGCTGAGCGTCGTCACGCCGGCGCACCGGATCTTCCAGGCGCTTCGCTGGTTTCGGGTTTCCCGAAACTGGCTGGAGATCGCCATTCTCGTGTACCGCTATATCTTCGTCCTGATGGATCGGGTGTCCGATCTGGCCGCGGCCCAGAGGCTTCGCCTGGGGTATAGGTTGCGGGGCCGGGCTATGAAATCGTTCACGGCGCTGGTCGGGGCGACGCTCATCCATTCGCTCGAACAGTCGCAGCGAACGCACGAGGCCATGCGGCTGCGCGGCTACCGGGGCTCGATGCCTTTCGGGCCGATGCCGGCGCTGGGACGGAGGGACAGGCTGATCCTGACCCTTTGCCTGATCGGCATCGTCTTCACCCTGTTTCTGGAATGGGGGATAAAGGGATGAGGGCGATCGACGTTATCGGGGTTCGTTTCACATACGACGACGGCACCGAGGCCCTCTCCGGGATCGATTTCCATGTCTCGGAAGGGGAGTTCGTTGCGATTTTAGGTTCGAACGGTTCGGGTAAAACCACGCTGATCGGTCTTTTGGTCGGCCTGCTAAAGGCGAAGAGCGGCCGGATCCGCATCGGCGAACGCGAGATCGGGAGCCTCTCCGCCGAGGAGCTCTACCAGCGGGTGGGACTCGTCTTCCAGAACCCGTCCGATCAGCTTTTTGCGGCCACAGTAGAAGAGGACGTCGCCTTCGGCCCCCGGAACCTGAACCTTCCGGAGGAGGAGATAGCGGCGCGCGTCTCCGAGACGCTCGCGGCGGTTGCGGCGCTCCCGCTCCGAAATCGCGCGATCCACCACCTGAGCTTTGGCGAGCAGAAGCGGGTGTCGCTGGCCGGTGTCATGGCGATGCGTCCCTCGGTCCTCATCCTCGACGAACCGACGGCGGGGCTGGACCCGGCGGGCGAAGCGCAGATGATGCAGCTTCTGAAGAAATTGAACCGGGAGGAAGGGATGACCGTTATTCTTGCAACCCACTCGGTGGATATGCTTCCCCTCTTTGCGAATCGGATCTATGTTCTCAGCCGTGGCCGGGTCCTCCAGGAGGGGCCGGCCGAGGAGATCTTCTGCCACCAGGAGATGATCGACCGGGCCAAACTTCGGCTTCCCTACGTTTCGCGTCTGATGTACGAGATGAAGCGGCACGACGGCGTCCCGATCGACGGCCTGCCGCTGACGATCGGCGAGGCAAGGACGCAGCTCCTGGAGCTGATCCCGAAAGGCCTCATCATTGCCGGGCTGGAGGAGCGGAAACCGTGAGCGCCCTGCGCACCGGATACACCACGGGGAGCTGCGCGGCGGCGGCGGCAAAAGCGGCGGTTCGGCTGCTCGCGGGCAGCAAGGCGGCGGAGAGTCAGGAAATCACCCTTCCCGGCGGGGCGAGGAGCGAGCTTCCGCTCGTCTATTCCCGACTCAACGAGGGCGGCGCCGAGGCCGCCGTCCGGAAGGATGCGGGTGACGACCCGGATGTAACCAATGGCGCCCTGATCTTGGCCTCGGTTGTCTGGAGCGGGGGAGACGATGTCGAAATCGGCGCGGGAGAAGGGGTGGGAACGGTGACCAAGCCGGGTCTCGCCGTCCCTCCCGGCGAGCCGGCGATCAATCCGGTGCCTCGGCAGATGATCCGCGCGGCCGTCCGGGAGGTCACCCTCCGGGGTGTCCGAGTCACGATTTCCATCCCCGGCGGCGGGGATATCGCCCGGAAGACCTTCAATTCGCGCCTCGGGATCGTTGGGGGGCTCTCGATCCTGGGGACCACGGGAATCGTCCGCCCCTTCAGTTGTTCGGCGATCCGCGAGACGCTGCGATGCTCGCTGAACGTTGCCGACGCCGCGAGGGTCCGGGCGCCGGTTTTTGTCCCCGGCCACATCGGGGAGCGGGCGGCGCGGGCGCATTTCCGCGTCGCCGATGGACAGGTTATCGCGGTGGGTAACGAGTGGGGGTTTGTCCTGGATGAGGCGCTCCGTCATCCCTTTTCGGCCTTCCTGATCGTGGGTCATCCGGGGAAGCTGGCGAAGCTTGCGGCGGGCGACTGGGACACCCATTCCGGTCGGTCGGGGAGCGCGCTGCCCATCGTCGCGGCGCTGCATGCAAAGACCCTGGACCGACCGGCGGCAGCGGCAGCGACGGTCGAGGGGGTCTTGGCCGGAATGTTCGACGGGGACAAACGGATGTTGGGAGACGCCCTTGCCGAGGCGATCAAAAGGGCGGTCGGTTACCGGATGGAGGGGCGTTTCACACCGGCTGTTGTACTCATCGACTTGGGCGGCCGCATCATCGGAGCGGCGGGAGATCTGAACCCATGGCAATAGAAAAGAAGAAGCTCATCATCATCGGCTGCGGGCCGGGAGCCGGAACCTACCTGATCCCGGCGGCGAAGGCAGCCGCTCGGAAGGCCGACGTCCTGATCGTCTCCCGGCGATTGAAGGACCTCTTCCCGGAGGTCGCAGCGGAGCGTATCGATTCCGGGAACGATATCGACGGGACCATCGACACGATCGCCTCCCGCCGCGACGAAGGACTGCAGGTGGTTATCTTGGCCACGGGCGATCCGGGGATCGCGAGCCTTGCGCAGCCGGTGATCAGGCGCTTCGGCAGGGAGAACTGCGAGGTGATCCCCGGGATCAGTTCCGTCCAGGTCGCTTTTGCCAGGCTGGCCCTTGACTGGCAGGACGTCCGGATCATCACGGCCCACAGCCGCGACCCGGAGGTGTCAGCAGCCGATCTCAGAGACACGGGGAAATTGGCCATCCTTGGGGGGAGGGAAGGGGCGCTCCGCTGGACCGCGGAACTGATCCCAAAGCTCGGAGACGACCGCCGCGTCTTTTTATGCGAGGAGCTCACCCTACCCGGTGAAAAGATCCGCGAGGTCCGCGCCGATGAGTTGACCGAACTTCCGATCTCGTCGCGGGCGATTGTCCTTATCATCAAGCGGGAGCTGCTGTCATGAACCTGGGAACGCTTTACGGCATCGGCATCGGCCCGGGCGACCCGGAGCTGATCACCCTCAAAGGGGCGAGGCTTATCGGCGCCTGCAGGAACCTTTTCGTTCCGAAGGCGCGGACGGCGGCGGAGAGCGTTGCTCTCGCCATCGCCCGCCCCCTCTTGGGACCGGAAGCCCGGATCGAGGAGCTGGTCTTCCCCATGACGGCGGACCGGGGCGAGCTTGCGGAGAAATGGGACGCCGCGGCCACCCGCATCGCGGCGGTCCTGACGGCCGGCGACGACGCCTGCTTCCTCACGCTCGGGGATCCGCTCCTCTATTCGACCTACATCTACCTTCTCAGGGCGCTCAGAAAAAGGCTTCCCGATCTGAAGGCCGTCACCGTTCCCGGGATCATGGCCTTCGGCGCGGCGGCCGCCCTGGCTCAATTTCCCCTTGGCGAGGGCCGCCGGCCCGTGACGATCGTCCCGGCGGCTGACGATCTGACCGATGTCCGGCGGGCCGTTGCGGAGGGCGGGACGGTGGTCCTGATGAAGATCGGAAAAAGGCTTCCCGAGGTGCTCGACCTCCTCGACCGGGAGAGACTGCTCGAGCGGAGCGTATTCGTCTCCCGGGCCGGCATGGAGGCGCAGCGGGTCGAGACGGACCTCGGGCGGCTGAAGGCGGAGGGTCCCGAAGCGGGCTACCTCTCCATCATCCTTGTCGATGCCGGGCAAAAGTGAGGAAGCGCCCGAACTGGTCCGATAAGATCTGCCTGCTACCGGTCGCTGATTGACAGATCTTGAAATGGATGCGATATAACAAACATTATTTGGAAGAACCCTGTGAAGAGAGGAGAATGAAAACGATGTTTGATCTGTCCCAATTTTCGCTAAGTGGAAAGGTAGCCGTCGTCACCGGCGGCGGCCGCGGGATCGGCCGGGCGATAGCATGCGGCTTCGCCAAGGCCGGGGCGCAGGTGATCGTCACCAGCCGCAAGACCCAGGATCTTGAGGCGACCGCCGCTGCGATCGGGGCCTTCGGCGGAAAGGCGTTTCCCCTTCCGGCCCATCTCGGCAAGATGGACGAGATACAAAGGATGGTCAATACGGTGATGGAAAAGTTCGGCCGAATCGACATCCTGGTGAACAACGCCGGTGCCAGCCCCGCGATGGGCACCGTCCTCGATTCGGACGAGCGTCTCTGGGACACCATCATGAACCTGAACCTCAAGGGGGTCTATTTCACGAGCCAGGCCGTGGCAAAAATCATGAAGGCCCAGGGCAGCGGAAAGATCATCAACATCGCCTCGGTCGACGGCTTCAATCCCGAGCCTTTTGTCAGCGTTTATTCCATCTCCAAGGCCGGTGTCCGCATGATCACGAAGGCGTTTGCCAGCGAACTGGCCTCGTTCAACATCCAGGTAAACACGATCGCCCCCGGACCGATCGACACCAAGATGATGAATTCGCACTGGGCGCACCTCCCGCCCGAAGAGGCCAAAAAGGCGAGGGCGGCGCTGGAGAAGATACTGCCGACAAGCCGCATGGGTGAGCCCGACGAGATCGCCGGCGCCGCACTGTTCCTGGCCTCGGAGGCCTCCAGCTATACCACGGGGACGGAGATCGTCATCGACGGCGGTCTGCTCCTCGGGAACCACCTGTCGGGATCGACAACATAGATGCGGCAGCCGTGACGGATTGGCGAAACTTCATATGACGCGTACGATCGCCTGACAGCCTCCGCGCCTGTCTATGGGATCAGGGAGAAGGGCATGGACATCAGACAAGCCGTCAGAGAACGCAGAAGCATCCGCAAATTCAAACCGGACCGGGTCCCCGAGAGTCTGATACGCGAAATCCTGGATGAAGCGCGATGGTCACCCTCCTGGGGAAACACACAGCCCTGGGAATTGTACGTTGTCGCCGGTGAGGCGTTGGAGAGATTCAAAATTGCCAATTGCCGCAATTTGGACGAAGGAGTCCCGCCCTCGCCGGATATCAAGATGCCTGAAAGTTGGACGGAGCGGTATAAGAAGAGGTATGGCGCCATCGGAAAGAGCATCCTTGACGCGCTCGGCCTTGCCAGGGAGGACAAGCAGGGCCGAGCCGAGCAGACACGCGTCATGTTCCGTCTTTTTGATGCGCCCTGCCTGATTGTGGCCTGCATCGACAAGCGTTCCTCTGCCATTGAATATGCCATGCTCGACGTGGGTCTCCTTACGCAGACCCTCTGTCTTCTTGCCCATGACCGAGGGCTGGGGACATGCATTATGGCCTGCGCAGTCTGTTTTTCTTCCACCTTGAGGGATGTGCTGCCCGGAGCGGATGACAAACTGATGGCTGCCGGAATTGCGCTGGGTTATCCGGATCGGGAAGCGCCCGTAAACCTCTTTGCGCGTGAGCGGGTGCCGTTGGAAGAAAGCGTCATCTGGGTGAAGTAAACCGGCGTGTTAAGGCGTTGCCGGGTTCCGGGGCAGCCCATATTCCGATACATTCCGCCGATATGTTGTTCCCGCTTCCACGGGGGAGGCGACTCTGCCGTACGCTCGCGGCGAATGGTGAAGGAGAGGGGAGGATGATCGTCCATTTCGTCGGCGCAGGTCCGGGAGATCCGGATTTGCTCACGCTGAAGGCCGCGCGGCTGCTTTCATCCTGCCGGATCTGCGTCTATGCCGGTTCGCTCGTGAGCCCGGGCGTCCTTGCCCTCATCCCGGCCGACGCCGAGCGCCACGATTCGGCGCGGATGTCCCACGACGAGGTCGTCGCCGTTTACAGCGATGCCAAGGCGCGGGGGATCGACGTCGTCCGGCTCCATTCGGGCGACCCCTCGATCTACGGGGCGACGCGAGAGCAGATGAATGCCCTGGACGGCCTGGGGATTCCCTACGACGTCTGCCCCGGGGTGAGCGCCTTTCAGGCCGCCGCGGCGTCGCTCTGCGCGGAGCTCACCGCCCCCGAGGTTTCCCAGACGATCGTCCTTACTCGAACCGCGGGCCGCACGCCGCTTCCCGAGCGGCAGGAGCTCGACCGGATCGCCCTGACGCACGCGACCCTCTGCCTATTCCTTTCGGTCGCAGGCATCCGCGAGGCGGCCGAGACCCTCGCCGGCCACTACGGGACCGACTGTCCCGCCGCGGTCGTCCACCGCGCCTCGTGGCCGGACGAGCGGATCATCCGGGGGACGCTCGCCGATATCGCCGCAAAGACCGAGGCCGGGCGGATCGGTTCGACGGCAATGATCATCGTAGGGAGGGCGCTTTCGCGCGACATCCCCCCCTCGAAGCTCTACGATCCCGCCTTCTCCCACGGCTTCCGTAAGGCAAAAAAGCGATGAACGCCGTCACGACCGCACTCATCACCCTCTCGAAGGAAGGCGCGAAACTCCTCGCCCCGCTCGCTTGCGCGCTTCCGGCGGCGCGGCTCTATATCCATGAATCGGTCCGGGATGAAGCGCTCCCGGGCCTATCGGGTGGAAATGGTGCAGGGGGGAGCGGGAGGAACCGGCGCAAGCCGGTCCGTGGGGATGCGGATCGGACCGGGCCGGAGGGGTGCGGGTCGGTGAGGGCTGCGTCGTCCGGAGAGGCCCCGGGACCGTGGGAAGCGGTGCATTTTACCAGAATAGCCGACCTCACGGCCTCGCTCTTTCCCGCCTGCCGGGGGCTTGTCTATGCCGCCCCCTGCGGCGTCGTTGTCCGGGCCATCGCGCCGCTGCTC
>Ga0233425_10007769_pt1 | contig 14811 bp, 11 predicted proteins | sample Watercolumn_Towu_2_FD_181712 | JGI IMG/M metagenome (GOLD analysis project Ga0233425, IMG submission 181712) | Freshwater microbial communities from Lake Towuti, South Sulawesi, Indonesia - Watercolumn_Towuti2014_140_MG | ecosystem: Environmental > Aquatic > Freshwater > Lake | place...
TCGATGATCTTCCGCCTGAAGCAGCCCGAGGTGTTCCGCAAGACGGCCGCCGTGTGGTTGGCCGACGTCCGCAAGAAGCACCCGGAGATGGAGGACCGCGAGTTCAACTACCGCGGCCGTAAGGTCGTCGCCCACTATACGAAGGATCGCGTAGTCAGTTCGTTCGTGGCCGAGCACGGCGACACGATCATCTACTCGACCTCGCACCGCGCGATCCGCAACATCATCGACGCGGCCACGGGCAACGCCCCGAACCTGCACGATGCGCTGGACTACCGCTACGTGAGCACGATCCTGCCGCCGCCGAAGGCGGCCGACGCCGGCTATTTGTTCGTCTCCGAGGCCACGATCCGGCGGCTCGTAGGTCCGGCAGCGAAGATTTCCGAAAAGCGCCGCGTGCAGTGCTTCAACAACCTGGTGATGCTGAACAACGCCTCGCTCTTCTTCCGCCTGGAGTACGGGCGCACGCCGCAATCGCTCAGCGAACTGGTGCAGAACCGCTTCGTCGACGCCGACAAGATCGTCTGCCCGCACGGCGGAGCCTACTCGTTCGACGCCCAGAGCGACAACTGCACCTGCTCGCTGCACAACCGGCTGAAGTACCTCACGCCGAATTGCGAACTCAACGTGCTCAACATTTCGCAAGAGGAGGCCGCTGAATACGAACGCTACAAGCAGCGCTACCAGGCGTTCTGGCAGCAGGCCTTCGATCCGATCGCCATGCGGATCACGGTCGGCAAGCGGCTGAAGATCGAAAGCTGCGTGCTGCCGTTCGCCAACGGGAGCTTCTACCAGGAGCTTCGCGGCATGTTGGATAAGAACCCGCGGCCGATCAGCACGGTCAAGATCGCCCCGTCGGCCGTGGTTTCCGTGGCGGCCGTGCCGGGACGCGAGAAGATCGCCGGCCTGCTGCGGGAAATCCCCGGCGTGGCCGAGACATTGAAGGCCAATCCCACGCTGACCGACCTGAAGTGGCTGGGCGACCGCATGAGCCTGCACTTCTGCGACGGCGAGGCGGTTCTCGAGATCGACCCGATGCAGTTGCGCCCCATGAACGTGCCGATGTTGGGACGCGTGCCCGCCGAAACGCAGGCCGTGGTCGCCGCGATGCTCACGGCGACCAAGCTGCCCGTCTATGTGACGGTCGATGTCGAGAACCGCGAGAGCGCGGCCCGCATGTTGGAACAGCTTTCGCAGCAGATCTTCCTGAAGAAGGACAAGCTGGCCGGCATCGACACGACGTTGGACGCCTACCGCTTGCCCGACTACAAGGAGCATCCGATCTATGTGTTCAGCGCCCAAGTCTACGCGGTGAAGGTCCGGTTGCACGCGGCCCTGGTGGGCGATCAACTCGTGGCCGCCACCAAGCCCGAGGTCTTGCGCCAGGTAATCGACGCGGCCGAAGGCAAAGAGGCCGCGCCCGGGGCGCCGGCGCACCTGGTCGTGCGTATCAACCGCCGCGGGCTGGGCCGCCTGCACGACGACGTGCAACTCTACTGGGCCGAAAAGGCCCGCACCGCCTGCCACCGCAACATGAGTTCCGTCCACACGCTCTACAAGCTCTACAACACGCCCATCGAGCAGATTCCGCGGCTCTCCGACGCGAAGTACGGCGTCCGCTACTTCTGCCCCGACCACGGCGAGTATTCCTACGACGCCGAGCGGGACCGGGTGGTGTGCAGCGTCCACGGCAACCGCGAGCAATCGCGGCAGAACCCGCGCCTCGACCGCAAATCGTCCTTCGCCGAGTTCATGGAGGGGCTGGAAGAAATCGTCGCCACGCTCCGCTTCCAGGACGACGCCCTGCTGGCGACGGTCGAGATCGTAAGGGGCGGGGAGAAGAAGTAGGCGAGCGAATTGCCCCCTGCGACGGAAGGTGGTATGATTGTTGAGGACGATGCTGCGGCGCGCCAAAGCTCGCGTCGCCGCTTCTCTTGCAGCGTTGGGAAAGCGTCATGATTACGATCAGCGTCGATGAGATCCAGCGCGATGTGCTGGGCTACTTGCAGCGCGTAGAACGTGGCGAAACGGTCGTGGTGGTGCAAGGCGGCAAGACGATAGCCGAGTTGAAGCCGGCCATCGGCAATGCGAGCCAGCCGCGGCCGTTCGGTCTGTGCGCGGGCGAGTTCCATGTACCCGATGACTTCGACTCGCCCCTGCCGGACGACATCGTCCGCCAGTTCGAGGGCAAATGAAGCTACTGCTCGACACGCACGTTTTTCTGTGGTTCATCGGCGGCGACCGGCGGCTTCCCGCGTGGTTGCGCGAACCTATCCGCGATCCCGGGAATGAAGTGTATCTCAGCGCGGTCTCGGTGTGGGAAGCCGTCATCAAACACCAACTCGGCAAGTTGCCGCTACCGGAACCGCCATCGGTCTTCTTGCCCGCACAGCGCGAGCGGCATCGAATTGCCAGTCTTCCGGTCGACGAAGCCAGCGTTGTACGCCTGGCCGATCTGCCGCCGCTGCATCGCGACCCCTTCGACCGGATGCTCGTGTGCCAGGCGTTATGCTGTAGATTGATGCTTGCCACGCTGGATGACGCAATTCGCGCCTATCCGGTGCCCGTCCTGGCGAAAGCCTGATGGCGCAAAGCGACTACAACCGCGGCTCCTGACTCCAATCCACGTCCTCGTCGGCCCAGGCGCCGCGCGCGTCCTTGAGCGGAAACACGCCCGACATGTCGGCGTCGTCGCCGGCGCCGCCGGGTTGGCCGTCGCGGCCGAGGCTGGTGAGGGTGGCCTTGCCGTCGGCGAGGCTCATGCGGATGTCGCGGCCCCAGGCATCCCGCACTTCGTTGACCTTGCCCGGGATTTCCGGCAGATCGTGCGGCGACTCGGGCAGCGCGTCGTGCGTCCGCGCATACCGCAGGATCCGCTGTTTCATCACGCAGAGCGTGCCGTGCGTCGAGGATCGCGGCGGCACGCGCGTGACGAAACTGTCGAACACCGCACAGCCCGCCGCCATCGCGGCAACCGCCAGCAAGACGCCGGACGCCATCCGTGCTTTCATGGGAACGGTCCTTCTGGCAACGCCGGCACGGCGCCTGGTTATTCGCCCCACGCCGGTTGGCCGACTCCTGAGCCCAGCCCCCATTGTAGTGGGGTATTCCGTTTGCCGCAAGACAGAACTCCGCGCGATCCACTTGTTCCATCGTCCCGCGTTTCCCTCGCGTCGCCGTTGACTTGCCGGCAGTCCTTGGGTATCTTCTCCCCTCCCACGTTGAGCAGGGTGGCCAGTCCGTTTCGCGCAGGGGTTCGCTGGCGGTGGTTCCATCGGCCGGTCGTCGAACGCGATGGTTGGGCTGGGCGGCGGCCGCGGCCGCAATGCTAGCACTCGTCTTTCCGCCGCCTGCATTAGGGCAGTCCGCGCTGGATACAATCCGCGAGGATGTACGCAACCCGCCGGCGGAGCCGCCGCAGAAGCCCCACCGCGACAAGGAACGCGAGGACAAACGCTGGTGTGAACGCTGCAATCACTACCACGGCGGCTACGACTGCCGCAAATGTCCGGATTGCCCGAGTTCGTCTCCAATCACGATTGACTCCCCGTTCCTGACGGCCTGCTTGTACTACACTGCGGCCGCGGCGACATCGCCGTTCTGGGGTCCGCACGTCCTCTTCCGGGACGACTTGTCGGCGCTGGCCTATTATCCTCGGCATCCTTACGACGGCACGTCGGGCTATTTGATTTCGGAGTGGTGGCAACCGCGCGTACCCGCTGCGCCGGAGCAACTCGGCGCAAAGGACTTGGCCGCTGCCCCGCCGCACGAGGTCTGCGTCATGCCGGAGGGCTGGCAACATTGCCGCAACTGGAGCCTGCAACTCCGCGGCGAGTATCAAGACCAGTTCGATCGCGTCAGCGCCGTCGGCGGGCAGATGATTCTGGAGGGCACCTCGCGGCTGGGCTTCGACATCTCTTTCCAGACGCTCCGCGAGCGGCTCGAGCCCGAGCAGTTCGATTACCTGACCCTCGGCGACGCGAACGTCGTGTTCCGCTTCGCGCAGCATCCCAAGGCGCAGATGCGGCTGGGCATTGGCATGAACTGGCTGGCCGACACCCGGCAGCACGACCTGGGCTTCAACTTCACCTACGGCGGCGACTTCTTTCCCGTCAAACGGCTGATCGTCTCGGCCGCAATCGACTGGGGCACGCTCGGCCACGCCGAACTCTTCCGCTTCCGCACGACCGCCGGGGTGATTGTCGACCGCTTCGAGACCTACGTCGGCTACGAGTACCTCGACATCGGCCGCACCCACGCCAACGCCCTGGTCGCCGGCGTGCGTCTGTGGTTCTAACTTCGCCTATCCGCGCAGCGTTGGTGGAAGGTTCGTGGTCACGGCACAGGGCGGCGGTTCCGGCGATGCGGCAACAGCATCTGGCGGCGCGGCGGCCCGCGTGCCGACGCGGAGCACGCGCTCGAAAATGCGCGTAGCGAAGGGCATCAGGCCGGCGCGGATGATGGCCACCCAGAGCGGATCGAGCTTCGCCCACGCCACGTTGTAGGCCAGCCGCTTGAGCGCGCCGGGCAACCCCAGCGAACGGCGCCAAATGGAACTGAGGCTGACGAACTCGCGGCCGGCACGCTTGTGGCCGGCTTCGAGTTCTTCGGGCGTCATGCGCCGCGGGCGGAAGACCGCGTGGTCGGTGTCGTAGTAGCTCCAGTTGCGATGCAGGATGCGGCCCTCGGCTTCCAGCCGCGCGAAGGCCGGCGTGCCGGGCAGCGGCGTAAGCACGTGGAACGTGCCCGTGAGAATCTTGTTTTCGATGGCGAACTCCACCGTGCGGTCGAACACATCGGGGCCGTCGCAGTCGAAGCCGAAGACGAAGCTGCCGTTGATCGTGATGCCCGCGTCGTGGAAGCGGCGGCAGGCGGCCGAATAGTCGGTGCCCGCATTCACCAGCTTGTTGTTGCCCCGCATGTTCTCGGGCGAGAGCGACTCGAAACCGACGAACAGGCTGCGGCAGCCGGCGTCGTAGGCCTCTTCCAGGTAGTGCGGATCGGCGGCCACGTCCAGCGAAGCGGCCGCCTGCCAGACGATGCCCGCGCCGCGGAGCACCTCGAACAGTGCGCGCGCGTGGCGGCGGTTGGCCAGCAAGTTGTCGTCGAGGAAGAAGACGAGCCGGTCGTCCATGGTCGCCAGCTCGCGCTCGATCTCGCGAAGCGGCCGGGCTTCGTAGTAATCCCGCCCCCAGAAACTGCTCTTGTAGCAGAAGTCGCAGGCGTGGGGGCAGCCGCGGGAACTGACCATCGTGTGGCGGATCAGGTACGCGCGGCGGTTCATCAGGTCGCGCCGCGGGATGGCCGTCAACGCGGCCGAGCCGGCGCACTGGCCGCGGTAGAACCGTTGCAGGCGGCCGTGCGTGAAGTCGTCGAGGATCTGCCCCCACACCGAATCGGCCGGGCCGAGACACACGGCGTCGGCGTGCTGCGCCGCTTCGTCGGGCATGCTCGTCGGGTGCAGCCCGCCGAGGACGACCTTCGCCCCGCGGCGGCGCCACTTCAAAGCCAACTCGTAGGCGCGGCTGGACGACGAAATGTAGATCTGAATGCCGACCAGGTCGACGTCGCCGGCGACCTCGGACGACTCGACGTGCTCGTCGCGGACGACGATGTCCCAGTCGTCGGCCGGCGTGAGCCCGGCGATCGTCAGCAGGCTCAGCGGCGGGAACCGCGAGTACTTGATGAGCCGGAACTCGTAGTCGCGGAGCTGCTGCAGCGCGGGAAGGATGAGGAGAAGTCTGCGTTTCATGATCGTGCTCCTGCAAAGGACTTTGCACTACAAAGCGCATCCGCAAAAAAAAGAGAGGTCGCGCGTAGGGTGCGTGAAACGCACCACGATCGGTTGTTGCTGGTGCGTTTCACGCACCCTACTTGTCGATGGCCTTTCTCCCGCGGTCGACGATCTGGTGGAGTGTCTGCAAATAGCGTTCGAACGCCTTGCGCCCCTTGAGCGTCAGTTGCATCGTGGTGTGCGGGCGGCGGCCGCGGAAGGTCTTTTCGACGACGATGTAGCCCGCCTCTTCCAGCGTCCGCGCGTGCGTGCTGAGGTTGCCGTCGGTCAGGTCGAGCATCGACTTCAGCTCGAGGAAACTCAGTGTCGGCGAGACGGCCAGCGCGGCCACGATCGCCAGGCGCGCGCGCTCGTGGATGACCGCGTCGATGTCGTCGGGTTTGAACGGCTCGTTCATGGCGATGCCGCTTGCCGCTGCTTGTGAATGATGTAGAGGCCGAAGACGATGTGCAACATGCCGAACGAGAGCGCGGCCGCTACCACGCCGAATTGCGGGAAACACAACAGGGCGACCACGCCCGCGGCGATAAACGTCAAGCCCAGGATCCGCGGCGGCCGAATCGAGAACAGCCCGGCCGTGTACACGCCCGTGCCGTAGAGCATCATCCACACGGGCACGATGTACTGGATTTCTTCCGGCCGCGGATCGCCGACGGGATTCAGAAACTTCACGGTCAGCACCATCGCGACCACGACGCTGGGTGTGAGCGAAAAGGCGGCCACGCGCATCGGCCGGTTGGCCGGCACGAGTTGCTGCCGCGCGGCCGCGCGCGTCGTCGAGATCACCTCGATCAGCACGCCCAGCACGCCGATGGCGAACCACATTACGCAGAAACCGGCCTGCGCGTCGAAGGACATCTTGAGCATGTCGGCGAAGTCCAGTGACTGGAACATCGCGTAGCTAGCCGCGCAGCCGCCGAGCACCAACAGCCCGCCGACCACCGCGGCCGTACCCGGCAGCAACGTGAACAACGTCGCCCGCTCCATGATCCGCTGGACTTCCTGGATGCGGGCCTGGGCTTCGTCGGCGTTCATGGGGCACCTCGTTGGTCGGTTAGCTTTGCAGCACAAAGTATTTTATCGGAACGAGATAATTCCGTCAAGTATCCTATTTCGGATGGGCATGTATACATCTGACGGGTGGTGTGGTTTCGTGCGGCGCCGCCTATGTGCGAAAACCGGGATCGGTTGACCAACTCCCTTGAACCCCGGCGTCCCGCGCCGTAAGCTGTCGGCCAGCGATCCACCGTTAAACCACCCAACCGCGAAAGCCCGGAGACGACGCGATGATCGAACTCGGCATGCACACCGACAACTGGCGGCCCTTGAGCGGCAGTTTCAAGACGGCGGCCGACGCGGCCGTAAAGCACGGCATCGAGCACCTGGAGTTCGCGGCCATCCACGGGCAGTACTTCATCAATGCGATGGGCTACGAGCCGGGCGTGTCGCTGCAATCGAATCCGCGGGCGCTCAAGCGTTTCTGCGACCAGCGGGGCTTGAAGATTTCGCAGATCGACGGCTCGTACCCGCTGATGGGACCCGACGGCTCGGCCTTCGGCGTGCAGTACGTGCAGCAGTCGATCCGCTTCGCCGCCGAGCTGGGCTGCCCGATGGTCGATACGGTGGACGGGGCCTTCGAGATCGAGGGGTTCTCGCGCGACGAGGTCTTCCGCATCACGTGCGACAACTACCGCCAGTGCCTGCCGTGGGCCGAGGACTACGGCGTGATCATCAACGTCGAGCCGCACGGCCCGTACACCACCGACGTCGATTTCATGGAGCGGCTCTTCCGCTACTTTGATTCCGAGTGGCTGCGGCTGAACTTCGACACGGGCAACACCTACATCGCCGGGCTCGACCCGCTGGAATACGTCAAGGCGTTGCGGAAGTACCTCTCGCACGCTCACATCAAGGACGTCAGCGCGGGCCTGGCCGCAGCCGCGCGCGGTGACGAGACGGGCATCGCCTGCAGCGAGGTGCCCATCGGCGGCGGCGTGAACGCCTGCAACATCAAGGCGTGCATCGACTACATGAAGCAGACCGATTGGAGCGGCGTCGTCTCCATCGAGTGCTACGGTTCCGACGACAACATCCGCCGCAGCGTGGAGTTCCTGCGGGGGATCGTGTAGCGGCGGCCAGCAATCGCGGCGTCTACTTCGACGACTTACGGCCGCTCGGCCGCCTGTGGCCGCGTCGCCAGGTAGAACCAGTAGCAGGCGGCCGGCACGGTGGTAGCGTTGAAACAGTTCTCATTGTGCAGGGGATACCGGCCGAAGTCGATGAATTGCTCGTTGACCGGCCAGTCGTACCAGTTGGGCACCATCTTCTTGGTCGGGCCGAAATTGAGCAACCATTGCTGCACCCAGGCGTTGGCGTCCCGGCTCATCGCGTTGCCCTCGTTGCCCTGTCCGTAAGGGATGTGACCGACCGGCACGTTGGGATATTGGCCGGTGACCTGCACGTCCACGAAGAAAGGGTAACGCTCAGCGTTGTGTCCCACGCCGCAGCAATAGGAGAGGTTGTCGGGATTCGCCCCGAGGCTATAGTTCGCGCCTTGCACGGCGGCGGCGAGATAGGCGGGTTTCTTCGTCAGTTCGTAGGCATAGATGAGCGCGAAACCGCCTTGCGCCGGCGTGCTGAAGTACTTGCAGGCGAAGATCAACGGATAGTCGGTTCGCGTGCCGGCGATGATGTCGTAGGCATTCTTCCGGCTGAATTCGATGGCGTGATCGGCATAGGTTGCGATCCGCCCCGCCGCGCGCTTCTTCAACGCCGGATCGCCCAACGACTCTGGCAGCCGCGCATAGGCGAACGCGACGTCGAGTTGCTCCACGTAGAGGCTGTCCTGTCCCACAACTTCCGACGACTGCTTGAACGCTGCGTCGTAGGCCGGGTCGCGCGTGGCGGCCAGGAGTTCCACGGCCGCCATCGCCCTCTTCTCGCGGATTTTCTTCGGCAGTTCCTTGTAGAAGCCGAGCACTTGCTTGTAATTGGGATCGTCCCCGTTAGCGTGCTTTTCGGCCCAGATCCAGGCCCGCTTGGCCGACTCCAGGTATGCGGCCGAAAGCTCCTTGTCGTAGGCAACCAGCACGCGCGCGGCTCGCGCCGCCGCGGCGGCGTAGTGCAGCGTGGTTTCCGGATCGACCGCATACACGCCGGCGTACTTGAGCATCGAACTGGTCTCGCCGTCGTAGCAGCCCCAGCCGTCGCCATAGCCGCCGCGCACGCCGCCGTCGGACAGTTGCAGGCTTTTCCACATCGGCATCTGCCACAGGGCCTCGTCGAGGATGTCGGGCAGCCTGTTGGCCATTTCGGCCGCTGGCAGCGAGAGCCTCGTCCGTGCGAAGGCCGCCGGATTCAGGTCGTAGAGCCCCAGCAGGTCGTAGGTCGCGCTGAGGTGGTGGCCCATCGTGTCCCAGTCGCCGGCGTCCTGATAGCCGCCGCGGACAATCGTCGTGCGTTTCAGCGGGCCGGCCTTCGCCAATTCGATCATGTGCTTTCCGCGTGTCCCTTCCTGGCCGGCCTGGTGCGGGATGTCCATCTGGTAGAACTGGACGCCGTCGTCGGGATGGAACGTCCGTTTACGCGTGAACGCGCAGGCGGGTGGGCCGAGATCGATCCCCTGCCGTTGCGACAGAATCCCCTGCATGGCTGCCTTGAACGGGGCCTCCCACACGTCGGCCGCCACGCGGAACGGTCCGCTCAGGCCAACACCGGGAACGAACGCGCGGTACTCGCCTGGCTGGTTGAAGCCGCTGAAATCCAGGCGATAGACGGCCGCTTTGGTGTAGTCCAGCTTCTCGTGGATGCTCATTTGCTCTTCGGCGCCGTCGGCCTTGGCGAGTTCCGCCTTGCCAGTAAAGGCCGTCTTGCCCGCGGCATCGATCAACTCAAAGGCCTCGGCTTTCGGCGTGCAACTGCCGCTCCGGCCATCCTTGTCCACGCCCATCCAGAACGAGAGATAGGCCCGCTTGTAGGGATCGTCCGGGCGGTAACCGGTCTGGATGGCATGCACCGCGAGGCTCCGCGTCTGCCGCGGCTTGTGGACGTAGGAAACGGTCTCCTGGGACGTATTCACACCCACGAAGCGGATCGAATAGGTCGCGCCGTTCTTGAGCGGCGAGGGCAGCTTCAGAGAAACCGTGTAGAGGAACGGCAGCGGCTGGCTGTAACCGTTCGGCTTGCCTTTGCGGAAGACCGCGGCGGGCGGCCTCGGCTTGCCGTATGCCGGATCGTCGGCCGACTGGATCGCGTAGGCGGCCGGCACGTCCACCACCGTCTCGTCGAGCAACTCACCCGCGGTCTTGCCCTCAATGCACAGGTGCTTACCGTCGGGTGAGAGCAGCCCGACCTTCGTCCGCTGCTTCTTATCCGTCCGGAACAGGGCCTTCGAGAAGTATTGCAGCACCTTGCCGTCACGCACTTCGTAGTGCGGCTTGTCCTTCTCCACTTCGACGGTTTCATCGCCAGGCTGTGCCACGTAGGGCACGAACTGGTTGTTGACGTGTCTTCCGGCCTGCAGCGTAATGGCAAGCACGTCGGGCGCCACGGCGCAGACGTGCTGCACTTGGGGGCCGTCGGCCGGATGCGGGGCGCCGCTTTCCAGGAGTTTCCGGCGGGCTTTCTCCTTGGCCTCGGCCTCCAAGCGGACTTGCTCGGCCTCCTTGGCGCGAAGTTCCCGGAGTTTCGCCCGCTCGGCGCGAATGGCGTCGGTCGGCGGCACGAGCGTAATCCCCGCCAGCACGACCTCGACGGCCTCGCCGCCCCAGTCGCCGATCAGCATGACGGTCGCGATGCCGTCGAAGCCCGGCGTCTTGCCCGGCTTCTCCACCTTCGACGGTTCGTCGAGCGATGCGCCATATTCCGCCGTCACCTGCTGCTTCACACCCGGCTTTAGCTTGCGAAGGTCGAACTTGTACTGGTGGCTGGTGCCCTCGGCGTTGACGAGATGCAGATTCAAGGCGGCGGCCTTGTTGCCTTCGCCCGCGGTCAGCGTCAGGGCCGGCGACCAATCGCCGAAGCCGGTCACCTTGAGGTTCAAACCGGCAATGCCGGCGCCTCCTTTGCCATCTTTGCTGGAAATATGAATCCCGTCGGGCTTGGTGGGAAAGGCCGTCTTCGCCTTGTCCCAGGAGCCGAATCCGAACATGAAGGGCTGGTCGCAGCGGCTGACAACCAGGCTGGGCTTGCCCGCCGCAACCGCCGCAACGGTGACCAGCGGCCACAGATTACCTAACAGCAGCACGCATCCAAGCACACGGATCAGTTTCGCGTCGCTCATCGTTGGTATCTCGTTCGGGACTTTTCTTGCCGGGGATGTTCCAGATTGTAGCAACATGATGATCTCTCGGTCGCGGGCGAAGAACTTGCCCGGGGCGGTCTTCAAGAGGTCTCGGTCAACTCACTCCATACGTGGACGATCCGCCGCACGGCCTCGTCGATCTCGGCCTCGGTGGTGGTGCCGCCGAGGCTGAAGCGGAGCGAGCGGCCGACCATTTCCGTCGGCACGTTCATCGCCTTGAGCGTGGGCGACAGTTCGGTCGAGCCGCTCGAACAGGCCGAGCCGACCGAACAGGCGATGCCCGACATGCTCAGGGCGACCAAGAAGACCTGGCCGTCGACCTTGGGGAAGGCGATGCTGCTGGTGTGCGGCAGGCGCGGGGCGGCCGCGCCGTGGACGACGACGCCCGGGATGCCGCGTTGCAGACCGCTCTCGAACCGGTCGCGGAGCGCCGTCAACCGCTCGGCGTAGGCTTCCCGCGCGCGTTGCCAGACCTCCAGCGCGGTCAACATACCGACCGCCAGGACGACCGATTCGGTGCCCGGGCGGACGCCCGACTGCTGATGCCCGCCGAACATCAGCGGCGCGATGCGCACGTCGTGGCGAAGCAGGAGGGCCCCGATGCCCAGCGGGCCGCGGAACTTATGCGCGCCGATGCTCATGGCGGCCACGCCCAGGGCGCGGAAATCGACCGGCAGCTTGCCGACGACCTGCGCGGCGTCGGTGTGCAGCGGCACGCGCGCGCGGTTGCACAACGCGGCCAGTTCGGCCACGGGCTGCAACACGCCCGTGTCGTGGCTGCCGAGGAGGACGCTGACAAGGCGCGTGTTGCCGGTGAGCAGTCCGGCCAACGCCTCAGTACGCACGACGCCGTCGCCGGTTACCGGGAGCGTATCCAGCCGCCAGCCGACTTCCAGCAGGTGTTCGGCCGGCTCGATCACGCTCTGGTGCTCGATCGAGGAGATGACGACCTGCCCAGGCCGGGGGTTGCCGGCGCAGGCGATCCCCAGGACCGCCAGGTTGTTGGCCTCGGTGGCGCTGGCGGTGAAGACCAGCCGGTCGGGCTGCGGGCAGGTCAGATCGGCCCCGAGAATCGCGGCCGTCCGCTCGCGCGTGTCTTCGAGCACTTTGCGAGCCTGCTGGCCCGGCTGGTGCTGGCTGGCCGGATTGGCATACCCGGCCGCATGGCAGCGGGCCATCGCTTCCACCACTTCCGGGTGGATCGGCGCGGTGGCATTATGGTCGAGATAGATGCTCTCCATCGGAGTATTGTGTTGCGGTACGGCTTCGCGGGCAAGGGGATGGGGGATTTAGGGATTTAGGGATTTAGGGATTTGGGGATTGCCGTTGCTCGAAATCGGCCGCGGCTGGTATCATGTCAGCCCGTGGGGCAGGTTGCCAACCTGCCTCGGCTTCGGCAGATTGGCAATCTGCCCCACCCGCGCGCAGGGAGGCGCCGGTCATGCAGAGTCCAGGCGGATTGGTGATTCGGGCACTTCTGCTGTTGGGTTGCCTGTTGGCGCTGCCATTTGTCGCGGTTTGCGGTTCGTCGCTCCCGGACATGGTGCAAACCGCGCTAGAAGGCCGGCTGCCGAGCATCGAGCCATCGCCCGCAAGACCCGACCGCGAGGCCCCGCGATTCGTGCCGACCGCCGCGTCGGAGGCCGGCAGCCGCAGAGAGACCGCCAGTCGCGTCGAGTCGTCCGCCGCGCCGCAGCGGCAGGAAAGCATCGAGCGGCGGCTCCAACAACTCGGCGCGAGCTACTACCGCCTGGAGGAATGGGGCAACCGGCGAGAGTGCTTCCGTTTCCTCTGCGAGTTGCCGATTGGTAACGACCCCAATCTGGCCCGCGAGTTCCAGGCCGTGCGTGCCGATGGCCTGGAAGCAATGGCCGACGTGCTGCGGCAAGTCGAGGCGTTCTGCGGCGGGTAGCGTGGCGCGGACTACTCGCGGCCCGATTGAAGCCCGACGCGCCAGCGAGGGACGATCGAGGCGATTCCCTCGCTTGCGCGTCGGGCTTCAATGGCGCGCGGGATCAACGATCAAACACGGCCGACACGGCCGTGGCACACGCCTGGAGTGTTGCGGGGCGGCAGTACAACTGCCGCTCCAACGACACTTACTCGTCCTCCGCGTCCGGCGACAGGGCCACGCACTCGCTGACCGGGATGCGCATATCCATCGGCTGGCCGAAATCGGCGTGGTCGAAGTACTCGCCCGCGCCGCCGGCGGCGCGTCCCAGGGCGAAGGCGGCCACGGCGATGTTCTTCACGCGTTCGACGGAAAGCTTCTTCTCGCACAGCAACGGCCAGCAGATCCCCAGCCACACGCAGGCGATGGCCGCATCGACGTTCACGGCCAACACGTTGCGCGTGACGCCCGCCTCGCGCATGGCCAGCGCCAACTCGTGGTAGAAGTCGAAGAACGCCTGGTAGACCTGGGCTTCCTCTAGATAACGGGCGATGACCTGCTCGCGCGGGTCGTGGTTCACGTCCTCGTTGCGATAAACGGGGTGTCCCAGGCAAGGAACTCGCTGGAAGGCCACGTCCTGCTCGGCCGCCGCGCGTTTGCGACGCTGGATTTCGGCCGTCACTTGCCGCGCCTTTTGTCGCACCAAGTCCTTCTTGGCGGCGTCGTAGGGATCGGTAAGCCCGGAGTTGGCGAAGGCGTCGATCATCAGTGCGACGGCCTCGCGGCCGTTGCCGCCATGCACCTCGCCGATGGCCGAGAGCGTGGCGATCATCGCCGTGTGCGGCGCGTTGCCGGCGGAGGCCGAGAGTTTGGCCGCCTGGGCCGAGATCGTGCCCGGGCCGTTCGTGAAGGCGGCGATCAGCGTCTTCTCGACCAGTTCCGGCTCGAATTCCCGCGTCGGCGGATGGCCCGTCCAGCCGAGAATCACCGTATAGGCGAAGGACCGCGAGGCCATCAGCCGCAGCACGTTGCGGCCGTAGATCCGCGGCGTGGCGCCGTCGTTCGACGAGGCATGGCTGGCGTTCCGCATTTCGCGGCGTGCGGTCAGGCGGCCGAACTGCGTCTTGTGGAACTGCTCGATCTGCTCTTTGTAGGGCGCGGGAATCGTGCCTTCGCTCAAGACCAACGCCGGCGGTAACCGCGCACCCAGGCGGCCCATATTCTTCAGCCACGGGTTCAACCGCAACGACGTGTAGTGGCGATAGTCCCGCTCGCGCCCCAGCACGTCGTAGAGCACGCGGACGGCCTCCGGCAGGTCGTGCAGGGCCTGGATCCGCAGGCCGCGGCGCGGCGGCCGATCGGGCTCGAAGGCCATGCCAGGCGTAAACGGCGGCACGCCCAGATAGGCGTCGAAGAGGGCCATTTTCTCGCGGGCCCGCGTGCCCGCGCCCTCGACGACCGCCCCGGCGTGGCCCAGCGAGAGGTGGCGGTCGTCGGCGATCGTCCCGCCCACGTAGACGAGCAGTGGTTTGGAAAAGCCGGCCTCTTGCATCCAGCGGACGGCCGCTTGCTCGTAAAGACCGCCCGGCTCGACGTAGAGTACGACCACTTGCGTCAACTCGTCGCCCTGCACCAGTTCGAGCAGGTTCCGTAGCGGCGTGAGGATGAGTTGGTCCTTGCCGGTGGAGATGCCGAAGCGCGTGCCGATGCCCGCCCCGTACAGGTAGGAGGCCATCGTGTTGACCATGTTGCCGCTGTTCGAGATGAGCGTGGCGCCGCCGGGGTGGAAGGTGTCTTCCGGCGAATCGCCGCCCACGGCCCCCA
>Ga0233425_10007771_pt1 | contig 14808 bp, 15 predicted proteins | sample Watercolumn_Towu_2_FD_181712 | JGI IMG/M metagenome (GOLD analysis project Ga0233425, IMG submission 181712) | Freshwater microbial communities from Lake Towuti, South Sulawesi, Indonesia - Watercolumn_Towuti2014_140_MG | ecosystem: Environmental > Aquatic > Freshwater > Lake | place...
TTCAGTCCGTTGCTTTCGAAGCGCGAATAAATCTTGCCGATCACGTTCTTGGCCACGGCATCGGGTTTGACGATCGACAGGGTGCGTTCAACAGCCATTTATTGCTCCACATTCAAAGAGTTGGAAGGAAAAACCGAAACCTGTGTTTAACGTATTATTTTATCAACAAAATTCCTGCCTGTCCCGTTTCCCGCCAGCCCTCGTCCCTGGTTCGCACTTTCTCAATCCGTGCATTGCAACAAAGTGTTTCCGGGGTCATCGCCCTGCCCTTTCAGCCGTTGGAATCCTTGTCTGATCGAATCCAGGGGTTGCGCTTGCCCTCCATCGTGAAAAGCCTGTTGCTTGGCCTCGCCCTGTTCGCTGCTCAGTCTGCACTGCCTGCGGAGAACGCCGATCCGCCCGGCCGGGTCGGCCGCATCAGCCTGGCCGCGGAGAACACCCGCCTGCGCATCGGCGACAACGTGGCGCAAGGCGCTGCAGCCCTCAACTGGCCGCTGACCACCGGCGCGATCCTGCAAACAGGCAGCGGTGCGCGCAGTGAGGCACGCATCGGTTCCACCGCCATCCGCATCGACGACAACAGCGAACTCGAGTTCGTCGAAGTCAGCGACGAGCGCATCCGGCTGCGAATGCACAGTGGCAGTCTCCTGCTGACCCTGAACAATGCCGAGCAGGCGACCGAAACCGCCCTGGATACGACTTACGGAAGATTGCGTTTCGAGGCACCAGGCATCTACCGCGCCGACGTGGCAGGCGGTACGACGGCTTTCTCGGCCTATGCGGGGGCGGCCGTCATCGACGACCTCGGCCTGCCGCTGCGCCGCGGAGAACGCATCCTCCTGCTGGGAGGCGCCAGCCGCAACTATCTGCTCGGCCAGGCCGCGCACGACGCTTTTCGGCAATGGTCCATCGTCCAGGAACAAGCCCTCGCCGGACCCCCAAACCGCTATGTGTCACCGGAAATGACCGGCCAGGAAGCGCTCGACCGCAACGGCACCTGGCATGAAACCCAGGAATACGGGGCCGCCTGGTTCCCCCATGCCGTGCCTGCCGGCTGGGCGCCCTACCGGATGGGCCGCTGGGCGTGGATAACGCCCTGGGGCTGGACCTGGATCGACCAGGCTCCGTGGGGCTTCGCGCCTTTCCATTACGGTCGCTGGATATTGATGGGGGGGCGGTGGGCCTGGCTGCCGGGGACTTATATGGCGCGCCCTGTCTACGCCCCCGCTCTCGTCAGCTGGCTCGGCCAGCCGGGGTGGGGCGCGTCGTTTTCCTTCGGCACGACTCCCGCCGTAGGCTGGTTCCCGCTCGGCCCCAAGGAGCGCTACCACCCCCACTACCGGTCCAGTCATCGCCACGTCCACAACATCAATGCAAGCCATGTACCGCAAGCGGGTGAAATGGCTGGCATGAGCGGATCAGCCGGCAAGCATGGCAGGGACGCGCATCGTCATCGCGGCGAGGCGGTCACCCCCGTGCCGCAGAGCGCCCTCAACGCCGGCGCTCCAGCCGGCCAGCCGGCCACGGCGATCCGCGACAAGGGCACTCCCTTCCCGGGAATGATCGCATCGACGCCTCCTCACCGCTCCGTCCAGCCGGCAGACAACCATCGACATGGAGGGGAAGCCGTGCCGGAAGGGCAAGCCGTGCGCGCCCAAGTCACCCTTCCGCACGCCTCGGCCGCCTTGCCCGCGACAAACCAGCCCCACAAGGACACCCCCCGTCCTCCAGACAGCCGGCACAGGGAGGCGATACCCGAGAGCGCTCCGTCAATGGCGCGGCCGGCTCCTGCGCGGGATCTCGGATTCCGGGGTGAGTTGCATGCCGGGCATCCACCTCGCCCAACAGGCGGGGAAAGAGCGAAGGACGCCGCGCAACACGACACCCACAGGGGCAAACCACATCGGCCGGATCAGCAGACGACTTCTGGTCGGCCGTAAATCGCCCTTCCTTATTTGACGATCAGGATCGGCACGTCGGTCAAATGCAGGACTTTCATGGTGACCGACCCCAGCACCAGGCCCGAGAGGGAGCCAAGGCCGCGCGACCCCATCACGATCTGATCGCACTGCTTCTCCCTCGCATAGTGGGCAATGACCTGGGCCGGATCGCCGACGCCGATGTGAAACACATGCTTGAGACCGGCCGCATCCAGCTTGCCCCGGGCGGAGGCGAGCGCCTTGATACCCTCGTCATGATGAAACTGCTGGAGTTGATCCTTGGCGACAAATGTCGCCACATCGCCATGCAAAGGCGGCTGGACATTGAGCAGATGCACTTCTATCGGCTCTCTATACCAGACCCACTGTTTCAGCAGGTGGGCAACCACCCTGTCGGAGGTATCTGACCCATCAACGGCAACCAGAAAACGCAACATCGTATTGCCCCTTTACTTTTCCGTGGAGGATTTGCCTGGCTGGTCGGCTGTCGCCAGGTCCACAACCGCTTCTACCTCTTCTTCGGCTTCGCGCCTGCGCGCGAACCAACTGCCGACTGCAACCACCCCCAGCGCGCCTGCCGCAGGCATGCCGTAATCCAGCCAGCCCGCATTCGCTTCGACCCAGTCCTTGAGTATCGGGTCCGTCACCGCCATCTCGCCTGCCACCCAGCCAAGCAAAGCGGCGCCCGCAGTCACGATAAGGGGGACGCGCTCCATCACCTTCAGCAGAAAGGTGCTGCCGAAAACGACCAGCGGTATGCTGATCGCCAATCCGAGAATAAGCAGGAGCAGGCTGCCCTTCGCTGCGGCGGCGACCGCGATCACGTTGTCCAGACTCATCACCAGATCCGCGATGAGAATGGTGCGGATCGCCACCATGAGGTTGTCGCTGGTGTCCTTCTGCCCCCCCTCCCCGTCATGCTCGGGCAGCAGCAACTGAATGCCGATCCACAGCAGGAGCACGGCACCGATTAGCTTGAGATAGGGCAATTTCAGCAGTTCGACCGCAACCACGGTCAGTATGACGCGCATGACCACCGCCGCGCCGCTGCCCCACAGGATGGCCTGCTTTTGCTGGCGGGGTGGCAGGGAGCGGGCCGCAAGCGCGATAACAACAGCATTGTCTCCGGAGAGGACGATGTTCACGCCAATTATCTGAACCAGTGCAATCCAGAATTGCGTGTCGCTAAACTCCATAATCTTCAACCTTCTGAATTGGTAAGGTGAAAAAACTACTTGAGAATTCTTCCTGAAATTGCCCGTACATACGGGGCCTGCTCGCACTGTTTTTCAGTTCCGCAGCGCCCCAGAAATTCACTCGAGCTCATGTTTAGCAACAATTGCCATGTGATCTTCAGCATCGCCTATCTCCTTGCGGAATCAAGCGATGCCAGCTTGCCATCCCCACTGGCGCGCATAAGCCTTATGCGCGCCCAAGAATCATCCATGGCGCGTTGATCCGTTTGCTTGCACCGACCGGCGAGCCTTACAAGCAGGTCGAGCGTCGATCATTCTTCTTCTTGAAATGCCTCTTCGCGCTTCTTCTGGATGGCCGGGCTCAGCACGACGAAGAGAGCCGCCACGGCCATCGCCAGCATGACCGCGCTGATCGGTCGGGTGACGAAGACAGTCGGATCCCCGCGCGACAAGAGCATCGCTCTGCGCAGATACTCCTCCATCATCGGCCCGAGGATGAACCCGAGCAGCATCGGCGCGGGTTCGCAGTCGAGCTTGGCGAAAACATAACCCAGTACGCCGAACAGCGCCATCAGGTACACATCGAATTCGCTATTGTTCAAACTGAATACGCCGATGGCGCAAAACACCAGAATGGCCGGGTACAGCAGATGATAGGGCACGGTGATCATGCGAACCCACAACCCTATCATGGGCAGGTTGAGCACGATGAGGAAAACGTTGCCTATCCACATCGAGACGATGACCCCCCAGAACAGCGCCGGCTGCTCGGTCATCACCGAAGGGCCGGGCTGTATCCCCTGGATGATCATGGCGCCGATCATCAGCGCCATCACCGGGTTGGAGGGAATGCCCAGCGTCAGCATGGGAATAAAGGAGGTTTGTGCGCCCGCATTGTTGGCCGCCTCCGGCGCCGCCACCCCCTCGATCGCGCCCTTGCCGAACTGGGCGGAATTCTTCGACACCTTTTTCTCGAACGAATAGGCGGCAAAGGACGCCAGCATGGCGCCTCCTCCCGGAAGAATGCCCAGCAGCGATCCCAAGCCGGTCCCCCGCAGGATGGGCGCGGCAATGCGCTTCAGGTCCTCCTTGGTGGGCAGCAGTCCGGATACCGCCTTGATGGTGACTGAGCGGGTCGCCTCATGCTCCAGGTTACGGATAATTTCGCCCAAGCCGAACATGCCCATGGCCACCACGACAAACCCGATGCCATCGGCAAGCTGGGGCATCTCGAAGGTATAACGCTCCATGCCCGAATTGACGTCGGTACCGACCAGTCCAAGAATGAGGCCGATCAGAATCATGCCCAAGGCATGGAGCAACGAGCCGTGCGCCAGCACCACGGATGCCACCAGGCCCAGCACCATGAGAGAAAAGTATTCCGCCGGGCCGAACTTGAGCGCCAGCTCTGCCAGAGGTGGCGCAAACAAGGCGAGCAGAAATGTTGCAACGGTGCCGGCGAAGAACGAGCCGATGGCCGCCGTCGCCAGCGCCTTGCCGGCATGTCCCTGGCGCGCCATCTGATAGCCATCGAGCGCCGTCACCACCGAAGAAGACTCCCCGGGCAGATTGACGAGGATCGCTGTCGTGGAGCCGCCATACTGCGCACCGTAGTAGATGCCGGCGAGCATGATGAGGGAAGATACCGGGGGCAGGCCGAAGGTGACCGGCAACAGCATGGCGATGGTCGCCACCGGGCCCAGACCGGGCAGAACGCCAATCGCCGTACCGAGGAAAACCCCGACCAGGCAATACAGCAGATTGGTCAGGGTGAATGCCGTTTCCAGTCCCAAACCGAGATTAGCGAGCAATTCCATAGTAAGTAACCCTTCAAACCCCGAGCCAGGGGCCCAGAAGCGGCAAAGGCACCCCCAGCAACTTAATGAATACCAACGCGCAAAAGACGATGAGGCCGGCAGCCAGCAGCATCGCCGACTTCCACCTGAACTGGATGCTTGCATAGGCACTGCAGACCACCAGGACGCCCAAGGCGGGAACCAGTCCGGCGCCACGCGCAAGCAGCCCGAACAGGACGACGGATGCGGCAATCAGCGACACCCCCTTCAAGGCGAAAGCGCCTATTGCCTCGCCGCTTGTGAAGAAGGAGCGGATCAGCGACACCAACCCGATCAAGCATAGCAACCCGCCCAAAACGGTCGGAAAATAGGCGGGACCCATTTTGACCGCCGTACCCATCGGGTATTCGCGGGCGATCGCGACGGTGGCAACCCCCATGCCCAGGTAGATCACCCCCGCCCAGAAATCCTTTGGGTTCTTCATCTGTTTCGTCCGCAATGCCCTTGAGGCATTGCCCCTCCTGTAATCAACTGGCAGACGTGGCGCACAAGGTGAACTCGCGCACCACGCCACTCACCCTCAGTCCGCGTATACGCCGGCTTTCTTGATGATCGGCCCCCACTTGTCGATTTCCGCCTTGAGATGGGTGCGCAGCGCTTGCGGTGTAGCGAGATTCTCCGCCACCGGTTCGGTGCCCAATTCATTGAACCGCTGAACCACGGCGGGATCCTTGAGCGCCACCTGCAGGGCCTTGGCAAGCTTGTCGATGATGGGCTTGGGCGTCCCCTTCGGCGCATACAAGCCATGCCAGACTGCCACCTCGAAGTTGGCCAGACCCGCCTCGTGCAGGGTCGGCAACTCTTTCAGGGACGGCACGCGCGTCTTGGTCGTCACGCCATAAGCCCTGATCTTGCCGGCCTTGATCTGGCTGGTGGTGTTGGTGGTCTGGTCGCACATGAAGTCCACCTGGCCCCCGAGCAGATCATTCATCGCCGGGCCCGTGCCTTTGTAGGGGACGGTAGTCAAGTCGGTCTCGATGGCGCTCATGAACAGCATGCCGCACAGATGCGAAGCGGCGCCAAGGCCGGCGTTGGCATAGGTCACCTTGTCCTTGTTGGCCTTGACGTAGGCAATCAACTCCTTCAAGTCCTTGGCAGGGAAATCCTTGCGTGCAACCAGGGTCATGGGCACGTCGGTGACCAGGCCGATCGGCTCGAAATCGTCTATGGCGTTGTAGGACAGCTTCTTGTAGAGCGCCGGCGCAGTCGACTGCCCAATGTGGTGCAGAAAAACCGTGTAACCATCCGGTGCCGAGCGGGCGACCCGACCCGCACCGAGCGTGCCCCCTGCACCAGCCACGTTTTCCACAATAATCTGCTGCTTGAGTTCCTTGCCCATCGACTGGGCAATCAGGCGCGCGACCGTGTCTGTCGGCCCTCCCGCCGAGAAGGGCACGATCATGGTGATCGTCTTGGCCGGATACTCCTGCGCCAAGGCGTGGCCCGCCCCCAGAAAAACTACCGTGGCCAGCAAGGCCCTTGCTATTCCAGTAATCATCAGCTCCTCCTCAGTAAAATGGCACCGTAGCCGGCGCTACAGGTCTTCCGAGCGAAAGCCCGTCTCGCGATAAATCGCCTCGATCAAGGTTCGCCCGATCTTCGCTTCCTGCTCCCGATGCACCTTGAGCAGGATTTTTTTCCACGCCCGCTTCTCGTCTTCGCCAAGCACAAGTATCTGCGTCAATCCTGCCTTGCGCAAGGATTCCAGTGCTTCATCGTTCTCTTTCTTGGCAATGGCGTTGGCGTACTGCGTCGCATCACGCATGGCGCCTTCCAGGATGTCGCGGAGGTCTCCCGGCAATCCCTTCCAGAACTTCTTGTTCACGATAACGGCATAGCCAAGATACCCATGATTGGATATCGTGAGGTGCTTCTGCACTTCGTGCATTCGCTGGGTATAGAAATTCGACACCGGATTCTCCGTGCCAGCGACGATCCCCACCTTTAATGCCTGCGCCACATCGGAAAACTGCATCGGATGGGGAACCGCACCCAGGGCGCGCATCTGCGCCTCCAGCGCCTGGGAAGGCTGAATGCGCATCTTGAGGCCCTTGAAGTCCGAGGGCATGCGAAGCGGCCGATTGGCACTCATTTGCTTGAAGCCGTTGTCCCAGTATGCAAGCCCGAGTATCCCCCTCGTTTCCAGGCGCTTGAGCAGCCCTTCCCCAATCGACCCCTGGGTGACCTTGTGCAGATCGGCATAGTCGTTGAAGATAAACGGCAAGTCGAATACCTCGAACTCGCGCACGCCAAGCACGCCAAACTTGGCCAGGGACGGGGCCAGCATTTGTACCGCGCCCAGCTGGAGCGCTTCCAGCTCATCCTTGTCCTTGTACAGGGTGGAGTTAGGGTAAACCTCCACCCGCACACGCCCCCGGGTCCGCTCTTCCGCCAGTTTCCTGAAATGCTCGGCCGCCTTGCCTTTCGGCGTATCGAAAGCAACCACATGGCTGAATTTAATGACGAAAGGCGCCGGCTGCGCATGGGCAGGCATGGCGCCCAGGAGAAGCACCATAGTCAATATCCCGGCAGGCAGCCAACCCAAAGAGGCCATACGCATTGACGACATCCCATTCATGCACGCTCATTTTGCCCCGCTGCGCGGAGGGCGGCTATTGTGGATTTCCGCAAGCGGCTTTCTCGAAATGAATGCCGTGACTGGGTTACCATTTTTCCATGCGCCCAAGCATCACCCCTTCCCTCACGTCATGGTACTGGTGGGTCCCCCGGCTGGCGGTAGGACTATCGATGATTGCCCTCGCCTCCCTGCTATGGCTGCTGCACAAGCAGGAAGTCGATGAGCAACGCAATACCCTGATCATCGACACACTCTGGGTTGAGCAAAACCTTCATTTCCAGCTGACACGCAGCAAGGAACAACTCCAGCAAGTCATGCACGAGTATTTCAACGGGGATATCCCTGGCGAACTGCTCGATTCGCGCATACGCGACTTGATGGCCAACAATCCGGGCCTGCAGCAGGTTCTTCTCCTCGATGACGGCGGATCGGTGCTGCGCAGCAGCATAGGGCTTGCCGAGCAGACCATTGCCGGCGAGGGGCTCCGTCCCGAGGCCACATTCGAAGCGCTGCGCCTCGCGCGCGCTTCGGGAAATCCCGTCTTCAGCCCCCCCTATGCGGACGCCACCCATCACCTGTTTGATATCGTGGTGCCGGAGTTCAAGAACGATATCTTCATTGGCTCGGCCGTCGGCACCTTCGCAATCCGGGAACTGCTTGGCAAACAAGTGCCCTGGTGGTTCGCACAAAAGTATCGTCTGAGCGTTACCAACGCCGAAGGGGTTCTTCTGGGGGCGAAATCGAACGTAGAGACTGGCGAGGAATCCCTCAGCTACATGATTCCCTTTGACCCCCCCGGGCATGGCCTCGTCCTCGTGGCGACATCCTACAAAGTCGAGAGTGGCCTGATTCCCAATCTCCTGGCTGTCGTCATAGTTGGTCTGGGCGGCGGGATTCTGATCAGTCTCTGGGCTTTGCGCCAGCACGTGCAACGCCGTCTTGCTGCAGAACTGGCGCTCTCCAAGGAACACGCCTTCCGCAAGGCCATGGAGGATTCCCTGTTCACCGGCTTGCGCGCGCGCGACCTCGAAGGGCGCATCATCTATGTCAACCCGGCTTTCTGCCGCATCACGGGATTTTCCGCCGAGGAACTGATCGGCCTCGGGCCGCCCATGCCCTACTGGGCGCCCGAGGAACTCGAGTCCACCCTGACCGCACACCGAAAGGTGCTGGCCGGCCAGGCGCCCTCGGAGGGCGTCGAGGTGCGACTGCAGCGCAAGAACGGCGAGCGCTTCGATGCGCTGATCTACGAGGCGCCGCTGATCGACGCCGAGGGGCGGCATACGGGCTGGATGGGCTCGGTGCTGGACGTCACGGAGCGCAAGCGCGCCGAAGAGCTGGCGCGCCAGCAGCAGGAGAAGCTGCAACTCACGGCGCGCCTGGTGACCATGGGCGAGATGGCCTCTACCCTCGCCCACGAGCTCAACCAGCCGCTTTCGGCGATATCGAGCTACACGACTGGCTGCATCAATCGCCTCGAAGCGGGAGACCTGCCGCGTAACGAACTGCGCGAGGCGCTCGGAAAGCTGGCGGCACAGGCCCAGCGCGCAGGGCGCGTGATCCGCCGCGTATATGATTTCGTTCGCCGCAGCGAGCCAAAGCGTGCGCACTGCGCCATCAACGAGATCGTCGACGATGCGGTCGGCCTGATCGAGGCCGACGCCCGCAAGCATGGCGTCAGGATCGCGCTCCGGCTCGCCGAGCGACCGCCCCTGGTCATGGCGGATCGCGTCATGCTCGAACAGGTTCTCCTCAACCTGATGCGCAATGGCATCGAGGCCATGCAGGCCGCCGAACCCGAACACCGGCAGCTTACGGTCGGCACGGAACTCGCTGACGGTTGTCTTCTCGTCAGTGTCGCCGACCGCGGCAGCGGCGTCGCGCAGGAGGCGGCCGCGCATCTGTTCGAACCGTTTTTCTCGACCAAGCCGGAAGGCATGGGCATGGGGCTGAACATCTGCCGTTCCATCATCGAATTTCATCAGGGCCGCCTGTGGGCCGACGCCAATTCGGAAGGCGGTACGGTGTTCAGATTCACGCTGCCCATTGAGCCGGCATGAACTCGAAGGTCTATATCGTCGATGACGACGAGGCCATCCGCGACGCACTGATCTGGCTGCTCAAGTCGCGCAGGGTGACGGCGCAGGCGTGGCCTTCTGCTGAGGCCTTTCTCGCCGACTGGCGCCCGGAAATGCGCGGCTGCCTGCTGCTGGACGTGCGCATGGCTGGCATGAGCGGGCTCGAACTGTACGATCTGCTGTGTCAGCGCGAATCGCGGCTCCCGGTGATATTCCTCAGTGGCCACGGCGACATCCCGCTCGCCGTCGCCGCGGTCAAGAAGGGCGCCTACGATTTCGTCGAAAAACCGTTCAATGACAACGAGCTGGTCGACCGGGTCATCAGCGCCATCGAGGTCGACGCCGCCCACCAGGAGATGCTTGCCGGCCAGGCCATGCTGGCCTCGAGTCTGTCCCAACTCACGCCGCGCGAGCACGAAGTCATGGAGCGCATCATGGCGGGGAAGTTCAACAAGGTGATCGCCGACGAGTTGAACATCGCCATGCGCACCGTGGAAGTGCATCGCGCGCGGATCTTCGAAAAAATGGGCGTCAAATCGGCCGTCGAACTGGCGCAACTGCTGTCAGGAAAGCGCTAGGCGCCGTATTACGGAGACTGACTTTTCCCGCTGGCCTGCACCCATTCGGGCAAGAGGCCGGTCGCGTCCGGGGCACATTGCCAGGCGCAGTCGGTGCCGATGCCCGGCACCCAGACCAGTTCCTCGCCGCACCACAACAGCGGCATCACCTTGCGCAGCCACGGCGGTACCCCACGTTCCTGCAGCAATTTGCGCAAATCCCGTCGCGGCCGTCGTGCATCCGGCCGGAAATGCTCGCCCCCCCGTCTGGGTGCAAGGCGGATCGGCTGGCCGGCCAGCCGATCCATGCCGATTCCGCTGCCCACGCCACGCTCGAAGCGTAGCACGTCCCCCCCCCACGCCAGTTTCTGCTCCCCGCGCCACTCGACCGCTTGCGGCATCACTGCCGGCTGTGTCAGCCAGAGCTCGCCGCGATAGCGATAGAGCATGCAGGGGCCAAGATCGATGGTGACCTGGCGGTCGGCGGCCGCCTCGCATACCTGACGTACAGCTTCGCGCAGTCGCGCGCTGTCCGGCATCGACATACCGGCTGATTTCAGCACATGGCGCAACAGATTGCGGGCACGCGACTCATCGAGCCGGGCAAATTCGGCCACGACGATTCGCCCGTCACGCATGGCGGTGCGCGCATCGATTTCGGCCAGTTGCACAAGCAGCGCCTCACCCTCGGCGAAATGCGTGGCCGCGCGCGCCAGCGAGGCATCGCAGCCGGGGAAGCGTTCCTGGATCAGCGGCAGGATATTCCGGCGCAAGAAGTTGCGTGCATGCCGCACATCCCGATTGCTCTCGTCCTCGATCCACGCCAGTTGCCGTTCCTGAGCATAGGAGGCGATCTCGTCACGCGACACCTCAAGCAGCGGCCGCAGGATCTGCAGGCCCGGCCGGCCCGGGAATGGTCGTACCGCGGGCATGGCTGCCGCCCCAGCCAGCCCGCTGCCGCGCAGCAGGTTGAAAAGCAGGGTCTCGGCCTGGTCATCGCGCTGATGCGCCTGCGCAATGTAAGCCGCATCGACTCGGGCAAACGCCCCATAGCGCGCCTTGCGCGCCGCGGCTTCCAGTCCGCTGGCAGCCGCCATAGGTACTTCGACACGCACTTCCTCGAGGGGGATGCCCAGCGAGGCGCATAAACGCCGACAGAACGCCTGCCAGGCGTCGGCCTGCGGGCTCAGGCCGTGATTCACGTGCATGGCCGACAGCTCGATGTCGAGCCGGGGTGCGAGCGCGCTCAGCAGGTGCAGCAGCACGACGGAATCAACGCCGCCGGAAAGCGCCACAGCGACGCGCTCGCCCGACCGGACATGCCGCGTGAGGAAAGCGGCAACCCGCGCGGCGAGGTCAGTGCGCGGGCTGCTGTTCCTTGAACTTGCCATATCCGAGCATGCGTTCGAAGCGCTGCTCGACAAGCTCGGCGGTGGATAGATCGGCGATCTGGCGCAAGGCATCCTGCAGCGCCTTCTTCAGCGCCTGCGCCATGGCGCGATGGTCGCGATGAGCACCGCCCAGCGGCTCGTTAACGATGCGATCCACCAGACCTAGCGTTTTCAGCCGTGCTGCGGTAATGCCCATGGTTTCGGCCGCCTCGGGCGCCTTTTCGGCGCTCTTCCAGAGGATGGAAGCGCAGCCTTCGGGGGAGATTACCGAATAAGTGGCGTACTGCAGCATCATCACCACGTCGCCGACGGCAATGGCCAGCGCACCGCCGGAGCCGCCCTCGCCGATTACCGTGGTGATGATCGGCACCTTAAGTTCCGCCATCGCATACAGGTTGCGGCCGATCGCCTCGGACTGACCGCGCTCCTCGGCATCGATGCCGGGATAGGCACCCGGCGTATCGACGAAGCTCATCACAGGAATGCCGAACTTCTCGGCCAGACGCATCAGGCGCAGGGCCTTGCGATAGCCCTCCGGCCGCGGCATGCCAAAATTGCGGAAGATCTTTTCCTTGGTGTCGCGGCCCTTCTGGTGGCCGATGACCATCACCGACTGGCCATTGAAGCGGGCCAGTCCGCCGACAATGGCGTGGTCGTCAGCGAAGGCGCGATCGCCATGCAGTTCCTCGAAATCGGTGAAGATCAGTTGGAGGTAATCGAGGGTATAGGGACGTTGCGGATGACGTGCCACCTGGGCAATCTGCCAGGGGCTCAGCTTGGCGTAGAGATCCTTGGTCAGCGACTGGCTCTTCGACTCCAGCCGCGCGATCTCCTCGGAGATGTCCACCGCCGAGTCGTCCTGCACATAGCGCAGTTCCTCGATCTTCGCCTCCAGTTCGGCGATGGGTTGCTCGAATTCAAGAAATGTAGTCTTCATCAGCGGGGCAGCTTGCGGCTGGGAAATGAATTTTACCGGAATCCGCCGACTACCATCCCTCCGGCTTCCAGCCGGTTTTCCAGGTCTCGATGGGCAGGATGAAGGGCGGCTTGCCGTTGTCGAGGAACCAGGCGTCCACGGCCCATAGCTTGCCGCTGCCGGTTTCACTTATCACGGCCGTCGTGTGGGGCCATCCGCCGACGAACCAGCCGCGCGTGGCGCGGTCCTCCACGCGATGAAACCGCATCAGGCCGTACTTATGAAACAGGGTCAGGTAGAGGGTGGTGTTGATCGACTCGTCGATGCAGTCCATCTGTCCGCCACCTCCGTTGAAGGTGCCGCCCTTGTCCTGCCAGGTTCCGGTGGCGGCGCCCACAAACTGTTCCATTCTCGCAATGGCCGCACGCAGCATTTCCCGCTCCTGATCTGCGCGCTGCGCCTGCGGATGAAACAGTGCGGCCAACTCCTGCCATTGCTGCGGCGTCAGACCGACATGGCTCAACTGGACACAGCCATTGCCATGACAGACCGTCATATTCGATGGCTCAGGGTCTGTCTGGATATCGTCGCGCACAAAGACATCGGCTTGTGCCGTGGAAGGCAGTCCGAGCCAAGCCAACACCATTAGGCGGAACAGTGTTATGCGCAAGCTGAAGCCCCTTGCTGTGCCTCTATTCGTCCGTTCTCCATGTGCAGCCGGTGCATGTGCGGTAACTCAATGATTTCCCGGTCATGGCAGGCCAGCACCACCGTACTATTGGCATCGCACAGATCGCGCACCAGGCGCATGGTCTGCTGCCGGGATTCGGCATCCAGGTTGGCAGTGGGCTCGTCAAGCAAAAAGAGACGTGGGTGCAGCACGCGTGCCCGGGCCAGCGCCACGCGCTGTTTCTCTCCTCCAGAGAGCCGATGTGCCGGCACGTCCAGAAGCGCCTCGACATTAGCCCAGGCGATGGCTTGACGTACCAGTGCCTCGCGCTCGGCACCCCGTATGCCGCGCACCTTCAGACCATAGGCGATGTTCTCGGCGATGCTGCCACGGAACAAATAGGGATGTTGATGAACGTAGATCACCTTTTCCCTCAGCCAGGCCGGATAGTTGTCCAGATCGACGGCCCTATCCTCAAAACGGCAAGAGACGACGTCGGCACGCTCGAGCCCGGACAACACACGCAACAGCGTCGTCTTGCCCGACCCGTTTTCGCCGGTCAGTACATAGCTTTCCCCGGCCAGCAGTTCCAGACGGTCTATGTCCAGTATGCGACGCGCACCGTATGACTTGTGAACGCCATCGATCGTGAGGACTGGAACGTTCATTTCGCGCCCCCCTCACCCTGCGCAAACGCCAACGCGAAATTGACGGCCAGCGCCACCAGCAGCAGCACGAAGCCCAGCGCGATGCCCTGGGCAAACTCCCCCTTGCTGGTCTCCAGCGCGATGGCGGTCGGGATGTTACGCGTCACCCCGGCGATGTTGCCGCCGACCATCAGCGAGCAACCAATCTCCGAAACGATGCGCCCGAAGGCATTGAATACCGCCGCCATGACACCGAAGCGCACCTCGAGCAGTGTCGTCCACGCCGCGCCTGCACGCGAGGCGCCCAGGCTGACGGCCGTTTCCCGCACGCGCGGATCGGCGCCCTGCACCGCCGAGATGGTGAAGGCCACCAGCACCGGCAAGGCAATCAGCACCTGGCCGATGATCATCGCTTCCTGCGTGAACAGCAGCTTGAGCGAGCCGAAGATCCCCTGGCGTGACAGCAACAAGTAAAGAATCAGCCCGACCACGACTGTCGGGGAGGCCAGCAGGCCTTGGGTAATGATGATAATCGCCCGGCGACCGGGAAACGAGGCCGTCGCCAGAAAATAGCCGAAGGCAATCGCCGGCGGTGCAGCAATCAGCATCGCCAGCAAGGAGACCCGCAACGATATGTAAATGATCTGCCAGAGCTCCGCATCACCGCTGAGCAGCAAAGCAAATGCCTCTTGCGTAGTGGCCAGCCAATCCATGTCAGGATGATAGCCGATGCGTTCCACCAATGAAAAAGCCCGGCTTCTTTCGAAGCCGGGCTTTCCTGTGATTAGCCTGACGATGACCTACTTTAGTTGCGACGTAACCTGCCTGGGGCAGGTTAGTCTTCACTGAAGCAGGTATCGCCCTAAAGACCGAAGCCCCGGTTTTGAGGCCGGGGCTTCGATGGCTGTGATTAGCCTGACGATGACCTACTTTCTCACACGGAGTGTGCAATATCATCGGCGCGGAGTCGTTTCACGGT
>Ga0233425_10007772_pt1 | contig 14807 bp, 17 predicted proteins | sample Watercolumn_Towu_2_FD_181712 | JGI IMG/M metagenome (GOLD analysis project Ga0233425, IMG submission 181712) | Freshwater microbial communities from Lake Towuti, South Sulawesi, Indonesia - Watercolumn_Towuti2014_140_MG | ecosystem: Environmental > Aquatic > Freshwater > Lake | place...
GAGGGCCGCGCTGCTGGCTGGCTGCTGGATGAGCGACCAGCGGTAGGTCAGCGGGTCTTGGTTGGCGTCGCTGGAGCCGCAGCTAGGGATGTTTCAGCGGAAGCGCCCAGGCCTCGTGGTCGCGGTACATGGCGGCGATCAGGTCGGATTGGGTGACGAGGCCGGCCAGCTTGCCGCGATGGTCGAGGATGGGGATTTGATGGATGCCGCGCTCGGCGAGCAAGGGCGCGAGTTCGGCGATGGGCGTGTCTTCGCGCGCCGAGACCACCGGCGCGGACATGAGCTGCCCGGCGACTTCGGGCTTGCTCGAATACGCGCCCGGCGTCCGCCGAATCATGCGGTCCAGCTTGCCCCGAAGGCCGTCGTAGCGCTCGATCTGGGCGTTGCGGAAGAAGTCGGCCAAGGTGAGGATGCCGATGACGTTGCGCCCTCGGTCGATGACCGGGAGCGCCTTGATCCGCTCCCGGCGCATGAGCGCCCAGGCTTCCTCCAGGTCGGTGCCGAACTCGACCGTGAACACTGCCCTGGACATGATGGCGGCGCTGGTTCGCGCACCGAACACGCGCTGATAAGCGTGGCCGGCGGCCAGGTTGTAGATCTCGCTCAATTCCCCTTCGCTCACGTCCACGAATGCCTTGTGGTCGCGCAAGGCGGCGTGCAGGTCCTCCGTGCGGATGCCCAGCCGTTCCAATGGCGGTGGATCGGGCCGGGATTCGTGGGGCTTCGCGGCGGCGCGCTGCGGGCCGCGGCTGCGGTTGAAGAACCGGGCCAGCAAGAGCAATACGGCGAGGTTGAGCGCGAGGGGCGTCAGCAGGAACTGGTAGCCCAGCGCCCGGACGCCTGCGCCGCCCAGCACCATGGCCAGCGCGGTGGCGCCGCCGGGTGGATGCAGGCAGCGCGCGGCGTGCATCGTGAACACCGACAAGCCCACGGCCAGCGCGGCGGCGGTCCAGGTGTCCGCGACGAGTTGGGCGCAAGTCACGCCTATCGCGCAGGACAGGAAATGCCCGCCGGCCACCGCCCATGGGCGGGCCATCGGGCTGTGGGGCACGGCGAACAGAATGACCACCGAGGCCCCCATGGACGCCAGCAGGGGGATCGAGACGCCGTCGCCGCTGAACCTGCCGCCGACCAGGCCCGCGAGGAAGATCGCGAGCCCGGCGGCCGAGCCTGCTTTCAACATTTCCCCGCCGCCGACCGGCGCCGGTTCCCAAGGCCAGCGCGCTAGGCGTTTCAGCCTGTCCATCGGCTTCTCCTTCTTTCTTTCCTTGCAGGGTCGTGGTCATCGTTGCGCCCGCCCGGACAGCGGCTAAGCAGTCTAGCCGGCCATTGCCTGGGCGGGCTGCTCCACGCTGAAGGCGTCGGCGTGTATGTCCTTCATCGCCGCGCCGGCCAGGAAGGCCTGCTTCTTGGCGAGCTTCACCATGCCGGGATGGCCGCACAGGAACAGGCGCCAGTTCTTCAGGTTCGGAAACTCCCGCAAAGCGACCTCGTGAACCCTGCCTGCGGCGCATCCCGGCGGAACCCCGGGGCCGGAGAGGCAGGGCAGGTATTCGAAGTTCGGGTATATCCCCGCCAGTTCGCGCAATGCCTCCATCAGGTACAGGCCGCGTGCATCGCGGCTCCCATGGAACAGGCGGATGGGGCCGGTGTGGCCTTGGCTGAGCGCGTCGCGGACGATGCCGAGCAGCGGCGCCAGCCCCGAGCCCGTGCCGATCAGCAGCATGGGCCGGGCCGGTTCGCCGGGCTCGTAATAGCAGTCTCCCGCCGGCCCCCTGATCTCGACGGTCTGCCCGGCGCGCAATTCCCCGTGTATCCATCCGCTCATCCGCCCTTCCGGCAGCCGCCGCACATGCAGTTCGATGTGCGGATCCAGCCGGGGCACGCTGGCGATGGAATAGCTGCGGCTAAGGGTCGGGCCGCGGCGCAGGTTGATGAACTGGCCGGGCCGGTATTCGATGGGCGCGGCTGGCTCCAGCACGACGCGCATGATGTCCGCGTTCAGCAGTTCCAGCGCCTTGATGGTGGCCGGGAGGGCCGGGGATGCTTCCGCGGGCAGGGCGACCGCCATGTCCTCGACGGGATGGCAGACGCAGGGCAGGAAATAATTCTGTAGCTTCAGGCCGTCCTTCAAGCCTCGCTGCGCGGCCTCGGGCGGCCTGCCCTCGGTGGCCCGCATCAGGCAGGTTTGGCAGATTCCGCTGCGGCAGCCCGAGGGCACAGGCACGCCGCCAGCGGTAAGCGCGTCCAGCACGGACTGCCGCTCGGCTACAACGAAAGACTGGCTTGCATAGCGTATGACGGCCATGGCGGCGCTCCTGTGGTGGCTGCTTAGCGGCTCAGCACGTCGTCGCGCGTGCTTTCGGCGATGGCGGCGACCTGGGCGATGAGGTTCTCCGGCACGTTCAATTCGCGCAGCCGCGTAGGGTGCGCAATGCGCACCTTCCACGGCGGTTGCGGTGCGCTACTACTACTACTACTACTACTGCTACATGGCTCCATACCGATAAAGTGGCGAATGGGATAGCGCTTTTGCGCACGATGGGCAAAACTCAACCATAAACTGTTGGCTGTTGGCGGTGGCGAATACTACATCCAACGCTAAAGCTCACCGGCCCGCGCCCGGAGAGAAAGATAAACAAACCGGAGTATCGCGCGGGTCCGGTGCAGTACAACGTTAGGCTGGAATGAACAACCCAGAAACTATTGAATGATATCTTTAACCTTGCATCAGCTTCCCTCCTATCGCCTTATTTTGGGGTCACAGTTACCTACACCTATTGGGTAAATTACACCCTGCCGGTCGCCTTACAACTCCGAAACCTTTATCGCCGCGCCATATTTTCTGGCGGCGGTGAATACTATATCCAACTCCGGCTGCATCATCCCGACCAGTTCGCCATTGCGTTCGATGGCCCCCCCAGCGCCCGGCAGCATGGACAGCACCACATCCTTCCCCCGGCTTTGAATCCACACATTTTGCAGCTCGACATAGTCGGACGGGGCCAGCCATCCGAACGGAATCCTTGCCTCTCGCCAGAGCGATTTCGAATGAATCCGCAGGCTGCCGCCCGCCGAACGCTCCGTCACATCACTCGACCGGAAACCGCATACCGCCCCCCAGTCATAGTTGTGCCGATTCGAGGAGGGACGCCAGGTCGGGCCAATCAGGATGCGGGATAACTCCAGATATCCGGACGGGTTGAGCGGATCATCCAGGGTGATGCTGGCGCTGCGGGCCGAATAGGTGGCGTCGGTCCAATGGGTCGCCCAACGATAGGGCCAGGGCGTGAACATGCCCACGCCCCACGGCTCGTATCCAAACGAGAGTTGATCGATCGGGGTCACCGGATGGGCATCCAGATCGCCCGAGTCATAGAGTTCGGTGCCGGTCCCATTGGCCCCGGCGTAGAGCTTGAGCCGCCAGATACCCGCGTTGCCCAGGTTGTGCCGCCACAGTACGGCGCCGTCGACATACTTGATCTCTCCCCAGTCGAGGAGAATGGTTTGGGTGGCTAGGGTGGTGGTGCGCGCCACTTGCTGGCGATGCCAGTTTTGCAGGTTTTCGAGGGGCAATGTGGTCGACATCGGCGCGGCTGCCTGCAATGTGGCCGCATCCATCAAGTTCCCCCACAGGAGGCGCATCTTTTCTATCGCCATAACAGTAACTTCACACGGCCTTGTAAGGCCATTTCTTCGATACCCACGATGACGGCATTCACCCCGCCGGCCCAGCCATAGCGGGGATACTCCAGGTTGACGATTTGGCCCAGCTCGCAGCCGAAGGCGCAGGCGAAGAAATCGACGGCATAGACAGTGCGCCAGGTGTCCCGCAATCCCATGCGGCGGGTCAGTTCGGCGTTGATGTTGGCGGTGTTGGCCCCAGAGTAGAGGGTGGGGATTTGCTCCGGCGAGAGCGCGCCCTTATAGGTCGTGAGGATCCCCGGGTTTTGCTGGGTCTTGATGACGAGATATTCTCGGGGAAAAATACGGCGGTGGAATTCGGGTACCCCATCGGCCAGTGCGGAGGCGTCCTGCGGCGTCCAGTTTTTATCTATGGCCCAGGCTTGCCGGGCCCATGGCGCCCAGCGCTCGACGATGTCCATGCCGCCCTCGACCACGTCGTCCGGGCCGAATACATGGTCCGGGACGCCAATGGGCTCCTCCAGGCGCCACAGCCGCAACTTGCCAGACCGGGTCCAGATGCGCGAGGCGGCGCAGGTGGTGAGGATTTCATCGATGAGCTGGAGCGCGTTGGTGCGGTCGGACAGGTAGATTCCCAGCGGCCCCGGATCGGCGATATCCAGGTCCAGGAAGGATTGTTGGTCGATGTCCGCGAGGGTCAGGCCCATCTTGCGCAGGATCCAAAAGAGGCAATCTGCCGGGGTCTGTATCGCAAACGAAGAGGCTCCGTAGAGTGAATCCGCATCGCGTTTGGCCCCAGTCACTTGAGCGGTGAGGGTGCCCTGGGCGAAGGTCGAGAGGGTACACTTTCCGTTTGCGGTATCGGCCAGGAAGGTAACGGCATACCCCCGGTCATACACCTCGTAAATGTCCACCATCTCCCCGTTGTGAATCTGATACTCATGGGTCGCGGTATTCGTCAGCCGCGGGGAAACCAACAGCGGATACCCCAGAGCATAGGGGATATGGAGCCCCTCGCTGGGATGGGAAACCCCGGAGGGATATACCTCTTGCGGGATCGGTCCATTCAGGGCTTCGGAACGGTCGCGAATCACCAGCCCCAGCGTAGCCTCGCCATGCGCGACGAGGTGGTCGACGATGCCGGTCAGGATGGGGGTGAAATCGTCGCGCGGCCATTCCGGCGCCCCCAACAACAGGGTGAAATCCCGTCCGTCCCAGGCATCCTCCAGCCATGCGTCCAGCGATCCATCGTGGTTGGATAGCACGATTTCGCCCTGCCCCATCAACCCGGAGAGGTTGACGGAATAGGGCGGGATGTCCAGCAAAAGGTCGGCATAGTATTGATCTGGCGGGATTTCCGCCGGTCCGGTGACATAGCCGACATCGGACAGGTAGCGGGTAATCTCGCCGCCGTCGTGATAGACCTTGACTTCCAGCAACACGCAACGTGGCCCATCGCGGCGCAACCATGCCCGGTAGGCTTCGGGGGCCATGCTCATTGGACGGTCATTTGATGGTGGCCCGCTGGAATTGCCGACGGAAGCCCCGGTCGAATCCAGCCAGCACGGAATGGCTGATGACCTGGCCGAAGGCGTCCAGTTGCTCCTGGGTCATGGCCGGCGCTTGCCTCGCCTGCGCCGCCTGGTCGGGCAGCACCACTCCCGCCGGTGGCGCTGCAAGTGGGATGGGTGGGCCGGCCATTTCCGGCGCGGCGGTTTCGCCATTGGCGAGCTTTTCCAGCACCCCAATCAGCCGGTTGAGCGCATCCACGGTGCGCCCCTGGACCTCCGCCAGCCGGGCGGGGGCGTCGCTGAGATAGGTCGCGATGGTGTCGGCCCGACCGGTCGCGTCCTTGAAAATATCCTGATAAGGCGCCGAACCGGTGGGGTACATCCGATTCGCGGACTGAAGATAGGCCGAAAGATCGGCGCCGATCCTGCCCGCGGCTTGCGAATCTCCGGCCTGGGCGGCCAGGAGGTCCGTCTCGAATTTGGACTTGGCGAGCGCCAACTGATCCTGTCCGCTCAGGGGGCTTAGGTCTCCGATCCGGAGGCCCCGGACCGTCTCATGGATCTGCTGTCCCGCCGCGAGGAGCGCCTGGGTATTTTGCAGGTCGAGCTGCCAGCGCTGCTGGGTCAGTTCAAGGAGCTTCGCGGCTTGCTCTTCGGCGGCGGTGAGGTCCCAGGTATTTTCCAGCGCCACCATGCCGGCGGCGATGTCGGCGGAGAGCCGCTGCCGCAGGGCCTCCGGCCCGGCAGCCGCCTCCCGCACCGATTGCACGTCCGCCGGGACGGTGGCGAGCAGGGCGCGGTAGGGATTGGCCGCTTCGATGGCCTTGGCTTCGGCCCGCGCGACCAGGTCCAGCGCGATGCCCAGCGCGGGGGCGTCGCGGCGAATCGCCTCGAATTGGCGGTGCACGGCGGCGATGCTCTCGGCGCTGGGGACACTTTGGCCCAGGGCCTGGTAGAGGGTTTGCAGGGTTTGGAGGCGCAGACTTGCGACCGCGTCGGCGCGGGCGTCGTCCAGTTGCGCATCGGTGAGCGGGGTATAGCTCAATCGCCCACGGCTGGCTTTGGCGGCACGCTGCAACTCCAGGTCCTTGGTGCGTACCTGCTGTATTTGATCGTCGATAACTTGGAGTTGGTAGGTTGCGCTCTCGCCGATACCGGAGAGCTGGTCGAGCGCGGATCGCGCATCGTGGGCCAAGGCATCGAACTTGCGCTGCCAGCCTTCGTTCAATTTCCGAGTTTCGGTTCCGAGCATGGAAGGCGCAGCAAACTCCCGCAACGCCGCCAATTGGCGTTGATAACGCGCCGCCTGCCGGGCCAGTTTGTCGGCCAGCTCGGTGCGCTCGCCCTCGATCCGGCGGATGCCAGCGACACGGGCATAGTTCTCGCTGATGGTGGTGAGGGTCTGGCCCTGCTCGATGGCGGAACGAAGCAGCCATGTAGGGTGCGCATCGCGCACCGCAACCGCCGTGGAAGGTGCGCAATGCGCACCCTACGCGGCTTTTGCACCTTGTATTTGGCTTCCAACAGGGGGTTAGTCATATTGACCGGAGGGTTGCACATCAGGGCAATTCTCCAGCCAGCCTCAAGATGCGATGGCGGATTTCTCCGGAAATCCACATACCATTTTCGGCGAGGCGGCTGACCAAGGGTTCGATGGTGTCCGTCAACCCTTGGGCCTTGGCTTCAAGCAAAATTCTGAGCGTTCCCCACACCGTCAGGCCGGCAGACCGGGCCGTGCGGCGGGCCAGGCTGTCATCCAGCAGCACGATCCGTTGCCGATTTTCGAGCGCCAAGGCCATCGCCCCGAGTTCGCCAGCACCCAAATCCAGTGCCAGCCATTCCGAGGGTGGGGCTTGCGGAGGCATGATTCCTAGCCAGGGGTAGTGATCCGGATTCGGTGCATCGTATCCCTTGCGTCTACCTTCCCATAGTTCCTCCCTCACCGCCGGCGGTATCCAGAGTTCGTCGAATAATTCCGGCAGCCAGGCTATCACTTGTATTCGATACAGATAGAGCAGGGGTGAGGTGTTGCTGATGGCTTCAGGCATGTTTGCTTTCCAATTCCTCCAATTCGGCTTGTAACGGAAATATCCGGTACTTGCCCAAGGTAAGGAGAAATTCGACGCGGGGCATTCCGGCCAGTTCGGCGGCGCGTCCGGAGGTAAGTCGGCCCAGTTCGTACAGTTTGACGGCGGACAGGATGCGCATTTCGCGGGCAAAGGAAATTGCGTCGGTCTTTTCGGCGAGCAGTATCTTTTCCGGTATGTCGATGACGACTTGCTGGGTGTTCATGGAGTGGCTCTCGTTGGATTGGATAGTTACCGCGCCGTCAACGCCGACGCCGCGTAGCGCGGCAGGGCGAGTTGTTCCAGCATTTTCACCACCACGCCGCCGACATGCACTACGGTGTTTTCCAGGGGTAATAGGGCAAAGAATCCCCTATCGGCGCGGGCCTGTACGATTGCTTGGGCGCATTGCAATTTCCAGCGCTAACGCCTCCTTGCAGGAGGAATGGGTTCCAACCGGAGTTTATGCCGAGAATGGCCGGGTCTTTCCAGCCCCGATCAGCAAGCAAGTCCCTGCGCCGGACGACGGATATTTCGTTGCAATCGCTGGCCGTGCTTTCTCCTACATTCACGTAGCCCCATCCACTGCTTTTGTAAGCAGAATTCATCGACAGATGTAGGTGGGAGTTTTTACCCCAATTCGCAACCGTGCCGATTTGCTGACCCGTGCTGACCTGCTGGCCTGCCGTTACCGTCGCCTCGATATGCCCGTAATAGGCCCACAGCGATTCAAACCCGCAGCCTTTCGAGTGGTTGATGATGGTGAAGCGGTTCCAGATGTTTGGGGTTGTAGTTTTGGTGCGGGCTAGCTTGACCACGCCGTCACAGATTGCATAAACGGGGGTTCCGGCGGTTACGGCGTAGTCGATGCCATTGTGGGCGGAGGTATCGGTGCTGCGGGCACAGTAGCCGCCGACCAGGCATTCACCCCTGACTCGGCCCTTCATTAGGGTGGAGGATTGATTGTCGAGGGGTGAATGTAGCGTGTCTCCAGCGCTGAGTTTGGCGATGAAGGCGTCGCCGCCGCCGTTGTAGGTGGAATCGTAGGAGATGATGTTGGGATCGGTGGCGGAGGTGGGTAAGAAGGATGACCCTACAGTTCCAGTGATATAGGCATTGCCATTTATGTCTATAGCGATACCTTCACCAACACTACCGTTATAATTACTGCTATCATAATTAACACCAAAATAGGTCGAGTAAATTATCTTATTGCCGTCGGCGCTAAGCTTTGTGACAAAACCAAGAAAGCCATACCATAGTTCCGCATGCAAGGCGTTTTTTGTGGGAAAATCCTTTGATTCTGTGAATCCTGTAATATAGGCATTGCCTGCTCCATCTGCTGCAATATCAAAGCCATGTAGGGTGCGCATCGCGCACCGCAACCGCCGTGGAAGGTGCGCAATGCGCACCCTACTACTACGCTACGCGGCTACTACGTGGCTTATGCATTGAGAACAGGCAACGCGGCCCGCTCCATGATCTGGATTTGCTCGAAAACTTCCGCGGGATCGGCGGGTGCGCGGAAACCGATCACGACCTGCACGCCGGGATAATCCAGCCCGAAAAACCCGCCGAAGGCTCCCAGCTTCCATTGGGTGTGCAGACGCCGGAACACCTGCCAGGCCTCCCAGTTTTCCGGCAATACCCCGAATTCATTGGAAAATTCCGGGTCCGAATCATCCGGCTCCAGCCGGAGCAGGGTAATCCCCGCCCGCCGCAATTCGTCCTCGGGCGGCGGGGCCTGGCGCTGGCCCAGGTATTCCCTGGCCCAGCGCCGGGCTAGGGCCTGGAGCCGCGTAGGGTGCGCATTGCGCACCTTCCACGGCGGTTGCGGTGCGCGATGCGCACCCTACATGGCTCTTCTTCAGCTCGGCCACGCCATCGTCGCTGATGGGATAGGCCAGGCAGCGGCAACGCCAGCCGTTGGGCGGGTAATGGGTGTCCCACCAGACATGGGTGCGGGGCAGGGTCACGCCGTCGTATCGGGCATGAGAGGCCCGTACCCGGCCATCGCGCATGGTGCGATAGAGCAACAGGGGCTGATGGGCTGCATTGCGCTCGCCGCGCCGCCAGCGGCCCACGGCATACGAGGTGCGGAGATTGGTGTCGTAGATGATTTGCAGGCGCTGGGGGCTACCCAGGCGGGCCGCGACGGTTGCGCCGGTGTGCGGGTCTTCCATCGCCTTCACGCCCCACCAGCCCTCTTTTTCCAAAATGGGGCGCAGCCGCTCGCTGAATTGCTGGAGCGATAGCCCGTCGGTCATGGCGCGGGTCAGATGCTCGTGCACCGTTTGCAACAAGTCCATCCGCATCATCTTCGCCACGGTGAAGTCCCGGGCATGATGCTCGGCATAGAAGTCTTGCCAGGCAAAGGTCGGCTCGAAGCCCTTGGCCAGGAAGTAGTCGATGGCTTCCTGGGCGGGCAGCAGGGGCAGGGAAATTTCCGGCATGGCTTATTTTGGAATGGGATGGGGACAGGACCGTAGTAGTAGTAGGGTGCGCATTGCGCACCCTACACTCCTGCCCGCCGTGGAAGCGGCTTCCAGCCGCTTGGAGCGGCAAGATGCCGCTTCCACGTCATGATGCGCCATCATGGCTCGATGCCCAATTCCCCCGCCAGGCGGGCGACAAAACCGGATTGGGCCAGCGATTCCGTGGCCGGGCCGATATCCATGCGCTCCAGCAGGCCGGGCAGCCTGGCCCGGAACTGCTCCGGCGTCTCGCCCGCCGAGAGGGCCGCATCCAGGGCTGCGACGACCGGGTGCAGCAGGGGGCGCAGCAGGGAGGGCCAATCCTCCAGCGCCTGGGTCGCCAGCGTGTCCAGGGCATCCGGCCCCGGCGGTTCCTCCGGAGAGGCCGAGGCGGCGCAGACCGGGCAGGGTGGAAGCGGCATCTTGCCGCTCCCAGCGGCTGGAAGCCGCTGCCACGGTGGGCACAAGCGCACGGTGTAGCCTGTGGCCGTCGCGCGGGCGATAGCTGCCAGTTCCATATCGGTCCATCCTGTTTCAATCGTTGCCGCGCCCGTTTGGGCCGGTGCTTTGCCCGCCCCGGATAGTACGCGGGATGGGATCTGTATTGGCCGTGTAATCCGGCTTTTTGGGGCGTTTCCGGCGCCGCGTTGCGGCGCCTGTTCGGCTCCGCCCGCCAGGGTGTGCGATCGAGCGGCCCCGGCATTGCCCCGCCCGATTGGGCCGGATTGCCGACCCGCCGCCGTGCCGGTCTTGCGCTTCCGCGCCCACCAGGGGCCGCCGCTGCCCCCACCGCCGCCTGGATTCGGCGGCGGTGGAATCGCCGGCGCCGGCGGACGCCCTCCCGCCGGCTCGACCCCGGCAGGCTCGGTCCCGCCCGGAATCATGGCCTTACGCCGCTCGAATCAGATGCATCGGTTGCTGATCGCCGAAGCTTTTCCGGCTCGGCAACGCGAAGGTATCCACGCCATCGCCCCCGAAGCGGTCTCCCAGAACGGCGGCCAGGCGGGGATACGAGGCGACTTGCAGGCCACGCCCATCCATCTCCAGCCAGCCCTCGGGCGGGGTCTTCCCCCAATAGACCATTTCCGCGCCGACAGGCAACGGCATGGCCGCCAACGCACCCGCCGTGACGCGGAAACCCAGGGGCGTGCCGGTCGGCCATTCGCGCGCCTGGGTGCCCTCCCGGGCGCGCTCCACGGTCAGCACGTCGCCGACACGGGCCACGATGCGGACCACCTCATGGTGGTATTCCTCGCCGCCCATGAGGGCGTAGAGCACGCCGTACAGGCACTCGTCCGGGCCGATGGCGGGCAGGTGGGCGCCATCGCCCGCCGCGATTTCGACGATTGCGACCCCCGCCTCCACGACCTCCGCCGTGACGGTGCGGGTGACATTGAGCCACAACGCCCGCCGGAGAGCGCTGGGGAAGTCCGCGCCATAGGCGCGCGCCACCCCGGCGCCGGTTTGATTGGGCTGGTAGCCGCCGCCGGATAGGGTGCTCATGCCGCGCCCGTGGGAATGGTGTGGGTAAAGGAGGTTACGTCGACGGGATCGCCTACGACGATGGCGATATCGGACATTTCCAGCACCGCTCCGGAGCCGGTGACGCCGATGTCGCCGATCTCCAGCACGGTGGCGTCGTCGGAGGCCACGACCCGGTAAAAACTGGCGTTGCCACTCGCCAGCGCCGCGTCCTCGCCGGTGATGGCGTTGGCGGTGATCGCGCCAGCGCTGGCGGCGCCGAACGCCGTAGCGCCGAACCGGCATTCGGCCAGCAGGGTTTGACCGGTCAGCGGGGCATCCGCATGGCCCGGCATGGCGCCGGCATACACGCGGAGATAGGCATGGTCGTAGGTGGCGGCCATCGCATCGGCCTGGCCGTTTACGGTGGCGATGGAAAGGATTTTAGGCATGTCAGTGCTCGGTGGATTCGGCAGGAGAGAAGGGCTCGGCCAGCAGGCTGCCGTCCGGCTGGCGCGAGATGCGTTGCGCCCCAGGATGCGGCAGCTCGATGCGGATTTCGGGGATCGTGGCGGTGGGCCGCCACCCGTCCAGCGCCAATTCGCCCAGGCCATACAGGGCGGCGACCGGTGGCGATGGATCGCTGTGCGTGGCGGCGGTGACCGGGGGCGGCGCGGTTTCGGGCGTGGGCGTGGCAATCGTCAGAACCGGCTCCCCCGCTTCCGGCGGGCGAAAGCGCAGCCGTTCCTGGATTTCCGCCACGCTGATCGGCAATCCCACCGCGACCAGCGCCGGGAGGGCTTCCGCATAAAGTTTGAGATCTTCCGGCTCGCGGGTATCGAACAGGAAGCTCGGCGGGCGGGTGCGGTCGCGAATCAACCCATTGAGCGCGCCCAGCGGAAAGACCAGGTCGCGGGATAGGGTTTTGGCGATTTGGGCGGCATCCGAATTGCGGATTTCCTTGCGCACCTCGTTGCCGATGTCGCCCAGGGAGCGATTGCCGTTGGCGCCGAAGTCGGCGGTCATGGCGCTGCCCAGGATGACCTTGGATATCATCCGGTCCCAATAGCCCAGCATGAACTCGAACGGATCGACGTTGCCTTGCGCGGCCTGGAGCAGTTCCACGGCCATGCTTTGCGGCATGATGCCCGCCGCGTTGTGGCCGATACTCAACAGCGCGTTGCGTAGGGTGCTCTTTTCGATGTCGGTCGCCCCCTGCGGGTATTTGCCGATCTTGGTCGGCAGGCCATAGATACGCAGGAATTCCGCCAGGTCCTGGGCGCTGTAGTTCTTGAACAGATACGGCCAGGCCAGGATGCGCACCAACCCGCCCCGTCCGAGATAGCCGGATTTGGACTTCTGGGCATGGAAAATCCATCCCCATTGCTGGAGCGGCTCGCCGTCGATCATTCCCAGAGCGCGAAAACGCAATTGGGTCCGGGTCGCTTGATCGACGGTAAACCAGGAAGGCTCGCGGTAGTCGATGCGCTCGATTCGCCAGCCGGCGCCGTCCTTCTGCCAGCCGATTTCCTGGCAGGAAAAACCGTGCAGGATGGCGGCGGCGGCATCGTGCACGATGTCGGCCAGGTCCAGCGAATCTTCGAGGAGCGTTTTCAAGGCCGCGCAATCGGCTTTCTCTCGGGCGCTGGCGTCGCGCGGCGGGCGGATGTCCCATTCCAACCCCACCAAGGCCAGTTTGCGTTTGCAGAGTTCGGCATAGAGGTGGGCGTCGCGCTCTTCCATGTCCAGACCAAGTTCCGCTTGAGAGATGAGAACTCCCTCTTCGGCTTCCAGCAGCAGACTTGCCAGCTTGGGCGGGGTGAGGCCCTTGGCCGGATGGTTTTGGTACTCACGTTGCAACTGGACCGCGCGGGCGGTTTGCGGCTCGCGCAGGTCTGCGGTATTGATGGGCTTGCCGTATTGGTCGAGGATTTTGGCCATCAGTAGCCGCTCCGGTCAAAGGGGTTGTATTCGTCGCGGTCGCGGTCGGCGGTGGGGTCGCGACGCGGGACGGGAGTGAATTCGATCGGTTGCGAGCCAGGCCCGGCGGCATGAATCGCCAGGAACCGCGCCCAGGTACGGTCGGCATGGCCGCTGCTGTCGGAATCCGCCACAAAGCGCGGCTGGCCGCTGGCGCCGGTTTCCTTTTTCAGCTTATGGAAGTCGTTGCGCAGCTCGTTGTCGCCCGCCGGATTGCGCACCTTGCGGTCCTCGAACGCGGCCTTTCCCGCCGTCGCCAGCAGCAGCTTGTTGGCGGCTGTAAACAGCACGCCCTCGATACGGTATTCGCCGTGGCGGCGCTTGGCGTCCTCGACCGGCTTTTCGCCCATGCCGGTTTGGTCCATGCAGACCCGCGCCACCTGGTAGCGCCGCATCACGTCGTCCAGCAGGGCATCCTGCTCGGCAAACGAGATGCGGCGCTGCGCGATGACCTCTCGGGTCCATAGCACGTCGCCCACTTGCTCATCCACCCAAATCACAAACAGGTCGTTTCTGGCGGCGATGTCCACCCCCACGAAACAGGGACCATCCCGGTAGTGTTCGGGCCGGCCGGCATGGTCGTGCTCACATGCGGTGATGAGGTCGAACGACAGCCAGGCCGATGCCTCATCCAGCCAGGCCAGCTCGAATTCCTGCGCCCAGCCTGGTAGGGTGCGCATTGCGCACCCTACTACTGATGTGTACGCCTTGGGATCGCAGCCATTCCGTTTGACCATCCAGGTCGCCGAAACCGGACGCCAGCAGGCGCCGGTTGAGTTCGTCGCGGAGGGTTTCGGGCAGGGTGGCGAGAATCGAGACGGGAGGCACGGTTACGGCCCAGGACGGGCCACGCCGTCCACGGATATCAGTCCGCCCGCGACTTCGCCGCCTATGCGGGTGAGCGTGGCGAACCATATGCCCTCGACGATTTCGATTCGGACGCAATCACGGTCGCGCAGGTGGCGCAGATCGTTGCGCAGGTCTTCGGTTCCCACGGCGGAATACTGCTGGAATAGCTCGCCGGACAGCGCCACCTCTTCCAGGGTGTAGGTAGGCGCGGCGCGCAATATGGTTAACGTCAGCCTGGTAGGGTGCGCATTGCGCACCCTACTACTACTACTCAAGCCCCGGACGGAACCCGCGCCCCCGGTGGAAGTCTTCGGCGGCCTGGGGGTCATTCTGACCACGCGGGCCTTCGAGAAGGCCCGGAAGGCCGCGCCCGGCCTGGATATCTACGCCTTGGAAGCGGAATGGCGCGACTGGATCAGGACCAAGCCCCTGCCGAACGACCCGGAGGCGGCTTTCGTGGGGTTCTGCCGGAAGCGGCAGAAGATGATGGGAGGAGCATAGCGCGGATATCCCCTCCTACCGTCTCACAAAGACCCTCCCTCGCCCGCCCCGCTCTCTCCGTCCACCTCCTGCCCAGCCGTCTCCCCGGCAAGACCCGCCCCGCGCGTCCCTCCGCATAACCAAGTATTTTGGTCGTTTTTAATAATTACACTATTACCTACTCCCAACCCGGTCAAACATCATCCACTTGTGAAGTTGCAGCAGTCTTGACTTCTGTGGATTTAACCGCGTTCGGCTCGGCTTCTGGACTAGGCAATGTTTGGCCGGGTTGGGAGTAACGACACAAATCAATATTTTTAAAAACAGATTATTTGACGCAC
>Ga0233425_10007774_pt1 | contig 14805 bp, 9 predicted proteins | sample Watercolumn_Towu_2_FD_181712 | JGI IMG/M metagenome (GOLD analysis project Ga0233425, IMG submission 181712) | Freshwater microbial communities from Lake Towuti, South Sulawesi, Indonesia - Watercolumn_Towuti2014_140_MG | ecosystem: Environmental > Aquatic > Freshwater > Lake | place: Indonesia...
GGAATCATCCAGGACGCAGAATCTGGTGGTGCGCCCAGAGCCGGCCTCTGCGTCGACGTCCCACAGGTACGCGGTATTGATCTCCGCGATGAGAGTTCCTCGCCTTAGATCCTCTGGATCGAGCGCCCGACTCATGAAGATGCGCGCCCCGCCACCCGGGCCGGGCCGAGCGGTGAGCAGGCTGCGGCCCGAGGCGAGGTAGCTCCGGTCCGCCTCGGTCAGGGCCGGCGGCTCCTGGACGTTTCCCAAGATCGGCACTGCCCTCCCGGCGCCCGTGACGAGCACTATGCCGGCGAACGGTTCGGCCACATATTCCCGGACCCCTGCCGTGCGAAGCGCAACGACTGACCCGCGTTCTTTCACCGCGGGCGCCACCAGCCTCATCTGGCCCTCGATCAAGAGCAACCGTTCGAAGATCGCCGTGGCCATCGCCTTCGTCGTCTGGCGCAGTCGGCTCTGGCTTTCCTCTACAAGCTGGTTGGTGACCTGCCGGAACGACAGGATGGCCAGCACGCCAATCGGGAGGAGGGCGCACAGTACGAACAGCCCAAAGATGCGGCGGGCCACTTTGCTTCGCAGGAACGTCGTGTCAATCTTCATGCTTCATGACCCAGGTGCCGCTCAGAACTCCGAGGCCAGCCCCAAGTACTGTCCGTTGAGCCCCCGCACGATGTCGTCCAGGCTTACCTTGCTGTCGAGGTTGGCCTTACTCTGTCCGTCTTTGCCCATGCTGTACAGGTCGAAGTCGGTATTCAGCGGCTTGGCGAGCTTGTCGAAGCGCTGGACCCCTCCGTGCCCACCGCCCTTCTTCGTCGCCGGATTATAGTACTGGTACCAATTCCCCCACGGGTCGGTGAGCTTCTGAGTGGGAAGTGAAGAAATATCCGCGGGAAAGCTCCCGCTGAGGCCTTCCTCAATCAAGACGTCACCCTCGATTGTCCGAATATCGACCACGGCTCTTGCCCTTCTGGTGTTCTCCTGGTACTTGTTGTAGGCCGGGATGCAGATGCCGGCCAACGTGCCGACGATGGCCACGATGATCACCAGTTCGATCAGGGTGATCCCTGCACGGCATTGCCCATGTTTCGACCTGTCGAACGGCGCAGGTGTCATGGCTCACTGTCGCTTCCCGCGGCGGCCGCCCCATTCCACGATGTTCCCTGCCCCATCGGATCCATGTAGCGAGGCGTCGCCGACTATGGTTGCTGCTTCGTCCACGCGATGCCCGGCTGATTCTTCCATTGCAGGGTTCCCCCGCCCGACGCATCGTAGTAGAAGCTGAACTTGTAGCTCTCGCGCTCCTCCCCTTGATACTCAATGCCGTACAGGAGGTTTCCCTTCTCCTGCGTTTTCTCCACGGCCACAACGGGGTGGACCTTGGGGGGTCCTTCGGCAAGGCCAAAGATGATGGTGTCCCTCGTCAGCCCGAGGTAGGTATCCGCATACTTCGGGTCCGAGGTCTTCCACGTTCCCAGCAGCTCTTCGGGGATAGTCTTGGTCTTTTCGGGTCCACAACCCACCAGGACCGGAACCATCAGCAGCGCAATCAGGAGGCCTGTGAAGTTCATCCGTAGAAGGAATTCGCGGCCGGTGGGGACGGCCGAGCCGGGAACAACACACCAGGCGGAAACCGATGTCGCCGGGGACACTAGCACCCGCGGGCTGGCCTGTCAAGCAACCGCGGGCCCCTGAGGGCTCCCGGGGCCGGGGTCAGGGTGATTTGGTCTGGCGCCGCCCGGCACCGATCACCGCAGCAGATACGGGATCTCCACCCGGAGCGCATCCTCCGGGCACTCGATTTCGCAGGGGAGGCAGTACCAGCAGGTGCGGAACTTGCCAAAGGCCTCGCCGCAGGAAAGGCAGCGTCCCGCCTCTGCTCGGGCCTCGCCCTCGAGCACGCCCTGCTGCAACTCTGCGAAGGTGCGCCGAGTCGCCCCGCCGACCTTGCGTGGTTGCATGCGCGGTCGCGCCACGGCCTTGGATTTGTCGACCGGAAACTCGGTCTCGTATGGCCCGAGATAGCTCCGCCCGTAGGTCAGGCTGTCCCCGACCAAGTACCGCCGGATGCTCTCCGCCGCCTCTTTTCCCGAGGCCAGGGCCTCGACAACCGTCTTGGGCCCGGTGAGGGCATCCCCCGCCGCGAAAACCTTCGTCAGTCCATAGCACTGCAGCGTGAGGGGGTCGGCGGCGAGACGCCCCCCGGACACAGGCGCGGCCCCGCCGAGATACGAGAGGTCGGCCTCCTGGCCGATGGCGACGATCACCGTATCGGCCTCGATCTGCTCCCGATCGGCCTCGTCATAGCTCGGGGCGAAGCGGCCGTCTTTATCGAGCACCGAGGCGCAGCGGCGCAGGAGGAGTCCGCTCACCCTGCTGGCCTTTTGGAGGAACTGCGCCGGGCCCCAGCCGTTCCGGAGGGCGATCCCCTCTTCGAGGGCATCCTCCACCTCCCAGGCGAACGCCGGCATCTGCTGCCGAGACTCCAGGCAGACAATGCTGACCTGCGCCGCGCCCAGGCGATGGGCGGTCTGGGCGGCATCGACCGCCGTGTTGCCGCCACCGATGACGACCACTGTCCGGCCAAGCGCTGGGGTAGTCCCGTTCTTGGCGGCCCGCAGGAAGCCGAGGCCGTCGTGGACGCCCGCAAGATCCTCCCCGGACATGCTCAGGCGCTTCGAGAGGTGGGCACCCGTCGCCAGCAGGACGGCATCGTTCTGTTCGAGCAGGTCGGCCAGGGGCAGGTCCGCGCCGATCCGAACGCCCAGACGCAGCGCGACGCCCAGCCGGGCAAGGATGCTCATTTCCTCGTCGAGAACCCGGGCCGGCAGCCGGAACTCCGGCACCCCGCTCGCGAGCATGCCCCCCGTTCGCTGATTGGCGTCGTAGAGCGTGACGCGAAAGCCTTCCTTGCGCAGTTGGTACGCGGCCATCGCCCCGGCGGGGCCGCCGCCGACGATCGCCACCTTCTCCGGGCGCTCGGCGGCTATTGCCACCGGCGGCAGGCCGACATTGTCCGCCAGATAGCGTTTCAGGTCGCGGATGGCCACGGCCTGGCCATCGACCTCGCGGCGGGAACACGCGTCTTCGCAGGGGTGGGAGCAAACGCGGCCGACGATGCCCGGGAAGGGCAGGCCCTCGGCCAGGACCTTCATCGCCTTCTGGTCGTCACCGCGGGCGATGAGCTGGACGTAGCCCTGGCAGTTGGTGTGCAGGGGGCAGGCCTGCCGGCAGGGGGCCAGTTGGACGCGGATGTTATCGAGGATGCAGACCTCCGCGCAGATGCCACAGAACGTGCACTTCTGCGCATCCACGATGATGTTGTCGGAAAGGGCCTGCAAGTAGCTCAGGGTAGGCGGGTTCACGCGGGCACCTCCATGCGCTCGATAGGTTTGGTGGAGAGCTGTACATCGAGGTCGTTCTCGCCACGGCGGCAGAGGATGTGCTTGAGCCAGTTGGCGTCGTCGCGCTGCGGGTAATCGGTGCGTCGGTGGTACGGGCCCCAGCGGCTCTCCTTGCGCTCGCGCGAGGCAGCGGCGCACACGGCGGCGCAGCCGATGATGTTTTCCACTTCCAGCATCTTGAAGAGGTCTTGCAGGCCGCGCAGGCCGACGACCTCGGGCAGTTGACCCGAGAGGCGCTGCATCCAGAGCTGGGCTTGACCCAGCTTGTAGTCATTCTTCGGCGGGATGCAATAGTCGGTGATCATGCGGCGCGTCTTGTACTCGAACTCGTCGATGCCGACGCGACCCCGGAGATCGCGGAACCGCTCCAGCTTGCGGGCAAAGGCCTTGACCTGCCCATCCCCTCCTCCGGGTGCCGAGATCGACTTGGCGTATCTGATGGCGCTCTCGGCAGCGATCTGGCCGATGACAAAGGCCCCGGAGAGGTGACCTCGATGAACGCAGGCGGTGTCGCCGGCGGCGTAGAGGCCGGGGACCGTGGTTTCGGCCTTGTCGTTGACCAAGAGGCCGGCCATGCCGTGGCCGCCGCAGAGGTAGGTGTCGGTGGGCCACAGCTCGATGTCCTCGCGGCGGAAGTTGACGCCACGGCCCTGGTGGAAACGCTCCTGCACCGGCCGCTCGACCGAGAAGAGGATCTCCTCGATCTCCCGAACGCGGCTCTCCGGCAGGTGGCTGAGCTTCAGATGGATCGGCCCGCGCCCTTCGTCGTGGCGCCGGAGCATTTTCTCGAGGTTGGGTTTCCCCTCGGAGAAATTATCGCCCAGGCCGTCGATGACCTCGGCGCCCCGCGTGGTCACGATGTAGATCAGCGGGATATTGACATCCTTGATGATGCAGCCCCGCTGCGTATACTCGAAACCAGTGAGGGCTGCGCCCGCCCGGTAGGCGAGCATGTAACCGTCGCCGCTGTTCCCGGGATAATCGAAGCTGCCGTACAGGTACCCGCTGGCGGGCAGGCCGAAGCGGGCGGCGCCGCCGGCGCTGAGGAGGGTGGCCTTGGCGCGGCAGACGACCAGCTCGCCGGTGCGCACGTTCACCCCGATGGCGCCGACGACGCGGCCGTCTTCGACCAAGAGTTCTGCCGCCATCACCCGGTTGATCACCTTGCAGCCATGGGTGTAGACCCGCTGGGCAAGCTTGACCTTGAGGTCCGGATCGAGCATGGTCAGGGCGAAGCGGCCTTTGGGGTGGACCTGAAGCACCTCGTAGTTGCCGTCATTGCCCCGGGGGAAATAGACCCCCCACTCGCTGAGCGTCTGCACCAGGTCCCAGGTTCTGGTGACCATGGCATAGCTCGGGGCGTCGTCGACGACGCCGTCGGAGGTCAGGTGGCAGGCTTCGAGATATTCGGCTGGCGTGGAGACGCCGGGAACGGCAACGATGTTGAGCGCATCCATGCCTCGCGCGATGGAGCCGCTGTACTTGATCTCGCCCTTCTCGAAAACGACCACCTTCTGGGAGGGATCGACGATCTTGGCCCAGACGGCCGCCATCGCCCCCGCGCTGCCGCCACCCAGGACCAGCAGATCCGCATCCAATCTGTAAATCGAGTTGGTCAAGAGGAACCTCCTGTCTTAGCGGGCTGCTGAAAAAGCCCCATCTGCGGCGTTGGCGCGCTCGCGCGGCGCTGCGGCGTACGGACCAAGTACGCCTCGCACCTCGCGTCGCGCGCCGCCTTGCATCTGGACCTTTTTGAACAGCCCGAGCGAAAACGGGTGTTTCAGCCCCCGCTCAACTGTACCTTCGTACCCTCGTACGTTCGAACGCTCTTCCTTCTCTTTCCGCTTCCGGGCCAGCCGTACCTTCGTACCCTCGTACGTTCGAACGCTCTTCCCATTTCGCGCGTTTCCGGGTCACCCTCCGCTCTCGCCCACCGCCTGCGCCAGCCAACGTTCGGATTCCTTGTCGCGGTACTCGTGGTATTCCCGGAACTCCTGGTTGACCGGACAGCCAAGAGGGAGATCCTTGACGGTCGCCATCTTGATGCAGGCATTGCACTCGATGCATCTCGTGACGGCCTCACCGCGCGCCGCCTTCTCGGCGAAGGCCGGGTCGGCGATGAGCGCGCGACCGATCGCGATCAGGTCCGCACGTCCTTCCTGAAGCAATCGCTCGGCGACCCCCGGCGAAAGTACCTTGCCGCAGGCCATCACTGGCTTTCGTATCGCGCGCTTCACGGCGGCAGCGTACTGCGTGTTGTGGGCATCGGGCGCGTCTTTGGGCAAGACAGAAGTCGGGTATCGGTACCGACGCCCCTCGAACGTGAAGGCGAGGAACTGCGAGAGCGCCGACACGCTGACGATGTCTATGTCCTCTTGCTCGAGGAGTTGGGCGGTCTGCGCCGCCTCTTCGACACGCACCCCGCCCTCGAAAAGCTCATAGCCGTTGATCCGGCAGGAGACGAGAAAACCCCGACCCAACTGCTCCCGCGTTCGGCGAACAGTCTCGATCAGGAAACGCGCCCGATTTTCCACGCTCCCCCCGTAGGCATCGTCCCTGCGGTTCGTGTACGGGGAGAGGAACTGGCTGATGAGATGGAGATGGCAGGCATGGATTTCCACGCCGTCGAAGCCGGCCTCGAGCGCACGACGTGCGGCGTCGACGTACTTCTGCTGAAGGGCCGGGATCTCATCCGCCTCGATCGGGCGCGGGATCTTGGCGCCGATCTGGACGGCCGAGGGTCCGATTGGAGCATCGTCAAGGTGGGGCATGGCCTTGGCCCCGCCGTGCGTCAACTGCAAGAGAATCAGAGCGCCGTGGCTGTGCACGGCGCTGGTCAGTTTCTTGAACTGCGGAATGAAGGCATCGTCCCAGACGCCGGTCTGGAAGCGGGAAAGCAACCCCTTTCGGTCAACGTTCGTCGCCTCGACGATGATGGTCCCGACCCCATGTTCGGCCCTGCGGGCGTAGTAGACGATCGAGCTCTCGGACACGAACCCACCCTCGGAGGTGTAGTTCGAGCCCATGGGCGCCATCACGATACGGTTGGGCAACCGGCGATTCCTTACCTCGAGCGGGGAAAAGAGGGATGCAAGGTGGGTTCCGTTCGGCATTGCGCCCCTCGACAGGTTGGAAGTCGCCACAGACATGAACACCTGAGGCCCCCGAGGCCAAAGAGCCAGAGCAAGATGGCAGTAACGTTACCGGCTGTCAAGGACGAATCGGATTCGAGATCAGAAGAACGCACAACGGGATCTATCGAGTCTGGGGGCCCCGCCTTTGGCGTGACCCATGAGCGGGCCGGTCCTGCCCAAATCTCCGGCTAAGTCCGGGCACCCCTCTTGGTGCATAAACCCTGCGGGTGCAATAGCCCCGGACGTGTCCGTGACCTTAGCCGGAGATTGTCGTCCTGCCCGGGGCTCTTGCATGCCCTGTGGTTTCCTGATATAAGCACATCAGGATAACGGTTCTCCTCGGCAGGGAGGGCATCGGATGCAGAAATATACGTTTCCCTGTCCGAATTATTCTCTCTGTCTCTGTCCCTGTCGTTTCTTGTGGTTGGTAGCCAGTGCAGAAGGAGAGAGCGCCGATTCTCGGAAGAGGGTCGGCGCTTTGTGCTTCAGGGGGATGTAGATTCGCTCGGCTGACAGTCTCGTTCCGCAGATCCGGATGCGGTTGAGGATAGAGAAGTTGTTTTAGAACCAACGTCCCCTTCTTGTGGGGAGGACTCGTCATGCCGAACCCACTGACGTCCCGTGCGGGGGTATCATCGACAGGCTGTGTTCTCATCGTCGCCCTGATCCTGGCCGTCGGCCTGGGCGGTTGCGCGACGCCGAGCGGGCCGCCTGCACCCAAGGCGGTCTCGCTGGAAGAGGCCAAAAAGATCACGGCACAATTCGAGGAAAAGACTTTCACCCCACCACCCAGGACCATCAACGACATCACCAGGGTCCTGAGCCAGGAACAGCCAGACGACCTCAAGGCGTTTGAGGAGTCGCTGAAGATCGCGGACGCTCCTCCCCCAACAACGTCGGATCCCCTGGAACTCGCCAAGTTCTACCACAAGCGCTCCGTGGCCGCCTATGAGGTCGGGCGCGCCGGGCAGCAGCTCGAGGATCTGCGGCTTTGCGTGGAGTACGGCAGGAAAAGCAGATACGCAGAACTGGGCAACGTCACATGGACCCTGGCCTCCGCTGAACTCAGTACCGGCAACTGGTCCCGAGGGCTGGAAATCGCCAGGAACCTGATCGCCCAAGAATCCGATGACGGCAACAGGGCGGCATGGAATTCCGTCCTTGCCTGGAAGTACGCGATATCGGGCGACCTGAACTCGGCAGACAAGGCGATGAAAGAGGCCGAATGGCGTCAGAGCAGGCTGCGCAGCGGGGGCTCAGACGGGTTGAAGTCCACCATGATGCAGGGAAGGGCCGAACTCCTGAATGCTATGGGCCGCCTCGGCGAGGGGGAGGCAGCATACCGCGAGGCGATATCCTTGTGGGAACCTCAAAAGGACAAGATCGGCATTCCCGGCCAGAGCCCGAAATCCGGAGCCCGCCTCTACCAGAATTACGTGGCCGGATTGGCGGGAAACCTGCGCAGCCAGGGGCGATTGGTAGAGGCTGAAATCGAGGCCCGGAAGGCCGTGACCAGTAGCCTCAAATCCCTCGGACGATACTCCTCCCAAACGGGGGGTTTCCTGGATGGTCTCAACATGGTGATCTTGGAACAGGGTCGTTTCGCGGAGGCCGAGGTCCTGGCCAGGGCAACTCTGGATATCCACCGCCGCTCCAGCACAGCCCAGGACTCCTCTCGCTATGCAAATGCACGGGCGGCACTGGCAGAGGCGGTTCTCTTGCAGAGGCGGTGGCAGGATGCGCTCAGAGAATTCGACGGCATCAAGGAGATCATGAAGGACAACCAGGAGGCTTACCAGGCATTCGTTGCGTCCAAGCCAGGCTTGTGGGTCTCCCTGGTGATGGGAGGGTGGGGCTCGGAGGCCCCGCCGCTCATCCGGACCTCTCTGGTGAGAACGGTAGGGGCCCTGGGTGAGGAGCACTACCGGGTTGCCGAGACCAGGGGCATCCTGGCGATGGCCCTGGCTGCGGCTGGTGACCGCGAAGGGGCTCTGGCAGAATTTGCGAAGGCGATCCCTGTGCTCCTGGAACGTGCCAATCGGGCGGGGCGCGGAGAGGAAACACAGACGGCCAGCGAGTTTCGCCTGGGCCTCATCCTGGACGCTTATATTCGACTCCTGGCCGCGGTGCACGGGACGTCGCTCGATGGACGGGGTGGGCTGCAGGCTGCAGGAGAGGCGTTCCGGCTCGCGGATGTGGCACGGGGTCGATCTGTGATGCGAGCCGTGGCTGCATCCAGTGCCAGAGCCGCTGCCAAGGACCCGGTCCTGGCTGACTTGGCCAGGCGGGAGCAAGATGCGCTGGCCCAGATCGGGGCGCTGAACGGTCTTCTCACCAATGTGCTGTCCTTGCCTGCCGGGGACCAGAATCCTGCCGCACTGCTGGATCTGCGCTCCCGGATCGAGAGCCTCAAAAGCGCTCGGGCGACGCTCATGAAGGAGATCGAGACCAAGTTCCCGGACTACGCGAGCCTGGTAAACCCAAAGCCCATCAGCATCGAGGAGGCCCGGTCCCATTTGAAGCCCGGCGAGGCCCTGATCGCCACCTATGTCAGCGAGGGCGGGAGCTGTGTCTGGGCCATTCCCCAGCAGGGGCCTATGGCTTTTGCCTCCACGGGGCTTACCGAAAAGCAGCTTACCGAACTGGTCACCTCCGTCCGTAAATCCCTCGACCCGCACGGGGGGACCCTGGGGAACATTCCCGCGTTTGACCTGGCGAACGCGTACCGGCTCTATGCGGCCCTGCTCCATCCGGTGGAGGCCGGGTGGAAAGCCTCCAAGCGCTTGATCGTGGTCGCCCATGGCGCCTTGGGCTTCCTGCCCTTTGCCGTGCTGCCCACGCAGGCCGTGAGCCTCGGGCAGGAGACCGAGCCCCTGTTCTCCCAGTACCGGGCGGTCCCCTGGCTGGCGCGCAGCCATGCGGTGACGACCCTGCCCTCGGTGGCCTCGCTCCAAGTCCTCCGGGGCTTGGCCGTGGGGGATCCGGCCCGCAAGGCCTTCACCGGGTTCGGGAACCCCTCCTTCACCCCTGAGCAGGAACAGAAGACGCAGCGGGCGACCCGGGTGGCCGCAGCCGGCACTGCCACCCGGGGGATGCCGCTCGAACGGCGGGGGATAGCCGAGACAGGCGCCAAGCAGCCAGAGGCGGACAGCGCCGGTCTGGACAGCCTGCCGCCGCTACCGGACACGGCTGAGGAAGTACAAGGAATCGCCAAGGCGCTCAACGCGAATCTCGAGCAGGATGTCTTCCTGGGCAAGCGCGCCAGCGAAGAGCAGGTGAAATCCCTGGATCTCTCCCGGGTCAAGGTGCTGGCCTTTGCCACCCACGGGCTTCTCCCCGGGGAGCTGGACGGCCTCTCCCAGCCGGCCCTGGCCCTCTCCGCCCCGGCGGTCACCGGTGGCAAAGAGGATGGGCTGCTCACCCTGGGGGAGATCCTGGGGCTCCGCCTCAACGCGGACTGGGTGGTGCTCTCGGCCTGCAACACGGGGGCAGGCGAGGGGGCCGGCGCCGAAGCGGTCTCGGGCCTCGGGCGCGCCTTCTTCTACGCGGGGACCCGGGCATTGCTGGTAAGCAACTGGCCCGTAGAAACGACCTCAGCCCGGACCCTGACAACCGACTTGTTCCAACGCCAGGCCGCCGATCCCACACTCACCCGCGCCGACGCCCTCAACCGGACCATGCAGGAACTGATCGACCGGGCAGGCTACGTGGATCGGCGGGGACGCCTCGTCTTCAGCTATGCCCACCCGCTCTTCTGGGCCCCCTTCAGCCTGGTGGGCGATGGAGGCTGAGGCATTCAAGCCAGAGCCCGCGCCCCCCCTGTTAAGGGAGGTCATGTTAAGGGACGTAGTTCGGTTAATTCTGTTAGAAGCCGACGTTACTTCCTGAGTGCGTTTACGTTCGTTTACATTCGCGCGGACAGGCATAGTAGAGTCGGGATCCTCACACCGAAGAGGAGGCCAACCCTAAGGAGAGAGACGTGGGAGCAGAGAGACCGAACTTCTTGCTCATCACCACCGATCAGCATCGAGGGGACTGTTTCGGGTTCGAGGGCCGCAGGGTCAAAACCCCACATCTGGACGGACTGGCTCGATCCGGGACCAGGTTCTCTTCCTGCATCGCCGCGAACCCGGTGTGTCAGCCCTCTCGCGCTTCGCTGCTGACCGGCCTCCTCCCCAACACCCATGGGGTGCCAGACAACGGATTTGATCTCTCGCCGGAGATCGGCGAGCGCGGCTTCGGCGGGGAGCTTGCGCGGGCAGGCTACCGAACGGCGCTCATCGGGAAAGCCCATTTCGCGACGTCCCACACATTTGAGCCCACGGGAACCCCTGAATGCCGCGTGAGTTCGGCCAACTACGGCCCCGACTGGTATGGACCATACATGGGTTTTCAATACGTTGAGCTCGTGGTGGAAGGCCACAATCAATGGCCCCCCCTAGAGCCACCATGCGGACAACACTACGAACACTGGTATTACGCCGATGGGATGGGCGCAGAGAAGAACAGGCTGTATCGAACAGGCCTGCCCCCGGATGTCGGAGCGATGCAAACCTTCCACTCGGCCTTGCCGGTTGCCTGGCACAACTCGACTTGGGTCGGGGACCGCACCATCGAATACTTGCGCCGCCAGCGGGAAGAGCCGTTCTGTCTCTGGGCCTCCTTTCCCGATCCGCATCATCCCTTCGACGCGCCGGAGCCTTGGAGCCGCCTCCACGATCCGAACGAGGTTGATCTACCTCGACACCGCACGACGGATTTCGAACGCCGTCCCTGGTGGCATTTGGCAAGTCAGCAAGAGAAGCATGATTCTCGATTTGCGAAGATCAGAGGCGACTTCCTGAAGATTCGTCCGCAGACCGACGAGCAGTTGCGGCATCTGATCGCGAATTACTATGGCATGATCTCGCTCATCGACCACAATGTGGGTCGAATTCTGATCACGCTCCACGATCTCGGCCTGCGAGATCGGACCATTGTTGTCTTCACGGCCGATCACGGAGAGTGGCTCGGAGATCACGGGCTGTTCTTCAAGGGCCCGATGCTTTACGAGGGACTCTTGAGGGTGGGACTTATCTTCAGCGGACCGGGAGTGCCAGCGGGCCGCGTCGTGAATGATCCGGTGTCCTTTATCGATCTTCCGGCGACGTCTTACGACTACGCGGGCATCTCAAGCGACGCCGCCCGCCACAGCCAGAGCCTGAGACCCCTCATCGAGAACCGTGGTGAGCGACGCGAGTTCGCATACTGCGAGTGGGACCTTGATGCGACACGCTGCGGCGTGGCCCTGCGTCTCCGGACCGTGCGAACGCGAACCCACAAGTTGACGCTCGACCTGGAATCCGGCGCCGGGGAGCTGTATGACCTTGCGAACGATCCGGACGAGATGGTGAATCGGTTCAACGACCCAGCGTATGCGGGGATTCGCAGAGGCCTGGAAGAAATGATCGCCAGCCAGCCTGGGGACTACATGGAACCGCCGCCCAAGCGCGTTGGCATGGCCTAGCCCAGACCTGTCGAGCTATCATCCCCTCTCTCGCCATCGAGGTCACCGCCCGGAACGAAAAACCCGAAGGGGGCTGCGAGAAACACAGGAGGTCACGCGAATGAAGGCGATGCGATTCGCAGCGCCGCACCACGCCGAGATTGTGGAGGTTCCCGCCCCTGTGCCCGCCGAGGGAGAGGTCCTCGTCCGGGTCAAGGCGGCGGGAATTTGTCACAGCGACGTGGCAGCCTACCAGGGAAAGCACACGTTCCGTTGCCCGCCGGTAATCACGGGCCACGAGCTCGCGGGTGAGATCGTCACTGTCGGGCCGGCGGTCTCCCGGCTACGGTCGGGTGATCGCGTGGCCGTCGAGCCCCACGTGGGTTGCGGGCGGTGCATCTATTGCCGGAGCGGGGATTACCACGAATGCCCCCAAAAACGTTTTCTGGGGGTCGGCGACTGGATCGGGGCCTTCGCGGAATACATCCTCGCCATGGAGTCTATGTGCCACCCCATGCCCGAGGCGATGAGCTACGAGGAGGGGGCGGCCCTGGAGCCCTGTTGTGTGGGGCTACACGCCGCCCGCCTCGCCAAGCTCCAAATGGGTGAGCGGGTGGCCATCCTCGGCGTCGGGGCCATCGGGATGATGACGCTGCTCGCCGCCCGGCTGGCCGGCCTCCGGCAGATCACCGTCAGCGATCCGAGCGCCGCGAAGCGAGAGTTGGCGCGGCGGCTCGGGGCTGATGTGGCCATCGACCCGACCGCGCAGGAGGTCTTGGGGGCCATCCGGACCGCCACGGACGGGGACGGCGCGGATGTCGTGTTCATCTGCGTGGCGAAGGACGAGGTTCTGACCCAAGCGCTCGAATCTTGTCGACGCATCGGTCGGCTCGTGATTATCGCCGCCTTCTTCCAGGGCGGGCCTATCCTGGCCGGGCCGATTCAGTCGCGCGAGCGGACCGTCATCGGTAGCTCCATGTACACGGCGGATGACTATCGGCTCGCGATTCGCCTGTGGCAAAAGGGGCTTCTTCCCTTGCGGGACCTCATCAGCGAGCGGATCGGTCTCGAGGAGGCCCCCGACGCCATGGCGGCTTTTTCTCGGAATGCCAAGCCGGACGTCATCAAGACGGTCATCCGCTTCGACTGAGCCCAGACATTGCAGTTGAACCGCAAAACACGCCGGTACCAACGGCTTCACCGTTGGTGCGCAAAGAAAGACCCGGTGATTACAGGAGTTTCCAAACTTCCACGCATGACCAGCTCGGAGAATCTCGTTCCCCGGATCGAGTCTGGATCTTGAGCTCCTGGTTCTCTTTGCGATCTCTGCGAGCTCCGCGGTGAAATCTTTTGCCTGAGCGGGAAGATCACGCCCTGCCCAAAAAGGTCTTGACGCATCAATGTCACGACAAATACCCTGGCGCTAGCCCGGATTATTCACGAAGGACACGTGAATAATCCGGGCTTACCTGATCGATGGCCAGTCCCGCGGGGCGGGTGCGGTGTCGAGATACACCAGCGAAGTCTGATCCGTCCGGGGCCGCTTCCTACAGGCGTTTTTTTAAACCGGCATTATTCGCAGGCCGCTTTCGCGAATAATGCGGGCTAGGAGGCCGTGAATGAGCCTGCCGACCGTTGCCGTCACCATGGGAGACCCCGCAGGAATCGGCCCGGAAATCGTTGCCCGCGCTCTGGGCGAAAGCGAAGTCCGTGCTGTCTGCCTTCCCGTCATCGTCGGGGACCCGCGCCTCATGAGGCGCGCGGCTGAACTGGTGCGGAGTCCTCTGCTCGTGCGTGAGGTGCAGGCCGCGGGGGATTCGGGGAGGGATCCCGCGACACTCGATGTCCTCCCAGCGGGCGAGGTGGACCCAGATAGTCTGAAGCCCGGCACGCTGGACGCCTGCTGGGGTAGATCCGCTGCCCAGTGCGTGGAGCGAGCAGTAGCGGCCGCTAAGGCCGGCGAGGCCGCCGCCATCGTCTCCGCTCCCCTCAACAAGGAGACCTTCCACATGGCGGGCTACACGGCCATGGATGACATGACCTACTTTCAGGAGTGCTTCGCGACCGGCGAGGCCTACCAGGTCGGCGAGGTGGCGGGGCTCTGGACTACGCCGGTCGCCTTCCACGTTCCCTTTCGGGCGATCCCCGGCCTGATCACGCGCGAGGCGGTCCTCGGCAAGATCCGGACCCTACATCAGGTGATGATGGCAGCCGGGGTCTCGCCGGTGAAAATCGGTGTCGTGGCCTTGAATGTCCACTGCGGCGAGGGGGGCATGTTCGGCCGGGAAGAGATCGACATCATCAGCCCAGCCATTCAACAGGCCAAGGCGGAAGGATTCGACGTCCACGGTCCCGTGCCGCCGGACAGCGCATTCCCCCTAGCGCTGCGGGGGGATTACCGGGGCCTGGTGTGCATGTATCACGACCAGGCGAACATCGGGCGGAAGATCATCGGGCGCGATCATCCGGGCGTGAGCCTGTTCCTTGGCATGCCGGTGCCCGTGGTCACGACGCCCCACGGGACAGCCTATGACATCGCATGGAAGGGCGTGGCCAAGCATGCCATGATTATCCGCGCAATCACTATGGCGGCTGCGCTGGCCCAAGGCGGCGTGCATGCAACGGGCAAGTGAGGTGAAGGCAAGCGCACCACTACAACCATTTGGCGTGGAGGTACAAAGGATGAAACAGACGGTTGCGTTTATCGGGCTCGGCCTTATGGGCGGACCGATGGTCAAGAACGTGCTCAAGGCTGGATACAGTGTACGCGTCTACAACCGGACGA
>Ga0233425_10007775_pt1 | contig 14804 bp, 14 predicted proteins | sample Watercolumn_Towu_2_FD_181712 | JGI IMG/M metagenome (GOLD analysis project Ga0233425, IMG submission 181712) | Freshwater microbial communities from Lake Towuti, South Sulawesi, Indonesia - Watercolumn_Towuti2014_140_MG | ecosystem: Environmental > Aquatic > Freshwater > Lake | place...
AAAGAGGTGGCAGCAGTAGGGCATAAGAAACTAAAAATATTCCATCCGGATTCCTGAATTTACAGGTTCTGCTCATAGCTGTACTGTTGTAGTGCTTACACTTGCAAAGTTACATTTATCCGGCTTTTGACAAAAACTTTGCTTACCTGCCCGAATGAATTCGTTCAGGCGGGCCTGCCCGCCTTAGCTAAGGATTACGGTGGCAGGCGGGTTTACTCCCACGAGTGATCCTACGGAACACTTGAAGGAGCGGAGAGCACAAGGAAGATAACTCCTGAGGAGTGGGATTATGGTAGAAAAAATTAACCAACATATCCTTTAAACTCAGTAGGAGTGAAATTATTTAATGTTGCATAAACCGGAAGGGTTTCACATAGGGGATTGAGGGCAGTAAGTGTTTCTTTAACACGGAACACTACAGAGAAAGTTGGAAATCCAATGACCTTTTCTATGTTTTGCCCGGTAGGGCTTGCCTGCAGCAAGCAGGCATATATATCCATAGAATAATTGCTGTTGATGTATTTGATTGTCCGTTACGGGCATTAATATTTGAAAGGTATTTTAAGGCGCGAGCCTGATAAGATATAAGCGACTAATGCAGAGCCTTTGCCGAACCAAGGGTAAAAAATTTTTTCAGAGTGAAGCCGCCAGCATGGCCGACGGACTCCTCCACTGAAAGTATTTTTCCTGAAATACAAAAATATGAAACAAATAATTGCATATTTAAAAAATTTTCCTAACTTAGTACAGTTTTACGGGGGTTTGACCCGAGATACAAGATAACTAGTTCTTATAACTCAAAAATTAATTACGAAATGGAAACACTTGCCAAAAAATTAAAGAAGATTGATTATTTTGCACTCAGTTTTGGAAGCATAATTGGTGTGGGGTGGCTAATTAGTTCGGGAGATTGGTTAAATAGAGGAGCACCTTTAGGTGCAGCAATTACCTTTTTTGGTTGCGCTTTATTACTTATTCCGGTAGCCATTTCATACTCTTTACTTATGGTAAAGTTTCCACATGCAGATGCTGAGGTTTCTTATTTAAATCAGATTGTACCACGGAAGATTCAATTTATTGCTGGATGGTCAATTACTCTTGCCTATTTAGTAATTTGCCCGTGGGAAGCAATAGCGCTAACAGAACTACTAAGTAAATTTTTACCAAATCTTAATGACCAAGTACTGCTCAAATATACATTTGGTGTGATAGTTTTAATAATTATTTGGGCAATAAATATAGCTGGTATATCTGTTGCATCAGGATTTCAAAAAATTAGTGTCTATTTACTTCTAGGTATTTTCTTTATAATGATTTTTCAAGGATTATCGCTTGGAAGTAGTAAAAATCTTCAACCATATTTTACTGATAATCCGATGAATGGTATAATTAAGATGATCCAAATAGTACCATATTTTTTATTAGGTTTTGAGATAAGTGCCCGAACTTCGGAGGAATCTGCTATACCACCATTAAAACGAGGATTTCTTGTACCAATACTCGCATCATTAATTATTGCTGGATTGTTCTATGCAGCGATCATATTAATTGCATCATCTTTAGTGCCATGGGGAGAATTAAAAAAAATAGATTATGCGACCTTAGTAGCATTCGAAAAAACTAGTCCGAAAAATATCATCTTGATTAATAGTATATTAGTAGTGACATTATTATCCTTATTGAAAGTTTTAAATGGAAATTTTATTTCAGCAACCCGGATGACTTTTTCGATATCCAGAAATGAATTTTTGTCTAAATCATTATCAAGATTATCGAAAAACACAAAAGTTCCAACAAATTCATTATTATTGATTTCAGGTTTGTCAATTTTGGGTATTTTCTTCGGTAGAATGGGATTAATTACATTGGCTGAGATTGGATCATTTGCAATTTCAGTTGCTTGGTTTTTTACCAGTATTGCTTGTTTTATACACGCAAAACAAGGTCGCATAGTAAATTTAAAACTTGGAATGATAACGGGTATAATTGGCAGTTTAGTTAGTTTTGCATTAATTGCTACAAAAATTCTTTGGTTTATACCAGGTCATCTTGTAACAACACATTATCTGGTTTTATTGGTTTGGTTATTTTTTGGATTGACACTTTATTTTTATAATGAAAAGAGTAAAAAAGCACAATTAGCTCAATAGTTGATAATAGGAAAATCTATATGTATTTTACATTAATCATTATCAATTAAAAAGATAGAGGAGATATTTTTAATTAAGTTGATTTTCTTCTGAAATTTTTAATAAATAAATTTTATTAATAGCCTGAACAGTAATTTTTGCATTTTCAATTCTATCAAAATTTTCCGGAATATGATTTATATTCATTGACAATGACCAAATAGGCTTGGGATGTGCACCTTTGCTTTTTCTCAATAATCGCTGAAATCCCCATTTTAATAATAATTTTTCTCCATCTACTGTAAATTGTTCTGCATAGAGTAATGAAGTCTTATCTTTATTCAAATTTTTCGCAATCTGTTCAAAAAGGCAGATCAATGCGGTTGCATATTCAAGTTTATTATTTCGATAAGTATCCTTTACAAAAATAGCTTGTAAATAAATAAGATCACTTTGTCCAGTAGATATATCTTCCTTAGTTAATTCGTATTGATCCATAAAACCGGTAAAATGTTCCATCCGTTTCATTGGAATTACACTAACATATCCTATATTTTCTTCTTCCTTTCTTATAACTGAAAAAATATTACTATTAATATTATATAAATTCAATATATATTTTCTTCTTTCTTCAATATTACGAATTTGTTTTCTACTTTCATCATAATCCCAAGCATGATGTGCTAGATTAATTATATCCTCAATATCCATTTTATTGGCGACTCGATAACCATATTTAATATTATTCTCATCAATTAATTCTTTTTCAATAAACCCTATCGCTGTCTTGAAACGAGCAGTTATTTGTTCAAAGTTTTTTGACATCTTGTGCTTTTTCCAATTATTGCGCGATAATTGAATTCTCCAAATTCTCACAACGATGACATAAACTGAAAAGATTGCTAATAGAATATGCCCAATAAAAGTTGTAATTGGAATATATTTCCAAAGAGAAATGATTAAAACGCACATTAGCAATGCATTTATGACTTCAACAATTGGATTTCTTAAAAACCGATCAATTTTATTAATAATCTTTTTCATCAAATATTAATTTAATTATTGAGAATCAAATATATATATTTATTCTTAACAAGATCTCTAATATTTATTTATCAAATCCGCCATCATCTCTGCCTGCTTCAATACCGTATCTATCGCTTTCTGCTGTTTATCGGGTGGATAGCCGTATTTATTTAATGTCCTCCTGACGATTACCATCAGCTTTGCCCGTGCACTTTCGCGGATGGTCCAGTCGATGGTGGTGTTTGCCCTGACTTTATCGGCTATTTCTATGGCAAGCTTTCGTAAATCCTCTTTTCCCATTACTTCAACAGCGCTCTCATTATCGGCAAGGGCATCATAAAAGGCAACCTCGTCATCGTTCAGGTTCATGGCTTTGCCCTTTTCCCTTTCATCCTTCAGCTTTCTGGCGACTTCATCAACCATGAATTGTATGATCTCTGCGGTTGTTAAAAGATTGTTCTGATATTTCTTTATGGCTGCTTCGAGCATTTCGAGCAGTTTCCGGCTCTGTACCAGATTCCGCTTACCCAGGTTCCTGATCTCATCCTTCAGAATCTTTTTCAGCAACTCCATTGCCAGGTTCTTGTGCTTCATGCCTTGCACTTCGAGCAGGAATTCCTCCGAAAGGATTTCCAGGGTGGAAATATCGGGTTTTGCCAGTCCGGCTGCATCGAAGATGTCGATTACTTTGTCGCTGCTCAGGGCTTCATCCACAAGCTGCCTGATCGCTGTTTCGATTTGGGTGATGGTTTTACCTCCTCCTCCGGGACTCTCAAACTTGACAAGCCGGGCTTTCACTGCCTGGAAGAATGCCACTTCAGGCAAATGAGGCTGCACTTCCTCTTTCGATATGCAAAGCGATAATGCCTGGCTCAGCAGGCTGACTTCACGGATAAACCGTTCTTTTCCATCCTGAAGTCCGAGTATGTGTTCCTCTGCCTGCAGAATGATGGAAAGCTTCTGTTTTGAATCACCATTGAGAAACCTGTCGAAATTGAATTTCCGGGAGTTCTCATAATAGGCTTCGGGTTCTTCAGCAAGAATAGCTTCTCTTGTTCTGCACTCCTCATTGAACATCTGCCGGACAATTTCAAGTTTCTCGAAAAACACTCCCAGTGCTTTTTCAATAGTCTCTGCAGGTTCGCCTTTGCCTCCGGCTTCGCCGTAAAACGAAAGCGCTTTCTTCAGGTCTGTTGCAATTCCGAGGTAATCAACTACCAATCCTCCGGGCTTGTCCATAAAAACACGGTTCACCCGCGCAATCGCCTGCATCAGGTTATGTCCGCGCATGGGTTTGTCGATGTACATGGTGTTCAGACAGGGAGCATCGAAACCCGTTAGCCACATATCCCTTACGATAACGATCTTCATTTCATCATCGGGGTCTTTCATCCTGTCGGATAATTCCCTGCGCTGCTGTTTGGTGGTGTAATGTTTTGCTATTTCCGGCCCGTCGGAACTGCTTGAAGTCATCACAACTTTAATGACACCTTTTGCTAAATCCGGATGGTGCCATTCCGGTCGCAGTGCAACAATCTCTTTGTAAATATCGGCAGCTATCCGGCGGCTCATGGCTACGATCATTGCCTTTCCTGCGAATACCGATTGCCGCTTTTCGAAATGATTGACGATATCTCGGGCAAGATTTTTTATCCGTTCCTTATTGCCGACTATGGCTTCCAGTTTTGTCCATTTGGCTTTTGCTTTCTGGCTTTCGGTTATTTCTTCATTCTGTTCCAGCTCTTTATCGAATTCTTCGATCAGCCGCTTTCCTTCTTCATCCAGATTCACTTTTGCCAGCCGGCTTTCATAAAATATCCTCACCGTGGCACCGTCATTCACGGCATCTTTGATATCGTACCTGTCGATGTAATCCCCGAAAACTTTCGGTGTGTTCACATCGGTTCCTTCGATGGGTGTTCCGGTAAATCCGATATAGGTTGCATTGGGCAACGCATCGCGCATGTATTTCGCGAATCCGAAAGCGATTTTTTTACCAATGACTTTTTTAGTAACCGTATCCTTTTCATCGATCAGCTTCGCCTCAAAGCCATATTGAGTCCGGTGGGCCTCATCGGCTATCACAATGATGTTCTTCCTGTCGGAAAGCTGATCATAAGCTGCCCTGTTACCGGCAGGCATGAATTTCTGAATGGTGGTAAACACAATTCCTCCACTGGCAACCTTCAGGAGTTCTTTCAGGTGTTCCCGGCTTTCTGCCTGAACCGGTTCCTGACGGAGCAGTTGAACCGAAGCGGCAAAGGTGTCGAACAACTGGTCGTCGAGGTCGTTCCGGTCGGTGATAACCACAATGGTCGGATTTTGCATATCGGGCGAAGTGATCAGCTTGCCCGCATAAAACACCATGCTCAGGCTTTTACCCGATCCCTGCGTATGCCAGACCACGCCGCCCCGCCTGTCGCCCGATTCTCCGGCCGCCTCAAGGGTCGACTGAACAGCTTTGTTAACTGCAAAATACTGATGATAAGCCGCCAGTTTTTTCTCGGTTTGTACCTGGATCAATCCGGTACGTGAATCTTCCTTCTTTGTTTTTTCGAATACAATGAAGTTGCGGATCAGGTCGAGGAAGGTTGAGGGCTGAAACATTCCCCTTAACAAAGTTTCGAGTTGCGGCTTAAACCGGGAGGCATCCTTTATACCGTCGGCGCTCTTCCATGCCATGAATCTGTTCAGTCCAGCCGATACACTACCTGCGCGGCTTTCCAGTCCGTCGGAAATGACACAAATCGCGTTGTAGGTAAACAAGGAAGGAATGACGGCTTTGTAGGTTTGTACCTGGTTCCAGGCTTTCTGAATATCGGCATTTTCATCGACGGCATTTTTCAGTTCCATCACCACCAGCGGAATGCCATTGACAAACAGGATTACATCCGGTCGTTTATTTTGATTGTTTTGGATAATGGTAAACTGGTTGACAACCAAAAACTGGTTATTCTCCGGTCTCTCAAAATCGATCAAAGCGACTTCATGGCTGCGCTCATAACCATCGTGCTGGTAAGGTATTTTTACTTTTTCGACAAGCAACCGGTGAAACTCCTCGTTGTTGTGAAGCAAATCAGGAGAATAAATCCTCGATATCTTCTGAATGGCAGCTTCCCTTGCATCGGCAGGTATTTGGGGATTGATCTTTCCGAGCACATCCCTTAAACGATTAATTAAGATAACCTGGCTGAAGCTTTCCCTTTCGCAAAACAATCCTTCGGGTGAAATCTCTTTCCCATTGGCATATTCCCATCCCTGCGACTGAAGAATTTCAATGGCTGAGGCTTCGATGATATTTTCAGTGATGGGTTTCATATTAATCCCGAAGGGATGCAATTATTATAGATTCGTAATATAACCTGATCAACCAATCCCGAAGGGATGCAATTATTATAGAATCGTAATATACCTAAGATTCGTAACATAACCTGATCAACCAATCCCGAAGGGATGCAATTATTATAGATTCGTAATATACCTAAGTCATTTAACCCCGAAGGGGTGGTATAACCACTATTCAATCCAATCAAACAGATATTTTTCATTGTATTCGATTTCAAATTTCTTTAAAAAATCAATATATTCTTCTCTGAACGTCTTTATTTTATGATGTTCCTCCTGGTTTAAAATGTAATTATATACTGAATCTATCTGCGACTGGGAATAAGAAAAAGCCCCATACCCTTCCTGCCAGGAAAATTTCCCGTTTACCCATTTTTTTTCATTGACGAAATTAGTGGAATTGTTTTTTATATCTCTCACTATGTCTGAGATGGCTGTGGAAGGCTTTAATCCGATAAAAGCATGAATATGATCCGGCATCCCATTTACAATTATCGGTTTTTGATTCTTGCCCTTAATGATTCCTGCGATGTATTTGAACAATTCATCTTTCCATTGCAGAGCAATCAGACTTTCCCTGCCTCTGACGGCAAACACGACCTGAATATATATTTGTGAAAAGGTACCCGGCATTTGTTTTTCTGTGTCACCCCTTCGGGGTTTACGTTTGTTTTTGTATCATTTTTCTATAATCCTGTCATCCCTTCGGGATTTGTTTCATTCCGTTTTCACCCTCACCTCCCCGCTCATCAGCTTAGGCAACAAGGTATCCCTGAGCTGAGTGAGGGTTGTGATTTGTTTTGTGTTAAAAAGCATTTTTTCAAAATAAGGTGCTACACTCCTTTCAAACTCTTGAATTTTACTTTCATCCGGCAATCTTACCGAGTGCTCTTTAAATGTGTTTGTTGTAATAGTATCGAACACGCTTCCATAAGCAGCAGCCTGAAGTTCTTCGACAGAATATGCAATTAGCAGATAAGTAAAAAAGTAACAGTTTTCGAACTTCGGCATTACTCCATAATTTGATTGACTGAAAGTCATGGGTTCTGATAGTAGACAGTATTTACCAACAGTGCCGCGTGCGGTTATTAACGTAGAATAACTGGGAAGCAATTTAGCAGAACTATTTCGTAAACCTGAATCAGTTATAGTCTTTTCAGAATGAGTGACAAAATTTTTATGACTTGAAGCAATATCACCTCCGGCTAACCATTTAATATCACCATCCCAATATTCAGAAACTGATGTTTTTGGGGTTCCGCCTCCTATTAATTCTATTGAATCCAGTAAACTTGTTTCATCCCACCTCTCTTCCGCCTCCTCCACACCTGCCTGTCCTGCGGACGCAGGCAGGAACCACTGCCTGAACATCGTTTCCGCCGTTTGCTCCAGGGTTTTGTTTTGCCTGTGCATCAGGTCGATCTTGTCATCGAGGCTGGAGAGGATGGTGGCGATGGCGGTTTGTTCTTTGAGTGACGGAATCTCTAATTCAATATCTTCAAAATCACTTTTGTTAACAATTGGAACTGCAGTTCCTGCTTCTCCAAATTTTCTCAATAAGTCATAACAATCCACCAATTTGTAATAAAGAAATTCTGCATCAAAAATGTCCATTGGAATAATAGAGTTTATTTGTTGATTTGAAACAACAGGTACTCTATTAATAGCAACTTTTCCCATATCAGATCCAATACATGTTACAAGTAAAGAATTAATGGGTAAAACTCTATTACTAAGTTTACTTATGCCTTTTAGTGAAAGATTTCTTTCTGCTTGTATTATCCATTTATTATAGTTTTTATAATCCGAAGGTGTAACAAATGGCATTTCAATTCCAAATTCTTCTGGGTATTTACTGGATGGCGTTGTTCCAGTAATAACCTTTCCAAGTTCCCGGATTCTATATTCCTTCCACTCCCTCATTTCACTTCATTTCTGTTTTCACCGAATAATTCAATGGCTTCGATGGCATCCGCTTCTTTACTGTCGGTATATTCACCATAATACCATTCGGCATCCGGGTTATGCTTCACGCGGCGCTTTGTTAATTCCGTAATATCATTATAGCCGTCTTCATAGCCCCGGACAACTATTTTGGTGGCGGGAGGCAATTGCTTTAAATGCTGAATGAGTTCGGAGGCTGTCATTTCAGGATTTAAAAATTTTGATCGTAAGAAAAGAATTTTCTAAATGGTTGAAATCATTATCGGTACTTACCAGTACAGCATTAGCAGCGAGCGCAGTGGCGGCGATCCATACATCATTCTGTCCGATCCCTATGGATTTTCCAAAAGGATTATCCGGTAAAGCATTTTTGCTGTAATTCCAGAGTGTGGCATAGGCTTGCATCAACTTTTCATCTTTTGCATTGATATCCACAATAAACATTTTATCCAGCAGGCTCTTCATCCTTTTTAATTTGGGTTCACCCCAGTTCTGACGCTGAACGAATGCTTCGATTTCGCCAATTGTTACCGAGGATAAAATGGGTATTACATCATTTTTAAGTAATCCCAGGTCGGATTCAATGTTTTCAAATTGTGTTTTTCCCCTGATATAGTGCAACAGGGTACTGGTGTCGAGGACATATCTTTTCATTTCCTCAGCGATTTAATTAATTCCATGAATTCTTCATCGGATTCGTCTCCCGGCCATTTCCCGACAATTTCGGATAGCTTGTTTTGGTAGTTGTGCTCAATAAGTTGACGTTGTATTTGTTGTTCAACCGTTTCCGTTCTTTTCTTTTTTGAAAAATATTCATCGCCTGCTTCCGGTTCAAAAACCCTTTGTATTTCCACGATATTTCTTCCTCCGGGCTTGTAATGCTGGGTGCCTGATAAGGTGACTTCCTTCCCCCAGTACCTTGCAATTTCATCAGGATCGAGTTCATCTCCCATTGTACCGTTTACTGTACCTTCCTGTGTCATGATCTGCACTTTGAATTTACTGAAATGCAAAAGATCGACTTTGCCATTCAGCACAATTGATTCGGGCTTAGGCAATTCATCATCGATGCTTTTTATCCGGGTAAACGTCGATTTGGTGAGTTCAAGCTGTGGTATTGAACCCTGATTTGTAATGCTGACTTTTTCTTTATCTGAAAAAAAAGCGCGTTTAAAATTCTTCAGTTCTTTGAGTAAGGGCTTATCGAGGTATTCCAAATTGCTTTCTTCATCCAATGCATCATGAAAGGCAGTGATGAACATTGAAACCGGGGTATGTTTCGGAATTTCAATTTGCGCCTCCTGCCTAAAAAGATCCAATTGAATTCTATCCAGGCTTTCACTAAAAGGTTGCGCTTCGAGGCAAAGTACCGTGCTTCCTTCTTTTATTCCCGTAAGAGAAACCTTAAGCGCCTTTTCAAGAGAGATCATTTTCCTGCCTTTCTGAATACTGATCCCTTTCAGCCTGATCTGCAATGCGCCTTCGGATATCTTTCGGATACTGTCAGCAATAAGGGCTATCCTTTGAAGGTCAATTGCTCCCTTTGCTTCTTCGGAACCTTCTATTTTAAATTCATATTTCATGAAGACTTATAAAATTTATTGATTCTTTTTCGGACACCAATTTACATTAAATTCTAATTCGAATCAGGATATTTGTTTCAACCCATTCGGAATTTCAGATTTTGAACCCATTCTATCTTTACTTCGCCGTTAACTTCCCGGGCTTTGAAATGAATGCTTTCATAACCGGCAATTTCTTTTCCATCAAAAACGTAAGTATTGATAAAACCTTTTTTATCGTGACTAATATTTACTATCAACTTATCGTAGAAATTTCTTTTCCCGATTTTAACCCTGTATGAATTATTGCTGTCGTGCGTATCAGGATGAATTGTTCTATTGACCGTTTTAATTTCCATTTTTCACCAGTATTATTTTTTTCAAATTCTCATTAATTCTTTTGTTGAGATCTTCTTCTTCTGCCATTTGTTTTTCCAATTCCGATTTTAATGCATTGAACCGTTCCTCGAAATTAAAATCATCATCCTCTTCCGGCAGTCCCACATATCTTCCGGGGGTGATGACATAATTGAGGGCTTTGATTTCATCGAGGGAAGTACTTTTACAGAAACCCTGTACATCGTTGTAACTTCCGTTTCTCCATTGATGATAGGCATTTGCAACTTTTGAAATATCCTCTTCGTTTAGATCGCGGTTTCGCCGGTTAACCAGGAAACCAAGGTTGCGGGCATCGATGAACAATACCTCTCCTTTGCGAACCGATTTATTCCGCCGCAGGAACCAAAGGCAGGCAGGAATTTGTGTATTAAGAAACAGCTTGGTTGGGAGGTTCACCACACATTCGAGAAGGTCGTTATCGATGATCCCTTTGCGTATTTCAAACTCGCCGCCCGATTTTGTCGTAAGCGAACCTTTGCTGAGCACAAAACCTGCCAGTCCGTTAGGTTTCAGGTGGTAAAGAAAATGCTGAATCCAGGCATAGTTGGCATTCCCGGCAGGAGGAATTCCATAAACCCATCGAGCATCCTTTTGCAGCAATTCGCCGCTCCAGTCGCTGTCGTTAAACGGAGGATTGGCAAGAATATAATCGGCTTTAAGGTCTTTATGCAAATCATTCAGGAAACTGCCTTCGTTGTTCCATTTCACATTTGTACTTTCGATGCTGCGGATGGCAAGGTTCATTTTGCACAGGCGCCAGGTAGTCTGGTTGCTTTCCTGTCCGTAAATCGACACATGATCCGCAGGATTCAATGAAAGCTTGTTACTCACTCCGTTTGCGGGATTCTTTTTGTAATGATCCTGGTGATTCTTAATGAATTTTTCACTTTGCACAAACATGCCGCCGCTGCCGCAGCAGGGATCAAAAACTCTGCCTTCATAAGGTTCGAGCATTTCAACCAGCAGCCTTACAACGCTTCCGGGTGTGTAGAATTGTCCACCCTTCTTGCCTTCAGCCAGAGCAAACTCCCCAAGAAAATATTCGAACACTCGCCCCAGAATGTCTTTGCTTTGTGCTTCTTTGGTTCCAAGGGTAGCTGTGCTGAACATATCTATCAACCCTCCAAGGCTGGTTTTATCGAGTTTTTCCTGTGCATAAACCTTCGGCAAAACACCTTTCAGGCTTTTCGGGTTATCCTTTTCGATGGCATCCATTGCCTCATCAACATCTTTTCCAATAGTTGGCAGTTTGGCTCTCCCCTGCAGCCATTTCCAGCGTGATGAAGGCGGTACATAAAATACCTTTTCGGCTGTATATTCATACTTATCTTCCGGGTCTGCTCCTTCGTATTCGCCTTTCCCTTCCTTCAGTTTTTGATACAACTCTTCAAAAGCGTCAGAAATATATTTCAGGAATATCAGTCCCAGCACCACATGCTTGTACTCCGCGGCATCCATATTCTTGCGGAGCTTGTCGGCTGCTTTCCAGAGCTTTTTTTCCAGAGGTTCGTCAGTTTCGTTCTTGTTATTTTTTGCCATTGAATTATTCTTAGTTTTTATCTCATTCCTATAGTTAATTTACTAATGATAAAGGGTTCATCAATTTTGCATAAACTATAGAATTTCAAGGATAGGTCTTCTTATTCTTACTCCCAATGATTAATAAAATGCAGCCTTCAATCAGCAATCTTTCTCGTCTTGATGCATCAAATAAATAATCAGCTAACCCATTCATATTAATTATTCAGTCCTTCATTAAATCCAACGGTTCTACCTCACAAATATATCAACTTTCGATCACTCTGATAAAACTCTGTTAATTTTTTATCAAAGGAGAATGCTTCCTCTGCCGGCAATCTCCTTCAGCATCTGCTTCGCTTACCCTGCAGTTAGAATTTAAGGTTCTTGTTAATCAGAAAAGCCCTTTTCAATTCAAAATCCAACCTGCAAACACCCGGAACAGCTTTTTGCAATCGGAAATATGGATTTTCGAAGCCTGGAGGCGGTATCTGCATTTTCAAATTTCAATTTTTGAAGCCGGGAGGAAGTACCTTTAATCTTATCCTCATGGATCACTTCGCGGTAAGCCTCGGCATAACCCAATGAGTTATCGATATCCCATCCCAAAGCCTTAAAGAAAGGATCAATGAAATCCCTGCGGGTAAGGGTTTCGTTGTAAGATGCCGATTTATACGAATCGTATTGCTCCTCGAAACGATCAGTCAGTTCCTTAATCCGGGATAAAGCTTCCTCGCGTGTAATCATTTTTCAATTTTCAATAACCTCTTTCAGGCAAAAATAAGGAAATATGTTCTCATCTTTACAAAACCGGTTTTGGGATATCCCACTTTGCTGCCATGATTCTCTCCAGGCAACCATCTGTTCTTTCGTAAACCTGCCTTGCCGCCTGCCTGACGGCAGTCAGGGCAGGCAGGCTTCTGATTTTTTCGCATGGGCCAATAGTAGCCCGGCTATGTTTGGCTAACAAGACGTAATTGGTTGGGGGGATACAATTATTAAAACAAACGGGTCTGGATTTCTTTTTTCGGATAGAATACACCAATGATTACAAAGGGATTGCGTGCTTTCCTGATATGCCACTCTTTTGTTGTGCCCAGGAAAAGATAAATATCCTTATGTTTAATGAATTCGTCCTCATATTTTTCTCTGACCTTTTCAAGTGCTTCGGATTCATTACCCTCTGCAGTTTTCAAGCAATTCCAATACAAAGCTCCTATTTCCCAGTCTTCGATCATCAGCCTGCTTTCCGTTCCTGCGTCATCAACGAATCGATAATAAAACTTATAAGGCAGCTTGGGTATAAGTATTTCAGGTGGTCTGTCTTCGTCAAAGAGGTCTCGCTGTTTCCTCAGTTCTTTCCATTCGTCTTTCCATTCCCTCTCGTCGGGTTCAATTTCAAAACTTAAAATCCTTGAAGGTTTAAAGGTTGCCATGGATATGTTTAGTGGATCCCGGGAGTCTTCAATCAACCTGGTAATATTAAAATACACATTGGCTGTGCAAAATTTCTTCCTTTCCAACCAATTATGTTCAGTACTTATTTTACCTGTAACCGCAATATCCCGAAAATTATAATTGACAGGCGAATGACTTTCCGGCCGTGGATCATCTGTTCTTTTATTCAGTTCCAGTTCTATCCAGTTATATTTAAATGTCTCTATTTTACCTTCCTGCCTTAATCCTCTGAGGAATTTCAGCGGAACCGGATAAATCCTTATCCAGCTTCCATTTTCCAAAACGCCGGCAACACATACAAGTTCGTCATAACTTCTCGAAGGAAGCGGATAAGTGGCGACAGTTATCAAAACTTTATATCTCGCCATTAACAAATATGTTTTATTTCATATTGGAATTCCGGAAACGATTTGATTGCTTCTGCCAGATATTTACGATGACATGTATTTACATCCGATTCAAAACATGTCAGAGCAATTCGTTTATGCTTTTTAAGCAATTGAAAGATTTCGTTTATGTCATTCCTGCTTGCAGGCAGTATTTCATTCCTGTAATACGCAAACAAGCCATCAGTCCTGTCTTTCCCATCATATTCCCTTCTTTTATCTGAAGGAATACCCACTTCCGGGAAATGGTAATACAAAATATCAAGGCTTTCACAACTTCTTTTTAAGGCAGACTTACTGAAACCGTACTTCATGCTTACCGGGTTACTGCGGACATCTGCCAGGGCTTTCACATCATTAAGAAGCAAACGGTTCATATATGCTTCAAGAGATAAACCCTCATAGCCGATTGTAAACAAAGCAGTATCTGTGTGTTGAGGTTTATGTGCAATAATAGATGACCACTCTTCAGCCGAAAGCAAATCTTTTGAAATTTCGCTGTTTATCGCAAAATAAGCATAATTAAGGTAGGTATATTTTATCAGAGCCTTATTACTCATATTTCCATATTGCTCTTTCAATTGAAGCATTCTCTTCCGGTCAGTTGCATTTAGTTCTGCAATGTAATCGGTTTGATCAGATTTAATAAAATGTGTCTTATTTTCTTTTACCAAACACGAACCACTCATCACCGTTAAATCTGCATTGGCTGACCATGAAAAGCATCCGAATTTATAAGGAACAAATTCGTATTCCGGTTTCAGGACTTGTGATGAACCATCCGGTTTATCCTGCATATACAGGAAAAGCAACTTCTGCAGCCTGATCTTTTCAAGACTACCACCGAATAGCTGCAAAAGAGCCAGAATTATTTTCCGCCGGTAATACATGATGCAAAGGTATGCGAAATATCCGCTGAGTTTGCAAGCGTATATAAACTGGTACAGGTCAGCTTCTCATCTTTACAAAACCGGTTTTGGGATATCTCACTTTGTTGCCAGGTTTCTATCCAGGCAACCATCTGTTCTTTTGTAAAC
>Ga0233425_10007776_pt1 | contig 14803 bp, 15 predicted proteins | sample Watercolumn_Towu_2_FD_181712 | JGI IMG/M metagenome (GOLD analysis project Ga0233425, IMG submission 181712) | Freshwater microbial communities from Lake Towuti, South Sulawesi, Indonesia - Watercolumn_Towuti2014_140_MG | ecosystem: Environmental > Aquatic > Freshwater > Lake | place...
TCTCCTACGCCAAGGTCGTGCGGGAGGGGGCCCAGCTGAACCTGCGCCACGCCGACGGCCCCGTGTTCTCCGAGGCGTTCCGGAAGGCCGAGGGGGACGTGCTGTCCGCCACCCTGACCACCAACGACGTCGAGGGCCTGTACCGCGAGTTCGCCGAGGCGGGGATCGCCTTCCATCAGGCCCTGCGCACCGAGCCGTGGGGCGCGCGGACCTTCATCGTCGCCGACCCGTCCGGAAACCTGATCCTGTTCGCCGGGAGCTGACCCCTCTTGTCATCCCGGACGACGCGTAGCGGCGATCCGGGACGCGAGCGTTGCCGATCCTTTCCTCCCGGGCGGCCCGTCAGGGTTGAACCGGGAGAAAGGCGGCGGCCTTCGCCCGGCTCAGGGCCGGGCGCGATATGTTGTTCCGAGCGCCGTCCCGGATAGCCGCTGCGCGGCTTCCGGGATGACAAGCGCCTACCGCCGCTTGCCCTTGCGCACGCCCTTCAGTCCGCCCGAGGGCCGGCCACCCTTGGGCGGCTTGGGTCCGCCGGGACGGCCGCCGCCGCGTTTGGGGAAGTCGCCGCCGCCGCGGCCGCGCACGCGCAGACGGGCCGCGGGCGCATTGGGATCGCGCGGCGCCGGTTCGGACAGCATTTCGAACACCAGACCGCCGGTGATGGGCGTGGCCTCCTTCAGCTTCACCTCGACGGTGCGGCCCAGGGTCCAGCGCTGGCCCGAGCGTTCGCCGATCAGGGCGTGCTGCTTCTCATCGTGGTGGAAATATTCGCCGCCCAGCGAGGATACGGGCACGAGGCCGTCGGCGCCCGTTTCCTCCAGCCGGACGAACAAGCCGAAGCGGGTCACGCCGGTGATGCGGCCGCCGAAGGTCGCGCCGACCCGCTCCTGCAGGAAGGCGGCCATGTAGCGGTCCATGGCGGCGCGCTCGGCGGCCATGGAGCGGCGCTCGGTCATGGTCACCTGTTCGGCGATGGCGGGCAGTTCCGTGACCTCGCGGTCGGTCAGACCGTCCTTGCCGAGGCCCAGGGCCCGGATCAGGCCGCGGTGGACGATCAGGTCGGAATAGCGCCGGATGGGCGAGGTGAAGTGGGCGTAGCGGTCGAGGTTCAGGCCGAAGTGGCCGACGTTCTCGGCCGAATAGATGGCCTGCATCTGGGTGCGCAGGACCACCTCGTTGACGACCTCGGCGTGGTCGCCGCCGCGCGTCTCGTCCAGCAGCTTGTTGAAGCGTTTGGTCGTGGCCGGCTCGCCCTTGGTCCACGGCTTGCCGATGGTCTGCAGGAAGTCGCCCAGGTTGAACAGCTTCTCCTGGCTGGGCGCGTCGTGGACGCGGTACAGCAGGGGCGTCCTCTTCTGCTCCAGCGTCTCGGCGGCGCAGACGTTGGCCTGGATCATCATCTCCTCGATGAGCCGGTGCGCCTCGAGGCTGACGCGGGGCTCGATCGAGATGATCTGGCCCTGGTCGTTCATGCGGATGCGCCGCTCCGGGCTTTCGATGGCCAGCGGGCTGCGCTTGAGCCGGCCCTTCAGCATGGTCCGGTAGGCGTTCCAGAGCGGGTAGAGGATGGCCTCCATGATCGGGCCGGTCGCATCGTCGGTCTGGCCGTCGATGGCGGCCTGGGCCTGTTCGTAGGACAGCTTGGCCTGCGACCGCATCAGGCCGCGCACGAACTTGTGGCCGGTCTTGCGGCCGTCCTTGTCGAAGACCATGCGCACGGCCATGCAGGCGCGGTTCTCGCCCTCCTTGAGGCTGCACAGGCCGTTGGACAGGCGTTCGGGCAGCATCGGCTCGACGCGGTCGGGGAAGTAGGTGGAGTTGCCCTTCTCGCGCGCCTCGCGATCCAGCGCCGAGCCGGGCCGGACGTAGGCGGCGACGTCGGCGATGGCGACCCAGACCACCCAGCCGTCGGCGTTCTTCGGGTCCTCGTCGCGCATGGCGTAGACGGCGTCGTCGTGGTCGCGGGCGTCGGCGGGGTCGATGGTGATCAGCGGCAGGTCGCGCAGGTCCTCGCGGCCCTTGAGCGACGGCAGCTCCTGATCCTCCGCCTCCTTCTCGACGGCTTCCGAGAAGCCCATCGGGACGTTGTGGGCGGCGATGGCGATCAGGGAGGCGGCGCGGGCGTCGCCCTCGTGGCCGATCTTCTCGAGGATCTTGCCGCGTTTGGGGCCGTAGCGCTGGTCGCCCTTTTCGATGGCGGCGAGCACGAGGTCGCCGTCGCGCAGGCCCTCGGCCTGGGCGTGGGGGACGATCAGCACGTCCTTCGACTTGCGGTCGACGGGTTCGACCCGAACCTCCCTGTTGGACTTGCGGATGACGCCCAGCACCTTGTTGGCGCCGGCGTCGAGCCGCTTGATCAGCCGGGCTTCCCAGCCGTCTTCGGTGCGGGTGAATTTGGCCAGGACGCGGTCGCCCATGCCGGGGGCGGGGCCGGTCTTTCCGCCATTGTCGGGCACCAGCAGGGCGCGGGGCGCATCGGCCGAGGCCTCGACCAGACGGACGTAGAGTTCGCCGTCCACGTCGCGCTCGACCACATCGGCGACGCCGACGGGTGGCATGGCGCCGACCTCGGCGATGCCCTTGCGGCCGCGTCGGCCCAGCTTTCCGGCCTCTTCGAGGGCGCGGATCATTTCGCGCAGGGCGCGGCGCTCGCCGCCCTTGAGGCCGAAGTGGCGGGCGATGTCGGTTTTCTCGGCTGATCCGGCTTCGCGCAGGAAGGCGATCAGGGTTTCTTCGTCGGGGAGTCCGGCGACGGGCCGGCGGGGTGATTTGCTCATTTGTATCCTTGATAACGCACGACCGGCCTCTTCGGAGGCGAAATCTTGCGCGGCTTGTGATGGGGAGAGGGCGCGCCTAGCTTCCGGCGCGAACCCTCTGGAGTGATTGAATGTCGTTGGCCGCCACGCCTGTCCTGTCCGGTCCGACCGGCTCGTTGCTGGACCTGATCGGCAAGACGCCGATGGTGGAGGTGACGAAGATCGACACCGGCCCCTGCCGTCTGTTCCTGAAGCTGGAGGCGCAGAACCCGGGCGGGTCGATCAAGGACCGCATCGCCCTGTCGATGATCGCAGCGGCCGAGGCGGAGGGGTTTCTGAAACCCGGCGGGACCATCGTCGAGGCGACGGCCGGCAATACGGGTCTGGCGCTGACTCTCGTGGGTCAGGCCAAGGGCTATAAGGTGCTTCTGGTCATCCCGGACAAGATGTCCAAGGAAAAAATCCAGCATCTGAGGGCCATGGGCGCCGATGTCCGGCTGACGCGTTCGGACGTGCCGCACGGGCATCCGGAGTACTACACCGACATGGCCGAGCGGCTGGCGCAGCAGATCCCGGGCGGATTCTACGTCAACCAGTTCGCCAACGACGCCAACTCCCTGGCCCATTTCACGACCACCGGGCCGGAGATCTGGGAGCAGATGGACCACCAGATCGATGCGTTCGTGGCCGGCATCGGCTCCGGCGGCACGATCACGGGCATCGCCCGGTTCCTGAAGAGCGTCGGATCCAGGGCCGAGATCATCCTCGCCGATCCGGTCGGCTCGACCCTGGCCGGGATCGTCAACGACGGCGTGCCGGGGCCGGAGGGCAGCTATACGGTCGAGGGGATCGGCCAGAATTTCGTGCCCGACACGGCGGACATGAGCCTGATCGACAAGGCCTATTCCATCCCCGACGCCGAGGCGATCGCGACGGTCCGCGAACTCCTGCTCAAGGAAGGCGTGCTGGCCGGCTCGTCGTCCGGCACCCTGATCGCGGCGGCCCTGCGCTGGTGCCGCGAACAGACCGAGCCGAAGCGGGTGGTGACTTTCGTCTGCGACACCGGGGCCAAATATCTGTCCAAGGTCTACAACGACGCCTGGCTGGCCGATCAGGGGCTGGGCGGCGAGGCGCTGCACGGCGACCTGTCCGATCTGATCTCCCGCAAATACGAGAAGGGCGACGTGGTCACGGCCGGGCCCGACGACACCCTGGATACGGTGTTCAAGCGCATGCGCGGGGCGGACGTGTCCCAGCTGCCGATCCTGCAGGACGGGCGGCTGGTCGGGATCATCGACGAGAGCGATCTGGTCCACGTGATGAACACCGACGAGATCACCCGCAAGGAGCGCTTCGCCAAGGCGGTGTCGACGGTGATGACGCGCGATCTGGACACGGTTCAGGTCGGCGAGAGCCTCGACGCCCTGATCCCGCTGTTCGACCGGGACCGGGTGGCCATCGTGCTGGATGGCGAGAAATTCGTGGGCCTGATCACGCGGACGGACCTGATCAACCACCTCAGCCTGAATCGTTGAGCCTATGACCAAGCTGAAGAACAGCCAGGGTTTCTCGACCCGCGCCATCCACGCCGGTCAGAAGCCGGATCCGACAACGGGGGCGGTGATGACCCCGATCTACGCCACCTCGACCTACGCCCAGGAAAGCCCGGGCGTGAACAAGGGCTATGAATACGCCCGCGGCAAGAACCCGACGCGCGAGGCGTTCGAGGCCTGTCTGGCCGATCTGGAGGGCGGGACCCACGGCTTCGGCTTCGCCAGCGGCATGGCCGCGACCTCGACGGCGCTGGAGCTGCTGGACGCCGGGGCGCACATCGTCACCGGCGACGACCTGTACGGCGGCTCGTGGCGGCTGTTCGAGCGGGTGCGGCGCCGGTCGATGGGGCTGGACTTCGCCTATGTCGATCTGAGCGACCTTGGGAAGGTCGAGGCGGCGATCACGCCGAAGACGAAGCTGATCTGGGCCGAGACTCCGACCAATCCGCTGATGAAGCTGGCCGACATCGAGGGCCTGTCGCGGATCGCGAAGGCGCACGGCCTGCTGCTGATCGTCGACAACACCTTCGCCACGCCGTGGAGCCAGCAGCCGCTGAAGCTGGGCGCCGACGTGGTCATGCATTCGGCGACCAAATATCTGAACGGCCACTCGGACATCATCGGCGGGGCGCTGGTGACGGCGAATCCCGATCTCGCCAAGGAGATCAAGTTCCTCCAGAATTCGATCGGCGGGGTGATGGGGCCGTTCGACGCCTTCCTGGCCAACCGGGGCCTGAAGACCCTGGGCCTGCGCATGAAGGCCCACAATGAGAACGCCTTGGCCGTGGCGCGCTGGCTCGAGGAGCGGAAGGGGGTGGCCAGGGTCATCTATCCGGGCCTGATCTCCCACCCGCAGCACGCCCTGGCCTCACTCCAGATGAACGGCCAGTACGGCGGCATGGTCACCGTCCTGATCGACGGCGATCTGGAGCGGACGAAGCGGGTGTTGGAGCGGGTTCAGGTCTTCACCCTGGCGGAATCGCTGGGCGGCGTCGAAAGCCTGGTCAACCACCCGGCCATCATGACCCACGCGAGCGTGCCGAAGGAGGTGCGCGAGGCGGGCGGCGTGACCGACAACCTGATCCGGCTGTCGGTCGGGGTGGAGGAGGTCGAGGACCTGATCGCGGATCTGGATCAGGCGCTGGGGGCCTAGGCGGCCTTGCTGTCCGGCAGGGCGGTCTGGTGGCCGGTGGCGGGGACGACCTTCTTCTTGGCCGGGGCGCGGGGCTTCTTGACGGCCGTGGCGGTCTTGTCGGCGGCGCGGCGGGCGATCTCTTCGTCGATCAGCGGAATGACGTCGGTGGCCGAGGCGATCTGCGTCAGCGAAGCCGTGGTCGAGGCGGACAGGCGCAGGGCGTTCAGGCGCAGGGCCTTCAGGTCCGGATCGCTCATCGTGGGGATCATGTCTGCAAGCGGGGTCATCGAAGTCTCCTGGAGGTGAAAAGCAGTCGGGCCGGCGCCTGTTCGGCGGCCGGCCCTTCCGTCAGCCGGGGATTACCCCCGGCAGGGTCGCTTGTCGGAAACTATTCGGCGGCCTTCAGGCGACCGGCCGATTCCTTGCCCGAACGCGAGTCGCGTTCGACTTCGTAGGAAATCTTCTGATTTTCGTTGAGCGTGCCCAGGTCGGACGTTTCAACGGCCGAGGCGTGGACGAAGACGTCCTTGCCGCCGTCATCGGGAGCGATGAAGCCGTAGCCCTTGGTGGAGTTGTACCATTTAACAGTGCCGGTAGCCATTTTGAGACCTCCGTTAGGCGTTGACCGCCGGAAGAGGTTCCGGATCGGCCTGTCGGGTCTGAATGGGATCGGCCTTGGACCTCGGTGCGCGATGCAAAGGGGCAGCAGCGTTTCGCAAGAGATCGACGTAGCCCCAAGTGGGCGCTTTCTCGCCGAATAGCAAGCGCGGTGATTCCGGCGGGCGAGGGCGGAGCCCGCAAGGGCAGGCTCCGCCGCCTTTCCGTCAGTTCGGCATCGAAACCGCATCCGTCACGTGGATGACGCCGTTGGACTGGAAGACGTCCGCCTGGGTCACGGTGGCGACGCCGCCCTTTTCGTCGGTCAGGATGACGGCGTCGCCGCGCAGCGAGGCGGTCAGCGTCCCGCCTTCGACAGTCGTCAGGGTGGCGCGGCCGCCCCCGGCGCGGATCTGGCGCATCAGCTCGGCGGCGCTGACCCGTCCCGGCACGACGTGATAGGTGAGGATCTTCGTCAGGGTCGCCTTGTTGGCCGGCTGGACCAGGCTCTCGACCGTGCCCGCCGGCAGTCTGGCGAAGGCGGCGTTGGTCGGGGCGAAGACGGTGAACGGGCCCGGACCCGACAGGGTCGGGACAAGACCGGCGGCGGTCACGGCCGCCATCAGGGTGGTGTGGTCGCGCGAGTTGGCGGCGTTCTCGACGATGGTCTTCGTCGGATACATCGGCGCGCCGCCGACCACGACAGCGGCCTGCGCCTCGGCGCCGGCGTTCATGGACTCCATGCCGGCCATCGAGGAACAGCCGGCGGCTGCGAGGACGCCGGCGGCGAGGGCGGCCGTCAATGCGGTGCGGGTCTGGATCATCTTCATCTGCTTTTCTCCTGAGCGGCCGTCGATACGGCTCGGCCCAGAGACGGGGGCGGACGGGACCCGGATGCGGGATTTCAGCGAACTGCGGCGTCTGGCCACGGCCTGAAGCCGCGGGGCCGGCCGGAACGTAGCGCGCTGAACGAAAAACGGCGGCGAAGGCCTTCGCCCTCGCCGCCGTCGAAATCAGGCATCGGCCGAGGCCGACGCGTGAACTCAGCCTTCGGTCTTCAGCTGACCAGCCGATTCCTTGCCCGAACGCTTGTCGCGCTCGATTTCGTAGGAAACCTTCTGGTTTTCATCCAGGCCGCGCAGGCCCGCTTGCTCGACGGCCGAGATGTGGACGAACACGTCCTTGCCGCCGTCGTCAGGCTGGATGAAGCCGTAGCCCTTGGTGGAGTTGAACCATTTAACAGTGCCGGTAGCCATTTTCAGGACCTCCGCTAGCGTTGGCCTCAGGGAAGAGCCCCTGGAGCCTGTCGGGTCTGAAAGGAGCGGCTAGACCTCAGTGCGAAAGCAGAGGGTGGCGTTTCGCAGAGAGATCGACAAAACGCTTTTGACGCGTCGTTGCGGCAAAATCAAGCCGTGGGCTACTCAGCCGCCTCGCCCTCGGGGGTGGGGATGTAATGTTCCTGGCACAGCTTGCGCAGGGCGGCCGTCAGCGTCGGGCCGTACAGGGAGTCCTGGATGCGTTCGAACCCTTCGGCCTGAAGCGCGGTCTTGATGTCGCCGACGGTGCGGCAGCCTCCGGCGCGCGCCAGTTCATAGGCGCGCTCAAGGGTCGTGGGACGGTGGTTGCTCATCATCCCTAGATAGGAGCTTCGCCGCAAATAGCGAGGCTTCAGAAAGCGATGCTGATCCCGGCGACCAGGGCGTCGGCATATTGTTCGCCCGGAACCTCGGCGTCGGTCGCGTGATAGCGCAGCTCGGCTTCGAGATTTCGGGTCAGGGCGTAGGTGAAGCCGGCGTTCCAGCCGGTGTAGTCGACGCTGTTGTCCTGCTCCCGGCGGCCGATGGAGGCGGTGGCTTCCAGCCTGTCGGTGAAGTCCCAGCCGATGCGGGCCTCGTACCAGGTCCAGGCTTCGGTCGAGCCCGTGCCGTCGGGCGAATGCTGCAGGCGGATGCGGCCGCTGGCGGGTCCAATGGAGCGCGAGACGTCGGCGGTGAACTCCCAGGCGTCGTCGTCCGCCCCCGGATTGGCCTCGAACTGCTGTTTGAAGGTCGCGTTCAGGTCCAGGTCGAAGCCGGCCACGTCGGGGGTGAAGCCCGCGCCGATCTTCCCCTCGAGCTCGGAACCCGTCGAGCTCTTGATGGTCTCGAGTCCCGTCCCGGCGTAGAACAGGCCCGAGGCGCTGGCCCATTCGGCCTCGCCCCAGACATAGGCCTCGCCGTCCGACTTGGAGGCGTCCTTGGAGCGGTTGTCGGTCGCGGCGCCGAAGGCGAAGGACCACGATCCGGCGGCGGGCGCGGCCTCCTGGGCCGAGGCCCCGCCGGCGAGTGCGAGGAAGGCAGCCGCGGCGGTCGTCAGGGTGCGGATCATGGGATTCGGCCTCGTTGGAACGGGCCGGGGTCTAGAGCCGCTTCTTGTCGAATTTGTTACAGGCGTCGGAAAATTCGTCCGTCAGCCGACGAACAAGCTGCGCCGTGGGAAGGATGTCATGCACCGCGCCCGCGCCCTGGCCGGCCGACCAGACCGTTTTCCAGGCCCTTGCCTCCTCGCCCATGTCGAGCTTGTGCTCGGGCAGGGATTTCGGATCGATGCCGTTGGCGATCAGGGACGGCGTCAGGAAATTGGCCGGAATGCCCGAGACGGCGGGGGTGTAGGTGATGTCGGACGCGCCGGCGTCGACGATCATCTGCTTGTACTCCGGCTGCGCCCCGGACTCGTTCGTCGATATGAAGCGGGTGCCCATATAGGCGAAGTCGGCCCCCATCATCAGGGCGGCGGCGACATCCGATCCCGTGGACAGGCAGCCGGACAGGATGATGGTCCCGTCGAAGAAGGAGCGGACCTCGTCCACAAGGGCGAACGGATTGACGACCCCGGCGTGGCCGCCGGCGCCGTTGGCGACCAGGATCAGACCGTCGACGCCGGCCTGGGCCGCCTTGCGGGCGTGGCGGATGTTGGCGATGTCGTGGAAGACCACGCCGCCGTAGCCGTGCACGGCCTCGACCACGTCGCGTACGGCCCCCAGCGAGGTGATGATCAGCGGGACCTTCTCCTCGACCGAAACCATCATGTCGGCCATCAGCCGGGGATTGGTCGGGTGGACGATGTGGTTGACGCCGAACGCGGCGGCTTCGGGCGTCAGCCGGCCCTTGATCTCGTGGATCCAGTCCCGATAGCCCTCAGTGGTGCGCTGGTTCAGGGACGGGAAGGTCCCGATGACCCCGGCGTTGCAGGCCTCGACCACCAGATCCGGTCCCGAGACCAGGAACATCGGCGCGACGATGACCGGCAGTTTCAGGCCTTTTTGCAGCGGCGCCGGAATGGCCATGCGGAGCTCCCCGAGTTGTCTTTCGCTACGGATAGCGGGGTGTCGCGGGGGAAGGCAAATGGTGAGTGGCCAGCGGCTGGTGGCTGGCCGCCGCCGACGCGGTGGCGCCGCCTGCGCCGCCCTTCCGCCGTCAGCCATGCGACAATCACGAGCCACCAGCCACTCATCGCCGCCACCAGATGACGCCGCGAACCGAACCGGCTACATCCCCGCCATGACCACCGACACATCCGGCCTGCACCAGCTGGGCCAGCACACCGTCCAGCCGACCAGCCCGGAAACCGCCGAGCTGGAACGCGTGCCCAATCCGCATCCGGGGACCCTGTATCTAACGCGGTTCACGGCGCCGGAGTTCACCAGCCTGTGCCCGGTGACGGGCCAGCCGGACTTCGCCCACATCGTCATCGACTATGCGCCGGGCGACTGGCTGGTCGAGAGCAAGAGCCTGAAGCTGTACCTGACCAGTTTCCGCAACCACGGCGCCTTCCACGAGGACTGCACCGTGGCCATCGGCAAGAAGATCGCCGACCTGCTGCAGCCGAAATGGCTGAGGATCGGCGGCTACTGGTATCCGCGCGGCGGCATCCCGATCGACGTCTTCTGGCAGACGGGGCCGGCGCCGGAAGGCCTGTGGCTGCCGGACCAGGGCGTGCCGACGTATCGCGGACGGGGATGATTTCACGCGCCGCGTGAAATGCTCACATTCCGCTCATGTCCGGGCGAACGGATGCGGGCAGGGTGACGCCCATGACCGAACCGCGCCGCCTTCCGCTCGAAACCTGGGGCCGACATTGGCTGGGCCGGCTCCAGAGCTGGGCCGACCGGCGGGCGTGGAGCCGGTACGGCTTCGAATTCCTGATGTTCGGGATCAAGCAGGGCTGGGCCTGTCTGTTCGGCGGGGCGATGCTGGCCCTGCTGCTGGCGACGCATCTGTGGTGGCCCGAAGCGGCGCCGGTCAGCCGGTACGACTTCCTCGTCGTCGGCGCCCTGCTCATCCAGGCGGCCATGCTGGCGCTGAAGCTGGAGAGCTGGGAGGAGGCGCGGGTGATCTTCGTCTTCCACGTGGTCGGCACGATCATGGAGCTGTTCAAGACCCAGGCCGGGTCGTGGATCTATCCCGAGGACAGCGTGCTGCGGATCGGCATGGTGCCGCTATTCTCGGGCTTCATGTATGCGGCGGTCGGCAGCTATATCGCCCGCATCCAGCGCATCTTCGACATCCGCTTCCGGCGCTATCCGCCGCTGTGGACGACCTGGGCGCTGGCGGCGGCGATCTACGTCAACTTCTTCGCCCATCACTGGCTGCCCGACATCCGCCTGGGCCTGTTTGCGGCGACGGCGGCGCTGTTCGGGCGCGGCTGGTTCTATTTCACCCCGGACCGGACGCGGCGGAGGATGCCGTTCCTGCTCGGCTTCTTCCTGGTCGCGGTCTTCATCTGGCTGGCCGAGAACCTCGGCACATACGCCAACGCCTGGATCTATCCGTCCCAGAGCGGCGGTTGGCATCCGGTGTCGCTGGCCAAGCTGGGCAGCTGGTTCCTGCTGATGATGATCAGCGTGGTGCTGGTGTCGCTGGTGCGCCGGCCGGAGGCGGAGCATCGCCTCAACTGACTTTCGTCATCCTCCGGCGAGCGAAGCGAGACCGGGGACCCAGTGGCGCGCGTGAGCGCGAACCTGCCGGAAGCGCGGCTGCACAGGTCGCCTTCGGCGCCGCTGGGTCCCCCGGTCAGCGCCGCGAAGGCGCGGCTTGCCGGAGGATGACGATAGATTAGAGGGAGGGGCGAGGGAGTTCGCATGACCACCACCACCACCGACGTCGTCATCCTCGGCGGGGGCCACAACGGCCTCGTCTGCGCCTTCTATCTGGCCAGGGCGGGGCTGAAGGTCACGGTGCTGGAACGGCGGCATGTCGTCGGCGGGGCCGCGGTGACGGAGGAATTCCATCCCGGTTTCCGCAACTCCACGGCCAGCTACACCGTCAGCCTGCTGAACCCGAAGGTCATCGCCGACATGGACCTGGCCCGGCACGGGCTGCGAGTGGTCGAGCGCAAGGTCTCCAACTTCCTGCCCTTCGACGACGGCCGCTACTTCCTCGCGGGCGAGGGGCGGACGCAGGGCGAACTGGCCAAATTCTCGGCGCGGGACGCGGAGCGGCTGCCGGAATACGAGCGGCGGCTGGAGGTCGTGGCCTCGGTGCTGCGCGACTGGATCCTGAGGGCCCCGCCCAACATGGTCGAGGGCGGCTGGATGGCCATGCTGCCGGAGCTGCTGAAGGGCGCCGCGCTGGGGAAACAGGCGGCGGGTCTGGACGTCACGGGCCGGCGCGACCTGCTGGACCTCTTCGCCAAGTCGGCGGGCGACTGGCTGGACGGCTGGTTCGAGAGCGATCCGATCAAGGCCCTGTTCGGCTTCGACAGCGTCGTGGGCAACTACGCCAGCCCCTATACGCCCGGCTCGGCCTATGTGTTGCTGCACCATGTCTTCGGCGAGGTGAACGGGCGCAAGGGGGTCTGGGGCCACGCCATCGGCGGCATGGGGGCGATCACCCGGGCCATGGCCGCGGCCTGCGCCGAGGCCGGGGTCGATGTGCGGCTGGAGACGCCCATCGCCTCGGTCCTGACAGAAAAGGGCCGGGCCGTCGGGGCGGTGACCGAGGCGGGGGACGTGGTGCGGGCGCGGGCCGTGGTCTCGAACCTGCATCCGCGCCTGCTGTTCGAACGGTTCGTGGACGACGCGGTGGTGCCGGCGGATTTCCGCGAGCGGATCGGGAATTACCAGTCCGGCTCGGGCACCTTCCGGATGAATGTGGCGCTGTCGGAGCTGCCGGACTTCACCAGCCTGCCGGGGCGGGGCGATCATCTGACCGCCGGCGTCATCATCGCCCCGTCGCTGGCCTATATGGACCGGGCGCACGCCGAGGCGCGGCTGAACGGCTGGTCGTCGAAACCGATCGTCGAAATGCTGATCCCCTCGACGCTGGACGACACCCTGGCGCGGCCGGGACAGCATGTGGCCAGCCTGTTCTGCCAGCACGTCTCGCCCGATCTGGCCGACGAGCACCGCGAGACGGTGGCCGATCTGATGATCGATACGGTCGACGCCCATGCGCCGGGCTTCAAGGCCTCGGTGGTGGGCCGTCTGGCCCTGGGGCCGCGCGACCTGGAGCGGCGTTTCGGCCTGGTCGGAGGGGACATCTTCCATGGCCGGCTGTCGCTGGACCAGCTGTTCAGCGCCCGGCCCGTGCTGGGCCACGCCGACCACCGCATGCCGGTCCCCGGCCTCTATCTGTGCGGATCCGGCGCACATCCCGGCGGCGGAGTCACGGGCGCGCCGGGGCACAATGCGGCGAGGGCGGTGCTGAAGGATCTGGGGCGGTAGCGGAGGGTGGTGAGTGGCTAGTGGCTAGTAACCACAAGCCAAACGCCTAGACGTCCGCGACGCCCATCGCCTTCATCAGGGCGTCCCGGACGGCGGCCTCGGTGAAGGGTTTCTGGATGGTGGCCTGGCCGCGCCATTCGTCGGGCAGGCCGCCCTCGCCATAGCCGGTGGAGAAGACGAACGGCACGCCGCGCGCCTTCAGCGCCTCTGCGATGGGGAAGACCTGACGGCCGGCGACATTGACGTCCAGCAGGGCGGCGTCGAGGCGTTCGCCGTCGGTCGCCATCCTCAGGCCGTCGTCGATGTTGGCGGCGGGGCCGACCGGCGTGCAGCCCATGTCTTCCAGAATGGTCTCAAGCAGCATGGCGACGAGGGACTCGTCCTCGACCACGAGGACCCGTCGGCCGGTCAAAGGTGCGCTCATGAATGTGTCCCGCGATCGAGCGGAATCGAAAAGTCCGCACTGAAACCGTCGCTTGCGTAGTCCAGTTTGACCTCTCCCGCCAGATCATGCCGCACGTTTCGTTCGATCAGCCGGCTGCCGAAGCCGCGGCGTTTCGGGGGCGCGACGGGCGGACCGTCCAGTTCCCGCCAGCTCAGATGCAGAACGGGGCGGGCCTGGTTCGAGACGGACCAGTCGACCAGGACCCGGCCCTCGGGAGATGACAGGGCGCCGTATTTGGCGGCGTTGGTGGCCAGCTCGTGGAAGATCATTCCCAACGATAGCGCGGCTGCGGGTCCCAGCGCCACCGGCAGGCCGTTCAGGGTCACGCGATGCGAACCATGCGCCTCGGTCTCATGCTGAAGGATGGCCGCGAGGTCCGCGCCCTCCCAGTGGCTGCGGGTCAGCAGGTCGTGTGTGTGCGACAGGGCCAGCAGCCGGGCCTGAAAGCCCTCCGCGAAGGTTCTCGGGTCCGCGTGGGACCGGGCGGTCTGCACGGCGATCGACTGCACCGTCGCGAGCGTGTTCTTCACGCGGTGGTTCAATTCGTCGATCATCAACTTCTGGCGCTCGGCCGCCCGGACGCCCTCGGTGACGTCGTGGCCCTGCACGAAGACGCCGATGATGGCCCCGTCCGCGTCGCGGATCGGTTGATAGTTGAAGTCGACATAGGCGTCCTCCGGCTCCTCGCCGGGGGCGCGCCGCAACTGGACCAGACTGGCCTGCCCCTGCACCGGTTCGCCGGTTTCGAACACGCCATCCAGCATATCGAGATAGCCCTGGCCCACGACCTCGGGCAGGGCCTCGGCGATGGGCAGCCCATCGATCTCGCGGTGGCCGATCAGACGGCGATAGGCGTCATTGCTGAACTCGACGATGTGATCCGGCCCCGCCAGAACGGCGACGAAGCCCGGCGACTGCATGAACATGTCCTGCAGACGCTTGCGTTCCTCGGCGAGACGCCGGTTGTCTTCCTGCACCTGCCGGGCCCGGGCCAGCACGCCGCCGCCGACGATGGCGTCGAGCGTCCGGGCGCTCTTGCTGCGGGCGCGCGTGGTCTGGCGCAGCTGTTCCAGCTCGGTGATGTCGGTGGTGTGCTGCAGCAGCCAGACGACCTCGCCCCGGGCGTTCAGGATCGGCGTGTGGGTGGCGCTCCAGAAGCGTTCCTCGAAGACGGGGTCGGGGCCGTCCGATTCTGCGGGCACGGAGAAGCGCACCATGGCCAGATGATCGCGCTGGCGGGTGTCCCGCGCCTTTTCCAGCGACGCCTTCACCTGACGCACATTCTCGGGCGCTTCCTCGCCCGGACCGGAATCGAAGGCGGCGAACAGGGGACGGCCGATGATGGCCTCGCGGACGCTGCGGGTGACGTCCAGATAGGCCTGGTTGGCGCCCGCGATACGCAGGTCCGGGGTCAGCAGGACGTACGGGTTCGGCGACGCGTCGAACGCGTCGGCCAGATCGACCGCCAGGTCGCCCGATTTCGCCAGATGCTTCAATACACCCCCACCCCAATCCGGCCCGTAACGCCTTGACCTGCAATCGGTTCACGCGGTCGGGACGCCGTCATGGATGGTTATTTGAGACATCACGCCCCGGCGCGCTAGTCTCCATCCA
>Ga0233425_10007777_pt1 | contig 14799 bp, 16 predicted proteins | sample Watercolumn_Towu_2_FD_181712 | JGI IMG/M metagenome (GOLD analysis project Ga0233425, IMG submission 181712) | Freshwater microbial communities from Lake Towuti, South Sulawesi, Indonesia - Watercolumn_Towuti2014_140_MG | ecosystem: Environmental > Aquatic > Freshwater > Lake | place...
GGTGGGTTTCTTGAACACAATCTCCGGCGGCGGCGGCGAGGTCGGTGATTTCCTAGTGGCGCATCCCGACGTGGCGATGGTGACGTTCACCGGCAGCGCGGAGGTCGGCAAACACATTCGCGCCGTCGCTGGGATGAAGCCGGTGACATTGGAGCTTGGCGCGAACTGCGCCGCCATCGTGGACAGCGACGCGGACATGGAACTGGCGCTCGGCCGTTGCATCACCGGCGGTTTCGCGCACTCGGGGCAGGTATGCATCCATCTCCAACGAATCTACGTCGCTGGGAAAACTGCCGGCGACTTCACCGATGCGCTGCGGTCGCGCGTGTCGGCGCTGCGCATCGGTCCTCCGCTGGAGGAGGCGAGCGATGTCACGTCGCTGATTGACGAGCCGAACGCCGAGCGCGTCAGCAATTGGATTGCCGAGGCCGAGCGCGGCGGCGCGCGCAAGCTCATCGGTGGCGAGCGCACGGGCCGCGCAACGGTGACGCCGGCGATTCTCTCTGGCACACAGCCCAGCATGAAAGCAGTGGCCGACGAGATTTTCGGCCCGGTCGTGTGCGTGGAGGCGTTCGATTCCATCGAGCGCGCTGTGGAGATGGTGAACCGCAGCCGCTACGGGTTGCAGGCGGGCGTGTTCACGCGCGACATCAGCCGCGCGCTCTGGGCGGCGCAACAGATCGAATGCGGCGGCGTGATGATCAACGACGTTCCGACGTTCCGCGTGGACCAGATGCCCTACGGCGGCGTGAAGGACAGTGGCGTCGGTCGCGAAGGACCGCGCTACGCGATTCAGGATATGACGGAGACGAAGACCGTCGTCATCAACCTCTCCGGCGCTCCAAAGTAATAGAAGTTCTACAACCTATTGAAAACATGTATTTTGCATGTTGTATGAATGACTTATAAACTATTTGTTTGACATATAAATCATCTTCCGTATGCTCCAAGCCCATGACCGACACATGGAAGGAATTCGAAGCCAACGAAGTCACACATAGCGTGGCTCATCATCTCGTGGCAATCCACGAAGTGGGCCGCGAGTATGGCGGCTGGGCGCGTGTTTCCGACATCGCGCGGTGGCTCGGCATCACGCGCGGCAGCGTCTCGATCAACCTCCGCAACATCAAGGCGCGCGGACTGGTCACCGAGGACGACCACCGTCAGGTCAAGCTCTCCGAGGAAGGGCTAAGGATTACGCAAGCTATCATGGCCAAGAAGGCGGCGGTAAAGGCGTTCTTACGCGACGTGATCAACGTGCCGGAGGAGCAAGCAGAAATAGATAGCTGCAAAGTCGAGCATCTGATCAGCCATTCCACCGCCGAGAACCTTCTCCGGTTCATCAAGTTTCTGACCTCGGACGACCCGGCGGCGCGCGAGGCGCTGAGCCAGTTCCGAAAGTTCGAGGGGCGTTGAGCGAACGATGTGAACATGAAACCAATCAAACACACAGAGATTGTGGACGAATTGAACCGGCTGATGGCCGAGGAGATGGAGGCGTTCGTGCGCTACTTCCAACTCCGCCACCGGCTGCGCGGGACGGAGCGGCTCGCGGCGGACAAGTTCTTCGAGACGGCAATGCAAGAGACAGTCGAGCACGCCGAGGCCATTGCGCGGCACATCCGCACTCTTGGCGAGACGCCACGCATCCACGTGAGCGTCGAAGCCGGCGGCGGACCGGTTACGCTGAAAGACGCATTGAGCGAGGCGTTGGTTTTTGAGCAGCAGGCCCTTGAAGCCTACCGCGACATGCTGCCGCGCGTGGCAGGCGATCCGGGGCTGGAGGATTTCATCCGCAAGCAAATCGCGACCGAGACCGAGCACGTCCAAGAAATCACGATGCTGCTGGAATGAAGCCCCGTTGACCGGGGAGAGAAAATTTGAGGGCTGCGGACAGGATTGGCACCCAAGGCCGCAGCCCTCATTGAGCAACAAGCCCTTTCAGGCGAGTTCTCGCTTGGGAGGATAAGACAAGTCGGGCGGGGTCTGCAATCCGCAAAACGGCGCACTACCCCTCTGCCCGCGTGGGACTGTGCCGGTCCCGCAACAACGAGGAAACGAGAGATGATAAAACAAGTTGGAGACAGGGCCACGCGATACGCGCTGGCGTTGATGTTGGCCGGAGTGATGGCAGACGGGACGGCGTCCGCCACGGAACGCGTGTTCACCTACACCTACGAGCCGGAGACGCTGCCCAAGGGCGCATGGGAGTTGGAGCAATGGGTCACGTGGCGCGGCGGGCGCAACAGCGCCGTCGGACAGGACGACTATTCGCGCTGGCAGTTCCGAGAGGAGGTCGAATACGGCGTCACCGACAACTACCAACTCGCGCTCTACTTCAACAGCCAGCACGAGTCGTTCCGCGATCCCGTCACCGGCGACCGCACTTCAGGCACCCTCTGGACGGGCGTGTCCATCGAGAACAAATACATGCTCCTCAACCCCGCCGACCACGCCGTCGGCGTCGCGCTTTACCTGGAGCCGACCATCTCGGATCGGGAGTTTGAGTTGGAGCAGAAACTCATCATCGGCCAGCGACACGGCGACTGGAAGTGGGCGGTGAACTTCGTCCACGAGACGGAATGGTCCCTGCTCCAAAGCGGGACCGAAGGCGTGTTCGAGTTCGTCGCGGGCCTGTCGCGGGCCATCGGCAAACGCTGGCATGTCGGTTTTGAACTGCGCGACCACAACAAGATTCCCGAATACAAGCGATGGGAGAATAGCGCCGTCTTCCTCGGCCCGGTGGCCAGCTACCACACCGGGCGCTGGTGGGCGGCACTAAGCGTGCTGCCACAGATTTACGGCAAGAACTTCCAAACGGACGGAGATGGCGAACCGGACTTTGATCTCGAAGGGCACGAAAAAATCAACGTCCGCCTCCTCTTTGGGATCTCGTTCTGATGAGCCGGGTGCTTCATATCATCGGCATCGCCACCGCGTTCGCGTCGCTCAGCGCGGGCGCGGCGGAGCCGTCCACAGCCGAACTGGCTACCGGCGCCAAGCTCAACCGCGCCAAGTGTGCCAAGTGCCATAAGCTCCACGACCCAGCCGCCTATGACACCGAGGCATGGAACGGCTGGATGGCGAAGATGAAACAGAAAGCCCGGCTCACGGATGGTGAGTATGCCAGTCTGAGGGCCTACCTCGATTCGCAACGCGCGGCCGCGGCAAGAGGCGGCACGAAATGAGAGGGCACCCGGGGATCTAGTGGTCGCCGTCGCGGTGGATTTTTCTGGACGAATCGGGCGGCAATCAGCATTTTGGGCGCGAAGGGCACGACCGGATCAACGTGCGCCAGATTGTTGGAATCAGGTTTTGATGAAACTAACGCTTGTCATCGTTGCCATCGCGATGGCCACCACGGCCAGCTTGACGCCGAAGGAAACTGCGGCGGGCAAGAAGCTTTACACGGAAAAATGCGGGCGGTGCCACAAGTTCTACAAGATCGAGAAGTATCCGGAACCGGCTTGGAACATGTGGATGAACCAGATGGTCTCCAAGACGAAGCTGACACAAAAGGAAGCTGATCTGCTCATCCGCTACCTTCAGTCGTTGCGCGCCAACCATTCCGAAAACGGCAACGGCACGTCGCATCGCTGAGTTTCCAACATCACCGCAGATCCTGTTGTCCGGCAAATCGCGGCTTGCTGTGCCATCCGCGGCTCAAAAACACATAGTTGAGACTGTCCTATGACCGAGCTGGACGCCGAAACTCTGCGCCGGTGCCGCCGCGGCGAGCCTGCGGCGCTGGGGGCGCTTTACGACTGCTACCGGCAGCCGGTTTTCTATCTTGCGCGGCGGATGGTCGGCGAGACAGAGGCGGAGGATGTCTGCCAGGAAACGTTCATCGCCGTCTTCCGCGCAGTGGCGAAATTTGAGGGAAACTCGAAGCTCTCCACGTGGGTGCTGGCCGTCGCCACGCGCGTCTGCCTGATGCACCTGCGCAAACGCCGGCGCATGGAAACGCCCGCCGAGCCTGCCATCGCGGACGAGACCGAGCCGATGACGCTGCTGTCGCCGAGCCACGAACTGCTCAATAAGGAGTTCCTCAAGCAACTCGCTGACGCGATGGACCGACTGCCGGAGAACCAGCGGGTGGCCGTGTCGCTGCGCAGCTTCGATGAGATGTCCTACGAGGAGATCGCACGGGCGATGAACTGCCGGCTCGAACAGGTGCGCGCCACGCTATTTCGCGCGCGCTGCCGGCTGCTGAAACTACTGGAGGACCGCTGACATGAGCACGCAAGTATTCGAACACTACAGCCCGCAAGATTGGTCGGCCTACCTCGACGGCGAACTGCCCGCCGCACGCCGCGACGCGATGCGTGAACACCTGCGCGGTTGTCCATCGTGTAGCGCGGTCCTGCGGAGCTTCGAGGCGGTGCAACACGGCGCAGAGCTGCTCGCGCAAGAACCCGCGCCTGCCCGGCCGCAACTGCGCACACGGCTGGTGTCGGTCGGCGCGGCGATGGTGGTGCAGAACCGGTCGCGGCGGAGGTGGATGCTGTGGCTCGCGGCAGTTGTTGCCGTTGTCGTTTTCGCCGGCTTGGCGGCGGTGTTCTGGGGCGAACCCCAGCAGACGCGTGCCGTTGCATCGAAGGCACGGGTGACGCTGGATCGCGTGTTGATCACGCGCTACTTTGTGGAACCGCCGTCGCTCGAATACGACGTGACGATCCACAATGGCGACACGCGGCCGCTGGAGATCATCCGCGTTATCGTTAGCGACCCGCTGGGCGAGAAGGAGCGGCCCGTGGCGGAGGCGTTGCGAGTGGAGCCGGGCCAGACGCTCCAGCGCGTCTTCCTCCGGCCCGTCGGTGAGCATGCCCAACTCCGCCCCGGCCGCTACCGCGTCTTGCTGGAAACCTCCGACGGCCGGCTCGTGGCCGAGAAGACGGCGCCTTAGCCGCGGGAAAAACCCGTTGCATCGGCGCGAGGCGTCCTTTAAGTTCGCGCCCTGAGTTTTCAAGCAGGACAGAGCTTATGGGCATGACATTGACAGAGAAGATACTCGCACGCGCCAGCGGCAAGGCGAAGGTTTACGCCGGCGAAAACGTCTGGGTGAGCGTGGACATCCTCATGACGCACGACGTGTGCGGGCCAGGCACCATCGGCGTTTTCAAGCGCGAGTTCGGCAAGGACGCGAAGGTGTGGGACCCGAAGAAGATCGTCATCACGCCGGACCACTACATCTTCACCACCGACGCGCTTTGCAACCGCAATGTGGACACGCTCCGCGAGTTCGCGCGCGAGCAGGGACTTCCGTATTTCTACGACATCATTGACGACCCGCACGGCCACTGGAAATACGACGCCTCGCGCGGGCCGCTCGCCCGCCAGCACGGCGACCACTACGTCGGCGTCTGCCATACCGCGCTGCCGCTCAAGGGCCACACGCGCCCCGGCGAGGTGCTCCTTGGCACCGACAGCCACACTTGCACCGCCGGCGCGTTCGGCGAGTTCGCCACCGGCATCGGCAACACCGACGCTGGCTTCGTCATGGGCACCGGGAAAATCCTCCTCAAGGTGCCGGAGACGATGCGCTTCTGGTTCGAGGGCGCGCTCCAGCCCAGCGTGATGGGCAAGGATGTCATCCTGCACGTCATCGGCGAGATCGGCTTCGACGGCGCCACCTACCGGGCGATGGAATTCGCCGGTCCCGGCGCTTCGGCGATGGACATGGACGACCGCATGACCATCGCCAACATGGCCATCGAGGCCGGTGGCAAGAACGGCGTCTTCGAGGCGGACCAGAAGACGTTCGACTACGTCAACGAACGCACCGCCGCCAACGGCACGAAACGGGAATACGAAGCCGTGAAGCCCGACAGCGACGCGAGCTACGTCTATGACAAGAAGTTCGATCTCTCGAAACTCGAACCGACCGTCGCCTGCCATCCCGACCCCGGCCAGCGCAAGCTCGCGCGCGAACTCGGCCACATCGCGCTCGACCGCGCTTACATCGGCTCATGCACCGGTGGCAAGACCAGCGACTTCGTGGCGTTCGCCCGCATCGTCAACGGCCGGAAGGTGAAGATAGACACCTTCGGCGTGCCGGCGACGACGCAGGTGGTGAAGGAGTTGCGCGCGGTGAAACTCGGCGGCAAGTCCATCTGGCAGGTGCTCGTGGACGCCGGCGTGCGCATGACGGAAAACGCCGGCTGCGCGGCGTGCCTCGGCGGGCCGGAGGACACCTTCGGCCGCGTCAACACGCCGATGAAGTGCATCAGCGCCACCAACCGCAACTTCCCCGGCCGCATGGGCAACCGCGAAAGCCAGGTTTTCCTTGCCAGCCCCGCGACCGTCGCCTCCAGCGCGCTCGCCGGCAAGATCGCCGACCCACGGGAATATTTAAGCTGAGAAAAAACGCGGAGTGCGAAGGCGGAACGCGGGCGGGGAACAGCCCGACAGTTTTGCGGAGGGATTGAAAACCGCGCTCCGGATATGTAATACTCGCGCCCACGGAGATGATGCGAATGAACACACGAAATGGTTTTTGCTATCACGCGGTCGCGCTGGTTGTGGCGACGGTGCTGGGAATCGTCCTTGGCGCGGCGACGGCGTCCGCGCAGCAACGGGCTGTGGCGTTCGGCTCGGAGGTGAAAGGCGACTGGTCGCTGGAAGCCGGCAGCGGCGTTCTCTTCTCCAACATGCGCTCCAAGACGCTGGACGGCTACACGCTCGTGCCGGCGTCCATCACGGCCTCGCTGAAGCTCGACGACCCCAGCGACGACGAAGGCTGGTGGCGCGGGTATTCGGAGTTCGCGTTCCGTCCCTACGGCATGGCAATCACCCACGGGCCGGAATCACGCATGGTCGGCTTCGACTTCGGGCCTCGCTACAACTTCGTCCAGCCGGGCTGGCGGCTCGTGCCGTTCGTTGGCGCGATGGTTGGCTTCGGTTTCGCCGACACTCGGGATTACCCGAACCCGGCCGTGCCCTACGGCCTCGGGCAGGACTTTTGCTTCGAATTCACCGTGAACCTCGGCGTGCGCTACGACATCAACGAGACATGGTATGTGCGGTTGATGGCGGAGTATGTTCACTTCTCCAACGCCGGCCTCTCCGAGCCGGCGCGGCAGAACCGCGCCATTGACGCCATCGGTCCGCAACTCAGCGTGGGGTGCCGGTTCTAGTTCGGGAATTGAAATGAAGCCGGCAGGGATGCCGACGCTGCGGGGTCAATACTGCTGGGTCGCTTCGTGGTGGACGACCGCTCTGGGAATCTGGTCGCTGGTGAGCGCAGCTTTGAAGCGGGCGTCGGCGGCTTGCGTGGCTTTGACCACCACGCGCCATGACGCGGCGGCCTTCGGTTCCAACGTGGGAAGCTCCGCCATCATGACGGTGTCGCCCTGGGCTTGCACGGCGGTCGCGCCGTCGCCGGAGACAAACGACTGGCAGGGCGGCAGGGTGCAGACGATCCGGATGTTCGTGCCGACAGTCGTGCCTTGGTTGGTGACTTTGATCGCGTAGGTCACCGCCTTGCCCACCTCGACAGGGTCTTCGAGGTCCACGACTTCGAGGAGGATGGCGGGGATGACGGGCTTCACTTTGCCGAGGTCTTCGAGGAAAAAATTGCTGCACGCTTTCGGCGTCACGCAGCGGTAGCGGCAGCGATTGGAGATGAACTCGAAGGCGTAGGCGGGAGCGGGCGCTTTGCCGAGCCAAGTGACATTGCGGAGGCAGATGGGCTTGCCGTTTTCTCGCGACGACATGAACGGCATCGTCGTGCCGACGGGGATGGGAGCTTCCGCGACCTCGGCGGTGGCGGCGGCGCGGAGAAGGTCGTCGAGGTTGCCGCGCCAGCCCCATTGCTGGAGGATGGACGCGACGTCGGGCTTCAGTTGTTCATTGCCGAAGAGCGCCCGCAGGTCGTCGGGCGTCGAGAGCGGCGGAGCGAAGCGGGTGGCGGGATTGCCGAGCCGGGTGGCGGTGTGTTGTTCCGCGCCAACCACCGATCCGGCGAGCGACGCCCAAACCACCGCGAAGAAAATAGCTGCCGCGCGTTTCATGAGAACCACGCTCAGTAAGTGTGCGTGCTTTCTTCCTTCGCGACCGGCGTCTTGATCAGGTCGGAGGTGTATCGGACTGTGGCGCGCGCGTCGCCGGCGGAGACGGCCTTGACCCGGACGGTCCATCGCGCCGCTTGCTTGGGATCGAGTTGCGGGCATGCGTCGAAGAGAACGGTCCTGCCGTCGGCGTGACCGCTGGTTGTCCCGCTGGCGGCGACCACTTCCATCTGCGGCGGCACTTGCAGCACCGCGCGGATGTTGGTGTCGGGCGCGGTTCCCTGGTTGGTGATGGTGATGACGTAATCGGTCGTCTGGCCGATCTCCACCGGGTCCACGGTGTCAATCATCTCCAGGAGCAGACCCGCGTAGCCTCTCCACAACGTCGGCGCCACGGCGCTCGCGGTCAGGCCGCCGGCGGAGGCGAACGCTTCGTTGGAGAACGTGCCGCCCACCGGCGATGTGAGCGAGAGTTGCACTGTCTGTTGCTCGTTGGGAGCGAGCGACGCCAGCCGCCATGTGGCCTTGTTGCCGTCCACGGTCGCGCCGTCCGCCGCCAGGATGCGGTTGCCCGCCGGCGCGGTGTCGGTGACCGCGATGTTGGAGAGCGGCGCGTCGCCGGGATTGGAAACGGTGATGCTGTAGGTGGCCGTCCTGCCGATGAACTGTTCGCGCGGGCCGGTCTTGGTGAGTTGCAGCGCCGGTTGCGTGACCACGGTGGTTGCCTCGCTTGCCACTTTGCCGGCGTTCGCGGACTCGGCGACCACGCGATTCGTGAACCGGCCGCGCTGGAGAGTCTTCAAGCTCACCGGGATGTTGCGCGACTGGCCCGGGTCGAGATTGCCGATCCGATAAATCAGAGACGTTTCGCCGGAGGCGTGGCTCATGCCAGAGGGAACGCTGTCGGTGACGACGACGTCTTCCACGGCGGTGTTGCCGGTGTTGCTCACGACGACATTGTAAGCAACCTCCTGGCCGAGGCTGGCCGTGGCGGGGCCGGTCTTCTGGATGCCAAGCGCCGGCCGGCCGACCATCGTCACGATGCAACCGCGCGGCACCGCCGAGACCGTGGCGCAATTCCGCATCTCGCCTTCCCGATCCATGCGGACCCACACTTTGAAAGTGGTCATGTCGCCCTCGTTCAACGACCGGTATCGCCAGCTCAGGACGTTGCCGTTGACGCCCGCCTCAGGCTCGCTCCTGACGTAAGTCACGCCGTCGGGCAGGTAGTCGGAGATGACGATGTCGGCGGCGTCATGGACGCACTTGATGTCCAGCGTGTAGAGAACGGTCTGCCCGAAGGTGGCTTTGGCCGGGCCGCTCTTGATGACGTGGACGAGGCAGATGGCCCAGTCCACCGAGACGGCGTTCATGGTGTTCGGCGATGCTGGCGCCGATCTTGGTGCCACTGTCGGTTCCGATACCAATGCCGGCGTCGGCCCCGGTCCCATTTGGGCAAAACCGCTCCCCGCAATCATCATCGCCAGAGACAGCATCAAGGTTCGCCAAAAAGATATTCTGCTCATAAGTGCCTCCGTCATGATTTGCCACCGATCTTCGGTATTAGTTCTCTGCTTTCCTGCATCCGCGCGATACAGCGATCCGCCAGTGGTTGCGACAGGCTTATCAATGACCTCAATGGCGCTTTGATATGCCGCGGCACAAGGTTTGTCAACAGTTGTCGCGCTGTTGCGCCGCTGAGTGATTGACAGGCCCCGGCATGCCGTTAGAGTTTTGGCCCGACGTCTGAGACAACGGCGAAAACATGCAACGACGAAGCTCCAGGTTATGGTCCGGCGCGATTCTTTGCAGCGCGGCGCTCATCCTTGAAGCCGCCGATGCGGTTTCAACAGGACGGCTCGCCTTCGACACTCCCGGGGTGGACTTTGGCGTCGTGGACCAGCAGACGACGTTGTCCCACGTCTTCACGATGCGCAACACTGGGCCGGGGAGCTTGCAAATCGTCGCGATTATGACCGGCTGCCACTGCGCGGTGGCAGAACTGGACTCGCGGGAAATCCCGCCGGGCGGCCGCGCGCGCGTCCGGCTTGAGTTCACTACCGGCAACTTCGAGGGACCAATCCGCAAGACGATCACCGTGCGCTCCAGTGACCCGAACCAGCCGCTGGCGGACTTCTACTACAGGGCCGACGTGCGGCCGGTCTTTGTCTTCTCGCCGCCGGTGCTGGACTTCGGCGTGGTGGAGCCGCTCAAGCGCATGGAACGCGAAGTCACGCTGACCGAAACGAGAGGCCGGAGGTTCGCCGTCAAACGGATCGCTTACGCCGATCCGGGACTCAAGGTCGAAACCAGCCCATGCGACCGCAGCGGCACCAAGCACCGGCTCCGGATTTCGTTTGCGCCACAACAAAGCTCGGGACCGTTTTGTGTGCGGTTCACCGTGGAAACGGACCAAGTGAAGATCCGTGATCCCAGCCTGCTGGTGATCGGCACGGTGGCGGGGTCGGTGCGCGTGGAGCCGACGGCGCTGTTTCTCGGCATGGTGCGGCATGGCGAGAGATTCGCGCTCAAGAAGCTCACCGTGCGGAACACGGGACCGCAGCCCATCGAAATCCGTTCGGTCAGCGCCGGCGACCCGGCGTTGAACGCGGCGGTGACGGCGAGCGTGCCCGGCCGTGAGTTCAACATTGACCTGACGACGCGCTATGCGTTACCGCCGGGCTGGCTGCGCTGCACGTTGCGCATCGTCACCAGCGAACCGGGCCTGCCGTTGGACGTGCCGATCAGCGGTGTCGTTCGCGCTGCGGACGGGACAACGCCGCAATGAAGGTGATCACTTCCATGCTGGCCCTCGCCGCTCTCGTGTCGGCGGTAGCGGACGAACCGGGGCGCATCGCCTTTGACGAACCGGGCGTGGACTTCGGTGTCGTTGACCAGCAAGTGACAACGTCGCGCGTCTTCACCGTGCGCAATGTCGGCGCCGGCACGCTGCGCATCGTGGACCTGCTTTCGGATTGCGGCTGCGCCAAGACAGAGCCGGACGTGCGCGAGATTCCGCCGGGCGGCGTCGGGCGGCTCACGATCACTTTCATCAGCGGCAATCTCAACGGCGTCATCAACAAAACGGTGACGGTGCGTTCGAGCGACCCGGTGCATCCAGCGAAAGGGCTTTTTATCCGCGCAAACGTGCGACCGGTTTTTGTTTTCACGCCGACGGTGTTGGATTTCGGCAAACTCGAACGCGGTCAAACGACCAGCGGTGTTGTCGTCTTGAGAGAGACACAGGGCCGGCCGTTTGCCGTGCGGAAAGTCGTCAGCCTGCGCCCGGACTTGACCGCTGAATGTGAACCCGTGGCTGGCGGTGATGGCACGGCGTATCGCATCAAGATTGCGCTGGCTCCGCGGCGGAAGATCGGGCCGGCGTTCTTCAACGTCGTCGTGGAGACGAACCGCAAGGAAAGGCCGACGCTCCAGTTGATGGTGATGTTCGATGTCATCGGACCGGTGCGAGTCACGCCGCAGGCGGTTTTCCTGGGCGCGGGGTCGGAAGGGACGTTGTTTCCGCCGAGGACAATCACGGTGCAGAACACGGGGGCGGAACCGATTGGAATCAAATCCGTCTTGCCAAGCCATCCGTCGCTGAGGGCCGAAGTGACGACGGTCGCACCGGGCCGCGAGTTCCGCATCCAGGTGACAACCCAAGGCCCGCTGCCGCCCGGCTCGATGCGCCACACGCTGCGCATCGTCACCACGGATTCGGACGACCCTCTGGAAGCGGCGGTCATCACCGTCGTGCGCAAACCCAACGAGCCAGAAAACGCTGGACATGCCCAATCGCAGCCATAAAACTGCCGGCATCTTTGCAAGAGGACACGACCATGCGATATAACTCGGCGGCAAATCACGGTTGGCGCGTGTGCCGGCACTCACGGAGCGCGATGATGATGGCTGTCTTGTTGCTTGTTTGTGGAGCCGCGCCGCTGCTGGCGGGTGATCCTCCTGCGCTTTGCGATTCGCGCAGGTCCGGCCTCTGCGACGCGAAGTTGGTGCCGGAGGAACCCAGAGTCGTGTCGGAGCCTAGGCGCGCGCCCGAAGCCCGGCTCGTGGCCGAACCGGAATGGTCTTTCGAAGTGGGCAGCGGCGTGATGTTTTCCAACGTGCGGTCGCAGAGTGCGGATGGTTACACGCTGGTGCCGGCTTTCATGATGGCATCGCTGAAACTGGACGATCCCAGTGACGACGAAGGCTGGTGTCGCGGCTACACGGAGTTTGCATTCCGCGCTTACGGCATGGCGATCACGCACGGGCCGGAATCCCGCATTGTGGGGCTGGACGTCGGGCCGCGCTACAACTTCGTCCAACCGGGCTGGAAAGTGGTGCCATTCATCGGCGCGATGGTCGGCTTCGGCTTCGCGGACACGCAGGATTATCCGAACCCCGCCGTTCCCTACGGGCTGGGCCAGGATTTCAACTTCAAGTTCGGCGTCAACACCGGCATCCGGTATGACATCAACAAGGATTGGTTCCTCCGCCTGATGGCCGAATACGCCCACTTCTCCAGCGCCGGCCTTTCCGAACCGGCTCGCCGAAACCGCGCGATTGACGCCATCGGCCCGCAACTCAGTGTAGGTTGCCGGTTCTAAGCGCCCGGTAGCGCACTAAGAAATTGCCACAGGCAGGGCCGGGGAGTAATGTTCGCCAGATTCGAATGAGCGCCGCACCAGCCAACATGGCCCTTCCCAACACGGACGCGCTCCCGGCGAAAGCCGCGGGGCACAGCCGGACGGATGGTTATCACCGGCTGATCCACTACGTCCGCGAGAGCGGCGTGTCCGTAGAAGCGATTGACGCCGAACGCGAGCGGCGATTGCGGCAGACAGTGGCGCATTACCGGCGGTTCCTCGGCGAATTGCTGAGTTGGCCGCAGTTCCGCCAGAGCGTCCTGATCGAGATGCAGTTGCGCGAACTGCGCGGCAGTCGTCAGGGTGTCAGCGCGCAACAGGCGATCCAGTCGCTGTTGGTGGAACCGCAGAAAGATGTGCTCCTCGGCGTGCTGGAGAGCTTCACCGGCAACATCACCGCCCGGCAGGCCCGGCACATCCTTTTCCAACTCGGCGCGGAGGACGACATTCCCGCCGCCCGCCGGCGCTGGCTGCTGCCGCACGAGTTGGTATCGCTGTTCGACAAGCTTCGGCTCCACATCAAGCGCGACTACCGCCGCTACAAGGCGGCGCAGACGGATCTTTTTTTCGCGCACGTGCGGCTGGTCTATGACCTCGCGGCGCGGATGACCTCCGGGCAGGACCAGTTTCACGATACCTTCCAGGAAGGCTGCATGGCGCTGCTGCACGCGATTGACAAGACCGCCAATACCACCGGATGCCGCCTCTCGACCTGCGCGCAAGACTGGATTCGCGGCGCGATGCTCCGCCACTTGCAAGGCCAGCGCGCGCCGGTGCATGTGCCCGTGAACGCGTTGCCGCGGCTGCGGCAGTTGGAAATCATGCCACAGCGCGTGCCGCTAGAGACGGCGTGGGCAGACGGCGGCGAGTGGCGCGACGAGCGGTTCGTGCATCCGGCGGAGACGCTGGCACAGCGCGAGGTCCGGCCGATGTTGCAACGGCTTTTTGAGTGCCTGACGGATAAGCAACGACAGGTGATCGTGCTCCGTTACGGCCTCAATGCCGACGGCGTGGCCCATTCGCTGGAGGAAACCGCGCGTCTCATCGGCATCAGCTTCCAGGAAGTGGACCGCCGCGAGAAGCGCGCCATCGAGCGCGTCCAGAGCTGCGGCTCGCGCGAACTGCTGCGCGAACTGGCGCTTTGTCTGGCGTGACGCGTTTGCAGCTTCATCCCCGAGATTCCAAATGATCCAGCCCAATTCCCCTCATCACAAACTTCGTCTCGGCGTGCTCGGCTCCGGCAGCGGCACCAACTGCCAGGCATTGCTCGACGCCTGCGCTCGGCCCGGCTTCCCTGCTGAGATCGCCATCATCATCAGCGACGTCGTGAGCGCGAAAATCCTCGACCGCGCGCGGCAGCACGGCGTCGAGGCGCTCTACCTCGCGCCGGGCAAGTTCCGCACCAAGCTGGAGCCAGAGGTGGAGCAACGTTACGTCGCCGCGCTGCGCGAGCGCGGCGTGGAGTTGGTCTGTCTCGCCGGGTTCATGCGCGTGCTCAAGGACGACTTCCTGAAGGCGTTCCCCGGCCGGGTCATCAACATCCATCCCGCGCTGTTGCCAGCGTTCCCCGGCTTGCAGTCGTGGAAACAGGCGCTCGACTACGGCGCAAAGGTGGCCGGCTGCACGGTGCACTTCGTGGACGCCGGCGTGGACAGCGGCCCGATCATCGTCCAAGCCACCGTGCCGGTGCTCGACAGCGACACCGCGCAAACGCTGCACGCCCGCATCCAAGTCGAGGAGCACCGCATCTACCCCGAAGCCGTGCGGCTGATCGCCGAAGGCCGGCTCACGTTCGAAGGCCGGCGGGTGCTGCGCCGTGAGTAAGAAGAAGCCATCGCCGCCGAAGGTCCGCCGCGTGTGGGGCATCAAGCCGGTGGAGCGTGTCAAGCCCAGCGCGAAGGTTTACTCGCGCAAGAATCTCCAACCTCCCGCAGCAAACGACAGTATTGTCTGACGCCGGTCATTCCTCCAGCGTCGTCAAATCACCTTCAGGCATGCCTTGCGCGCGGGCTTTGAGAACGCGGCGCATGATCTTTCCGCTGCGCGTCTTCGGCAGTTGCTTCACGATTGTGATCTTCTCCGGCTTGGCGATCGGCCCCATCTCGTGGCCGACGTGCGCTTTGAGCTCCTCGGCGAGGGTCTCGGTT
>Ga0233425_10007778_pt1 | contig 14799 bp, 14 predicted proteins | sample Watercolumn_Towu_2_FD_181712 | JGI IMG/M metagenome (GOLD analysis project Ga0233425, IMG submission 181712) | Freshwater microbial communities from Lake Towuti, South Sulawesi, Indonesia - Watercolumn_Towuti2014_140_MG | ecosystem: Environmental > Aquatic > Freshwater > Lake | place...
AGTACGAGTCCGACGAGTAGTACGTCGGGAAGCCCACCGAGAACGACCAGGTCGAGTACGACCGGTAGTGAGGGTAGCTCGGGCGATACACCCACGAGCTGCGCCACCCGCGCCAATCGCCGTAGCCGTGACTGCGATAGCCCCAGCTACTGTGGCCGTCGTAGTGGTAGCTGCGCGACGTATAGCCGTGATCGCGCGATCCGCCGTACCGATAGGAATACCGATCCGCATTCGCCGCCGCGACGGGCATCAGGCACATCGCAGCCAACGCAAATAGTGTGTTCTTCATGGCAAACTCCTTCGGCCGGCCAGTCCGGCCGCACGTCAATGCCTGATACTGGATTGTACTCTCTTCCAGACAGAGCAGATGGCCAAAGGTTGGCATAGCAGGCCAGGCGACACAGGCCTGTTTCAGAAGGCTACAAACCTAAACCATGTGCTACAATACGCTTACAGAAAACGGGGACAGCCCGCGTTTACTTAATCGCCGCCCATATTGCCTGGGCCATCTTCCGGTTGCCTTGCGCGTTGGGATGGGCCGCATCCACGTAGTCGGCATCCGACAACACCGGCAACAGGTCGGCGAAGAGCCATCCCTTCCGCGCCGCCAGCGCGCGATACGAATCACCCAGCCGCTTGAGAAACTCCGGCGTGTGAACGTCGATCCGCCTGGCGGGCTTGGGTTCCTCGGCCCTGCATTTGGCCAATACGACCTTGGGCGGGGCCACCAGCAGAATGTCCGCGCCGGGCGAGAGCCCCAGCACGTGCCGGGCGAGCCGAGCCACGCCCTCGGTGGCCTCGTCAACCGCCACCGCGCTGCCGCCTTCGGCCTCGAACAGGTTGTTGGAGCCGATCAGGAGGATGAACAGATCGGCGTCGCGCGGAACCCGGGCGAAAGCCACCCCGTCAAACTTGCTCTTGAAGTAGCTGTGCGTCGTCCAGCCCCCGTGCGCCTCGGCCACCACCTGGAGTCCCGGCCGCATCGCTCCCAGCAGGGCCAGCCAGTTGTCGGGCGCATCGGACGTGAGCGAATCGCTGACGGCGCAGATCTTCCGGTAGCGGCTTGTCGGCTCCATCATCACCTCGCCATCGAACTCCACGGGGACGCTTGCCGGTCCTCAGGGACCACGGCCGGGCGCGGCCGGCGCGATCATCTCGCGGATGAGCGGCGCGGCGGATTCGGCCCAGACGTGATAGCCGGCGGCGCTCAGGTGCAGCAGATCGCTGCCGTAGAACGTGCGATCGGGCCGTCCATCGCTGCCCAGCATTTTGCCGCCGATGTCCAGGAAACGCACCTGCGGATCGGCGTCGGCCAGCGCCGCCAGCCGCCGGTTGGTCTGGTCGCGAGCGTCCGGGAACCACTCGTACTGCGGCTGGCGGGGCAGAATGCCCATGAGCAGGACCTTGGACCCGGGCAGTCGTTTGCGGATCTCGCCGAGCAAGGCCGCGATGCCCTGGGCGACCTGATCGGGCGGATGGCGGATGTCGCCGGACTTAAGGTTGTTGGTGCCGATCATCAGAACCAGAACCTTGGGCGAGATGCCGGCGAGTTCGCCGTGGGTGATCCGATACAGCACGTGCTCGACGCGGTCGGCGGGGATGCCAAAGGCCTCGGCCTTCAGCGGCGCAAAGTGCTCGGTCCAAGCGGCCTTGCCCGGGCCGCCCCAGCCGTGCGTGAGCGAATCGCCCAGGAACAGGACGTCGATGCCGCCCCGGGCGGCGCGGGCCGCGTACTGCTGGTGGAGCTGCATCCAGTTGCGCGAGGCCGCGCTGGCGGGTCGCAGCGCGGGGTTGTCCTGATGCGGGGCGCTGGCCGGCCGCGAGGGCGCGCTCGGAGGATCGCACCGGCCGCAGCCCCACGCGAGCGCCAGACACAAGACCATCACGATCCGCTCAGGCCGCATAGACGTGGATCCTCAAAAGCATCGCGGGGGTCCGACACCCTGGACGAATCCATACAGCCCGCGGCGGCGCCAGGCGAACTGACGGGCGCTGCGAACCGGGCCATGCACGTCGGGTTCACTGAGCTGGTTGCTCATGGGGTCAGCAATAGATGACTCCCATCCCTGCTTTCGCGGCCGTCACACCGTCGCCAGGTTGTCCCGATGCACCACCTCATCGTACGCGGCCTCGCCCAGCAGCGAGCGCACCTCGGCCGTCTTGCGGCCGCGGATCCGTTCGACCAGGGCCGAGGCGTAGTTGCTCAGGCCCCGGGCGATGACCGTCCCCGACGGGCCCTTGATGTCGACCATGTCGCCCTGCTCAAACTCGCCCTCCACGCGCACGATGCCGGCCGGCAGGAGACTGCGATTCTTCTCGACCAAGGCGGCCACCGCGCCCTGATCGACGACGATCGCGCCCACCGCGCGGGCCGAGCCGATCCACCGCCCGCGCGCCGATCGCTTGGTCGCGGCCGGCGAGAAGAACGTGCCCACGTCCTCCTGGTCGAGGATGCGCGCCAGCACGTCGGGCGATCGCCCGTCGGCGACGATCATCGCCTCGCCCGAGCGCGTGACGATCCGCGCGGCCTGGAGCTTGGAGTCCATGCCGCCCTTGCCCAGCGCGCTCTTTTCGCGCCGTACCAGTTCCAGGGCCTCCGACAGGTCTTGGACGCATCGCACGGGGCGCCCCGAGGCATCCAGCAGACCGTCGACGACGGTGAGCAGCACCAGCAGGTCGGCGCGGATCGCCTGCGCGACCAGCGCGGCCAGGATGTCGTTGTCGCCGAAGCTGATCTTCACCAGTTCGTCGGTGCTGACGGTGTCGTTCTCGTTGATGATGGGGACGGCGCCGACCTGGTGGACGGCGTGCAGCGTGTTGCGCAGGTTCAGAAACCGCGCGCGGCGGTCGATGTCCTCGCGCGTCAGCAGGACCTGCGCCACGGGCAGCCCAAACGGCGCGAACGCCGCCCCCCAGGCATCCATGAGCCGGCGCTGGCCCACCGCGGCCACCGCCTGGAGCGTCGCCAGGTCGGTGGGGCGCTTGCTCAGGTTCAGCTCCCGCAAGCCCGCGCCGATCGCGCCCGATGACACGACGGTCACGCGCACGTGGCGCTGGCGCAGGGCGGCCACCTGGCCCGCCATCGAGGCGATGTAGCCCTGGTCGAGCCTCCGGTCGTGATCGGACAGGAGCTGGGTGCCCAGCTTGACGACCAGCGAGCGGACGTCGGCCAGACAACTTCGGCACGAACCGCGCATAAGTCCCATCGTCAGCGGGCGCGATTATACTGCGCGGGCCGCCGTTGTCAGTCGGCGGCGCTGGCCGATAAACTGGGTACCGGTCCCTGCGGGGGTGCGGTGTGCGATGCTGGCCCTGGCAAAGAAGCTCGCCGAGTTGCTGCGCCATCTGAGGCCGCGCTGCGCCACGTATTACGTCCTGGGGCAGCGCGTGCCGCCGACCCCGCCTCCCGCTGCGCCCGACGGGATACGGCTGGCATGGATCGACGGGCTGCACGATCCGCGTTTGGGCATGCTCCTCCAAGTCAGCAAGCTCCAGGGAATGGAGGAGCAGTTCGTCCGAGACGAAATCCAGGGCGACAATTGGCCGGTCCTGGCCGTGGCCCACTTCGACGGCGGCGAGCGGCCGGCCGGCGCGGCGTGGCTCATGGGCGGAACCCATAGCGCCGACGAGGCCCTCCATGACCTGGATCCGGGACCCGACGGCTGCCAGCTCATGAACTGCGTGGTCTTGCCGGAGTTTCGCGGGCGGCGCCTCCAGCGACTGCTCACCCGCGCGCGGCTGGCCCTGGCGGCCCAGCGCGGCAGGCGATGGGTCTATACGCTCATCGCGGCCAACAACGTCGCCTCTCTCCGCAACACCCTGGGCGAAGGCAACCGCCCGCTGCTGAGGCTCGACCTGGTCCGCTGGGGGGGATGGGTCCTGCCGATTATCCGGCGCCTGACGCACCGCATGCCAACGGGGAACCTGATCAGAAGAACGTAGAGCGAGGGGCGTAGAGCTTAAGGGACCTGGGGCTCGCCTCGTTAAGTTCTACTCGCTACGTTCTATTGGCCGGCCGGCTCAACCCACCTTTACTTGGCTCCGGTCGTCCCCGCGATCGGCAGCGGCTCTCCCCGCGCCTTGGGCGCCGCCTGGATCCCCAGGAGCCGACAGATCGTCGGGGCAAGGCGCAGCGAATCGACTCGACCCAGATCCACGCCGCCGATGGGGACGCCCGGCCGCCAGATTGCCAGGAACGCGAGCATGTCCGGGCAGTCGGCCGGGTCGTAGCCGTGCATGCCGGCCACGCCTCCCACGGCGGCCGACGGCGCGGTGGTCGTCTGAAGCTTGTGGTCGAAGCAGAAGCCCGGCCGAAGGGTCGCGACGACATCGCCCGTGCGCGTCGGGTGTGCAAAGCCCCACGAGTGAGGCAGCTCGGCTTTGCGGTACACGCTCAGGAAGGCGTGTTTCTTCAACGATGCGACCACGTCGTCGACGATCTGCGCGCGCTGCTGAGGCGCGACCCGATGGAGGTAGATCTGCGCGATGTTGGCGCTGGCCAGGGCGACGGCCTCGGGCGGCAGGGGCTTGTCCAGCAGCTTCTGGAAGTTCACCAGCGTGTGGACCTGGGCCATGCCGTGATCGGAGCTGACGACCAGGTAGAACTGGTCGGCGGGGCGGGCCTTTTTCCTGAAGAGATCAACGGCCTGCTCGCTGAAGCGCGCCAGGTTCGCATCGACCTCCAGCGTGACCTCGAGGACTTGCCGCGAAAGCGGGCCCGGCTTGTGCCCCGCGCCGTCGGCGCCCGCGTTGTAGCCCATGAGCAGTTGCAGCGGGGGCTGTCTGTCGTCGCGCCGCCACGCCTCGACGAGGCGGTCGAGCCGCTGGGCGTCCTTGAGCTTGGGATCGTATTTCAGCGCGAAGTAGTCCGTGCGCACGTCGCCCTTCTGGTCGTAGGAGAGCGGGAAGTCGAACAGCGCCGTGCGGATTCCCTGTCGCGAGGCCGTCAGCCAGATCGGCTCGGACTGAAGCAATCGGGAATCGTCGGGAAACTTGTAGGTCACGCCGTCGGTCGTGTCGAGAAACTCATTGCTCACGATTCCGTGCTGGGCCGTGGTGACGCCGGTGGCCATCGAGACGTGGCTGGGGAACGTCAGCGACGGGAAGACCGGCACGACCTGGGTCGAGTAGGCGCCCTCGCGCATGAGCTTCTTAAGGAACGGCGCGTTGGATTTCTCGACATAGTCGGGCCGCAGGCCGTCGACGCTGATCCAAATGACGACGGTTCGCGGCGAGTCATCGGCTCGCGGCGCAGCGCAGCCGCCCGACAACAGGAGGCCCAGGGCCACCAACGCCAAGGAGCATCCTGCCGCAAAGTGACGCGAAGGAAGGGTCATGCCCGCAAACGTAGTGGGTGACGGGACGGCGGGCAAGTCAGCGGTCGGCTTCCTTGTCCAGCGGCAGGTCCTTGGGCGTGTCCAGCTTCTTGTCATACTCCGCCCAGTCGATCTTCCAGCCGCACTCGGGGCAGCGGGCCGGGGAGGCGCGCAGATCGTAGCCGCACATCAGGCAGCAGCGCGACCGCCGCCATCGGGCGCGCCGAACGTTCTTGCGCAAGTTGCGCGCGATGACAGCAATGGCTCCGACCGTCGCTCCAACGGCCACGGCGCCTACCACGAGGTTGACGATCTGTTGGGTTTCCATCGTCGCCAGCGCCTTGGGCGCGTGTTGCACCGCGGGTCCGCGAGCCTTCACGCTTGAGCCGTCGAGCCTTTGCTTCCCTTGAACACCTTGAACAGCAGCCACAACGACGGCACCAGCACTACCGCGCCGACCGGCAGCGCCTTGAGAACGAAGATGATTGTAGCCGGCGGACCCACCACCTGCGTGATCTTCAGATCGGGCCATGCCAGATACGGCTGCTGCGCCAGCCCCCAGCCGAGGATCAGCAGCACGACCTCGCCGGCCGCGAACCAGCGCGACAGTCGGTACTTGTGGGTGAACACCGCCCACGCAGACCCGGCGAAGAAGACCAGGCCGGCCAGCACGACCGGAAGCGCCAACGGGCTGAACATGCGATCGAAGAACCATCGCGCCTCGAAGTACGCCAGCGCAAGCACCGCGAACGCCAGCGCCGCCGTTGTCGTGCCCGCCAGGATGGCCCGCCGCCGGAAGTCCTCGCGCAGCTCGCCGCGCGTCTCGACGACCAGGTACACCGCGGCCAGATAGGCGCATGTGGACAGCGCCAGCAGTCCGCACGCGATGCCGTAGACGCTCAGCCACGGCATGGCCTTGAGGGGATTGAGCAGATCCCCGGCGGTGACGGCCCCGAACGCCGCGCCTAGGAGCACGGGCGAGACCACCGACGCCACGCCGAAGACCGCGCCCCAGGCGATGGTCCGGCGCGCGCCGCCGGATGACCTCTCCAGGTCGTGTCCCCGGAACACGAACGCCGCGCCGCGCAGCATGATGCCGACCAGCGCCAGATGGAACGGGATGAACAAGGCCGTCGCCAGCTTGACGAACCCCGAGGGAAAGCACGTGAAGAGCACCACGATGACGAAGATCAACCAGACGTGGTTGGCCTCCCACACCGGGCCCATGGCCGTGGCGATGGCGCGCCGCTGGTCGTGCTTCCGCGGGCCCGTGGCGAAGAGGTCCCAGATGCCTCCGCCAAAGTCGGCACCGCCCAGGATGGCATAGGCCATCAGTCCGACGAGCGCCAGACCGGCCGAGATATAGGCAAGGGTATCGAGGGGCATGAGAGGACTCACGTGCGAGGTTCACAGACCGGGGAAATGTCGGACCGCGCCAGGTACCTCAGCAGCACGACGACGGTCACGCCCAGCAACAGGTACAGGACGACAAAGCCGTAGAACATCGCTTGAACGCCAGGCGCCGTGGTGGCGGCGTCCCGCGTCAGCAGCCCCGGATAGCCGCTCATGTCCGCCGACATCCACGGCGCTTTGCCGGCGTCGACGAGCGGTTGGAGGCGCTGGGTTCCGACGATCACATAGGGCTGGCGGCCGACCTCGGTGACGATCCATCCCGCCTCCAGCGCCACCAGGCCCGCGCCCGCCAGCGCCACGATGGACCAGAGCATCGGCCGGCTATCCAGCGCGGCGTCCTTCTTCCGCCATACGCGCAGCCAATACCACAACCCCACCAGCGCCATCGCGAAGCCCAGTCCGACCATGACCTGGAACGACAGATGGGTCAGCGCCACCGGCGGGCGCTGATCGGCCCGCGGCGCGGCGATGTCCAGGCCGGGGACCTCGGTCTTGGGGTCCCAGTTGGCCAGAATCCCCAGGAGCCCGGGGATCTCGATAGACCACGGCGTCGTCTGAGTCTGTTCGTCGGGGATGCCTCCGATCCGCAAGGGGGCGTTGCGCTCGGTGTGGAACTGCCCCTCCATGGCCGCGAACTTCACCGGATCGCGCTTGAAGACGAACTTGGCCAGCAGGTCGCCGCTGACGGGCTGGAGGACCGCCGCGACGACGCCCACCGACATGGCGATGCGGATGGCCGCGCGGTGGTAGTCGTCGCGCCGACCTTTAAGCCAGCCCCACGCATACACGCCCGCGACCACGAACCCCACGGCCATGTAGCACGCCAGCGTCGAGTGCATGGCCATGGTCAGCCAGCCGTACTGCTTGAAGATCGCGATGGGGTCGGTGACGGTCACGTTGCCGGCCGCATCGGTCTGGAAACCCACGGGCAGTTGCATCCAGGCGTTGACGCCCAGGATCAACACGCCCGACGCCGCGCCGGCCACCGCGATCACGACGCCGCACCACCAGTGCGCCCGCGGCGAGAGCTTATCCCAGCCGTACAGGTACAGGCCGATGAAGACCGCTTCGAGAAAGAACGCGAACCCCTCCAGGCCGAAGATGTGCCCGACCACTCCGCCGCATTTCTCCAGGAATCCCGGCCAGAGCAGCGCCAGTTCAAACGACAAGGCCGTGCCCGAGATCGCGCCGACGGCGAAGAGCAGTGCGACGGCCTTGGACCACTTGCGCGCCAGCCGCAGAAGGTGGTCCTGGCCCGTTTTGAGCCATCGCCTTTGGGCGATCACCAGGAGCAGGGGCAGGCCGATGCCGATCGCGGCAAAGACGATGTGGAAGACCAGCGCCAGCGTCATCAGCCAGCGCGCGGCCGAGAGAGAGTCCATGGCAAGATTTTACCTGGGGCTTGCCGTCGCGCCTACATCCGCGTATACTAATTCGGGTGACGGCCGAAGCTCGCCGAGCGCTCCTCCTGATCCGTCGGTGTGTGGCGACGGATCGCTACGCGCTGACCTTTCACTTCGCCGCGCGTCTGGAGGAGCGAGGCTTCTACTGGCCGGACGTCCAGCGGGTTCTGGACGCTCCCCAGAAGGTGCGGTTCGCAGGCGCGGACAGGTTCGGTCGCCCGAAGTGGATCGTTCGCGGCGAGGCGGCCACTGGCGATCTGGTCGAGGTCGTCTGCGCGATCGAGCCGCGCGAGGCCGAGGTCGAGTTCATCACTATCTACTGGGACTCCTGATATGTCTACCGCAACACTCAACGCGCCCAGCGCGTGGAAGCCGGGGATGGATCTGCCCTACGTCGTCTCGTTTGGCTGCGAGGGCATGCTCGCCATCGCGCTCAAGGCCGCGTGGCTCAAGCCCGACAGGCTGGGCCGTCCTCTTCTGCTTCCGCCAGCGATCCGCGCACTGGATCGTCTTCGCGCGGTGTTCTCGAACCCCCCAAGCCTCACGCCTGGCTTCATCATCAGCCTGCGCCAAGCCCTGGGACTGACACAGAGCCAGTTCGGCCGACACGTGGGGGCGTCGAAGATGACGGTGAGTCGGTGGGAGCGCGCGCGGATGCGGCCGGGCCGGGCCGCTGCCGCGGCCATCCGCAGACTACAGGCCCGGGCACGGCGCCGCGGGGTGAAGATCGACGGAACCGGTCGAGGAAGCCTGCACACCGGCCCGACAGACCACGTTCGCCGCGGGGCTCCGCGCGAACTCCAGGAGCGGCAGACAAACACGGTCGCCGCTGCCGCGTGACACCGGAACAGCGCTTGGCCGCGGATCGCCCGGCCGAATGGCCGGTTACTTGCCGCCCGGCTCCGCAACGTCAATCAACGTCACCAGCGGCGCGTCGGCCGCTCCGCCCACGCGCCGGATGCTCGCCTGCACGCGGATTCGCCCCGTCTTGGAGATCAGGAGGCTTGTCTCCCACGGCGCCTCGGCCACGATGGCCGGCATCGTCACCCGGTAGCCCTCGCGGTCGAACGTCTCGAAGATCACGTAGGCGGCTTCGGGCGGCAGATCGCCGACGATGGCCGCCCGGATCTTGCCGGCGGCGACGTCGCCGTCGACAACGAGCTTGGGTGGAACGGCGGACTTCACCGACGTCGCGGTCCGCGTCGTCGGGGCCGTCGTCGCGGGCGTCGAGCCCGCCTCGTAGACGATCCGGGCGCCGGTGCGCCCGTTGACGCTGGGCACGTCCGTGGCCTTGGCGCCGGGCGAACCGCGCACCACGGCGCGTTCGATCCCTCCGGGCTTGCCCATCAGCGCGACCTGGAGCCCGGGCGAATCCTCAACGATCACCTCCCTCACCTGGCCGCTGTTGATCACGGCGATCTGCGCCCCCGACAGCGTCGTGTTCTGGATCCGCACCCGCCGGAACGTGATCGAGCGGTACTTCCCATCCTGAACGATGATCGGCAGCGCGCTGCCGTCGTGGACGTACACATCCTCGATCAGCACGTCGGTCTCGATGGGCTGCTCGTCGCCCCCGCCGCAGATTCGCAGGAAATCGATGTGCAACCCCTGCTTCTGCCCCACCTCGTCGCGCACGATCTGCGAGATGTCGCAGTTGCGCACGATGACCTTCGCATAGCAGAGGGTTTTGCCGGGAACGCGATCGTGCGACACCAGGCCGATGTCGATGGCCTTCTGGTTCGTGACGTGGTGAATCCGCAGGTTCTCGACCACCAGCGTTCCGCGATCGTCGTCGGCCACCCACGGCCGGAAACGCTTGACCACGTCCTGCCGGGGCCATTGCTTCTCCTGCGGCAGGGCCCGGCCGTCCACATCCTCCATCTCCGGTCCGGCAGCCGCCCCCCGAAGGAAGTCGGGCATCGCCCCCCATAGGAGGGCACAAACCATCAACCGCCCGCAATATATGGACGTCCTCTGTTTCATCGCATCACTCCGGCAACAGCCGTCATTCTATCGGACCTCCGAGGCTTCTTGGAGCAAGCGGGCCCGATTCCTTTGACAACCGGCCAATCGCGTGGTTTACTGTCCTTTGTGCAGCCGGGCCTTTGGAGGGCCTGACCGTGGCAAAGGCGACCTCCGATTCAACCAATCTTGGTGTCTCTATGGATCTGAACGTTCCTCGTTGGCCCGTGGTCGAAACGCTCGAATCGCGCACGCTGCTGGCCGTCGCGCCTCACGTCATCGCGATCTATCCCGACAACCGCGGCGCCGTCCAGATCAAGTTCGACGCCGACCTGGATAAGACCACCGTCATCGCCGACAACGTCCGCCTCTACACGGCCGGCGCCGACAAGAAGCTCGGGACGGCCGACGACGTGCTGGTCGCCCGGTCGCTCACCTACAGCACGTCGCAGGACCTGCTGACGATCACGCCGACCACCAACCTCAAGGCCAACGCCAAGTACCGGGTGCGTCTCCTAGGCAATCGCATCAAGGGCGCCAACGGTGTTCTGCTCGACGCGGAGTTCAACAGCACCAAGACGCCCAGCGGCAACGGCACCCCGGGCGGCAACTACGACGTAACCACGCTGGCCGCCTCGTCTCAGGTCGTGCGTTTCTGGACGACCGGCGGCTACATGAACGTCAAGTTCTACGCCAACACGCCGCTGACCAACGCCAACTTCCTGAAGTACGCCAACGGCGGCCTGTGGGACGTGACGTTCTTCCATCGGTCGGTGCCCAACTTCGTGGTTCAGGGCGGCGGCTTCAAGATCACGCCCGCCAACGGCCTCGACTCAATCCCGACGGACCTGACCAATCCGGCCCTGACCAACGAACCGGTCAACAGCAACGTCCGCGGCACCATCGCCATGGCCCGCACCGACGACGGCGACCCCAACACCCACGACGACGAGAACTCGGCCACAAACCAGTGGTTCTTCAATCTCGACGACAACAGCGGCAATCTGGATAACCAGAACGGCGGGTTCACGGCGTTCGGCAAAGTCACCGATTCGGCGGGCCTGGCCGTGATGGACAAGCTGGGCGCCTATGGGCGGGTCAACGCCGGCGGAGTCTTCAGCGAACTGCCCGTGCGGGACGTGGACAAGGTCTTGGCGGCCGGCGCGATCAACCCGAAGAACGATCTGGTGCGCGTGACGCGCGTGGCGCTGCTCATGACGGCAACGGCCACGGCGATCAGCCCGACCGTGGCGCCCGCGCAGACGGCCAGCACCCCCTCATTCTGCGTCATGCCGCTGGCGCCCATGGTCGCGCTTTCATCGGCGACCGACGAACTGCTCGCCAGCTTCCAGCCTTAGCCGCTCGTCTTCATCCTCCCCACCTCGATGTCCGCTTGGCGCGTGGGCTCGGGCAGGCGCCAGCGCGTGCAGCAGGCCAGCACCACGCGAACGGCCGACTCCAGGTCGACCCGGTGGCCGACGCTGACGAATACCGGGCGCACGTCATCGCGCGTCCGCAAGGCCAGCCCGATCTGCGCATCCCCGTCCATGAGGGGCGAGGATGAGCCGCGCTGCCGCAACGGCTCCTCGAAGGTGCCAATCAGCCGGCTCTTGGCCACGCCGACGCCGGGCTTGTCCAGCGTGATGGCCAGATGGGCCGCCAAGCCACACCGGCGCGGGTGGGCGTACCCCTGGGCGTCGAAGAGAATGGCCCCGTAGTCGTGGCGCAGCTTGCCGATCGCGTTGAGGACGGCCGGGCCCTCGCGAAAGCTCAGATAGCCGGGCACGTAGGGGAACTCGACCGGCCGGACCGCGCGGGCGACCTCAACGATGCGCCGCTCGACGCGGTCGTACACCACGGCCGCCGCCAGCATGTTCCGGCCGTCGTCGGAGATGGCCGCATCGGCGCCGGCGACAAACCGGGGCAGTCGCGGAAGGGGCGCCACGATCATGCGCCGCACGATCCGGTCCTGCGCGGCTTTCCATCGCCGGATCTGTCCCGCGAGCAGCGCATGGGGTTGTGCGTTGGGCATGGTGAGCAGGCTACAGGGCCCGGCCGTCGCTGTCATTCGTCTTCACCAAAGATGACGAATACCTTCATCGGTTATTCACATTTCCCCCCACACTACTGGCGGCTTAACGGGCAGGCTAATCTTTGGTTAAGACGCTGGTGAAAAGCGGCCCGGTTGTTCGATAGAGCAACAAACTGTTTACCCCAAAACCCCGAAAGGGAAGGAGATCCTCAATGTCCACGCAGAAAGCCTTGAGTCTGGCGGCGGCAGCCGCGCTGGGTCTGGCCGCTACCGCCGGCGCCGACACCAACTCGGACAGCCGCGCGGCGATCAACAGTGTGATGCGCGAGGCCCAGCAGCACTCGCAACTCCTGGCGGCAGGAGATGCGATGGCCGGCATCGACGAGAAGGGCGCGTTTATCCGCGGCGACGGGGGCGAACTCCGCCCCGGCCTGCACGCCCAGTTCCGCGGCGTGCTGAACTCACGCTCGGAGGCCAAGGGCGGCGACAGCGACACGCAGACGGGCTTCGAGGTCCGTCGGTTGAAGCTCTCGGTCGAGGGCTGGGCGTTCTCTCCAACCCTCAAGTACGACATCGTGTGGCAAGCGGACCGCAACGGCGGAGCCGTGTCCCTGGAAGACTTCGTCATCACCTACGCGCTGGACGGCGACATGGCGATCAGGGCCGGCCAGTACAAGGACCCGGTCTTCCACGAGGAACTGACCAGTTCCAAGCGTCAGTTGGCCGCTGACCGCTCGATCCTGAACGAAATCCTCGGCGGCGGCGTGACCGACCGTCCGCAGGGCGTCAGTCTGGTCTATGCCCCCAAGGATGGCGCGTTCAAGGCCGAGGTCATGATGCATGACGGTGCGGCCAGCCGGAACACCAACTTCCAGGACTCACCGGGCGTGTCCACGAACGCCGCTGCCGGGGCCATAAGCAGCGCCAACTTCGGCGTGTCGGGCCGCGTCGAGTTCAAGGCCATGGGCAAGTGGGGCGACTACGCCGACTTCAGCGCTGTCAACACCGCTGAGAACCTGCTGGTCATCGGCGGCGGCTTGGACTGGACCCAGGGCCTGATGGTCGACTCGGTGGGCGCGTCTCCCAACGCCGACCGCATCTGGTGTACGGTCGACGCGCAATACGAGATGCCCAATCCCGCGCTGGGCGTGTACGGCGCGCTCATCTTCGATTACACGAGCTTCAGCAACTCCGTCGGCGAGGACTCTCGATTGCACTGGGGCTTCCTGGTGCAGGCGGGCTGGGCGCTCAACAAGCAGTGGGAGGTGTTCGGACGCTACAACATGGTCAAGCTGGACAAGGACTTCGTGGCGGCCGGCGCCGAGGATACGTTCCATGAGTTGACCTTTGGCGTGAACCACTTCCTCTTCGAGAAGGCCGGCCACAAGGCCAAGATCACCGCCGACGTGGGATTCCTGCCCAACGGAGCCACCAGCGGCCTGAGCGGCCTGGACATCCTGTCCGGAACGGACGAGCAGTTCTACGTTCGCCTCCAGCTCCAGGTGGTCCAATAGGCAACGGTCCTGTTTTAAGTGTCTGACGCTGAGCTGGGCAATACCCGGCACACCGCGGGTCGAGCACCCCACATCGGCCCGCGTTCTTTTTTGGCCGTCTGGACAAGGGCAAGCCCGCCACGACAATCTCCTGCCCAGCCATGGGAAGGAGATCTGGGCGATGAGATGGAACCCGGAACGCAGCGGCAGACTCGGCTTGCTGGCCGCGGCCTTGGTCTTCTGGGCGGCGTGGATCAGCCCAACCCGCGCCCAGGGCCTGACAATCCAGCATGAGAACGGCTCGCTGACCGTCAACGTGCTGCTCCAGTTCCGCGGCGTTGTCGCATGGGCCGATCGTTCCGGCCCCGGCGACGCGCGCGATTCGTGGGAAAGCGGCTTTGAGGTGCGCCGAACCGAACTGGAGTTGAGCGGCTGGCTCTTCCAGAAGGACGTGAGCTACACCCTCAACTGGGTCGGCCCTGATTCACATGGCGGCCTGGAGCTACAGAAGGCCCATTTGGACTGGGGCTTCACCGAGGGATGGCGTCTGCGGGTGGGACAGTTCAAGGACCGGGTCTTCCACGAGGAGAACGTCCCGCGCGAGTACCAGCTTGCGGCCGATCGGTCGGTGCTCAATCGTCTTCTGGGTGGCGGGGCGTCCGAATACGTGCAGGGCGTGGCGGCTCTCCATCAAGGCCAGAACCTGAGCCTGTACATCGCGGCCCACGACGGCGCTGCGTCCATGAATACTGCCTTCGTTGACGCTGCTCCCGCCAGCGACGTGGCCGAGCTGACCAACTTCGGTATCAGCGCGCGCGGAGAATGGAGAATCAAGGGAAATTGGAAGGACTACAGCGACTTTTCCGCTCGCAGCACTGTCCAGGATATGCTCATCGTCGGGATCGGGGCGGACTGGACGCAGGGCCGCTTCAGCTATGGGCTTGCCCAGGTCAGCGGTGATCGGGTCCTGGCCACGGCCGACCTCGCCTGCGAGTTGGGCGAGTCCAAGTTCAGCCTGTTCGCCGCGGTCCTCCTGGATTGGACGAGCTTCGGCTCCGCCAGCGTGGTCGACCAACGCACCAACTGGGGATGCCTTGTTCAGGCCGCAGTCATGCTCAGCAATGAGTGGGAAGTCTTCGCGCGGTACGACCTGGTTCGCTTTGATCCGGACCTCATCGATC
>Ga0233425_10007780_pt1 | contig 14793 bp, 6 predicted proteins | sample Watercolumn_Towu_2_FD_181712 | JGI IMG/M metagenome (GOLD analysis project Ga0233425, IMG submission 181712) | Freshwater microbial communities from Lake Towuti, South Sulawesi, Indonesia - Watercolumn_Towuti2014_140_MG | ecosystem: Environmental > Aquatic > Freshwater > Lake | place: Indonesia...
GTGATGTTCAAAATATTTCCGTTTTCGTTTGTAAACCATGCCTGAGGATCTATGGTCAGATCATTGGCTATGTCGATATTTCCTCCTGTAACAGTTGCGACGCTGTTCTTTGCGATCACGAGGTTAAAAAATTCTTCAGTGCTGGAACCCGGGTAATGCAATTTCACATCGTCGATATACCAATAATCGACATTATAAAGATTACCCGTTATCGTGAACGAAATATAATAGGTGGCGGAACCTATTCCCTGGGCGCCGGTAAGTGTGAGAGTGACCGGGGTTGCCGGAACATCCCCCGTTGGCGTAACCGACCATCCGGCATCAAACCAATTCGAGGCATCAGTGCTGTATTCTACCTTCACCGTATAGCCACTCGCATAATGATCGACCATGTGCCTGAAGTCAAGCGTAAGAGATGAATGCCCTGAAGTATTGACAGGATCATAATACATTCTCTTTGTTGCGGTTCCGGTTATCCAGTAGAACCTTGCCTCGGGGCTTGTGCCGCCGGCATTCGAGGAGCTTACCTGGTTAAAGTTTCCTTGTCCCGTGCCCAGGTTGCCATTCCAGTTGCCAGGCCAGGCACTGATATCCTCATTGATCAGATAAACAGGATTGCCGGGCGGTGTGTTTATTACCGAAGCCGAAGCTCCGTAAAATTCAATAATACCCGTTCCTGGGTCAAATGTCCCTGAATTTGACCAATCACCCCCAATGTGTAGTAATCCGCTACCGGTAAAACTAAGGTTAAATCCATTTGCGATGGTAAAATCACCCGTCACAGTCATTTCTGCAGCACCGATGATAGTAAGATCTCTATATGTAGTGCCTGCAATGTAATCACTGCTGAAGACCGGAAAATTTAAAGCTGTTGACGGGATAGTAATACTTTGATCAGCTGTGGGTAGTGTCAAATTATCCCAGTTTCCTGCGGTGGTCCATGTTGAAGAAATGGCGCCTGTCCATAAACCCGGAGTACCTACTTGTATGTATCCTGTTTTTGTTTCAGAATCGGAGCCATAGCTGTTTGTTGCTGACAATGAAACCGTATAGGGACCTTTAGCATTAAACTGAACCTGCGGATGCTGCGATGATGAGTTTGTGCCACCCGTGTAAGTTACTGATGCCGGATCGAAATTCCAACTCCATGAGGTCGGTGTATTGGTTGACATGTCGGTAAAGGTTACTGTTTCGCCCAGACCAGGAGTTGTCGTGCTCGCAGCAAAATCAGCCACAGGCGGTCCTTCGCTGTAAAGGTCCGACTGCCAAAGCCCTCTGCCATAAGTCCCGGCTCTTAACCTGCTGTTGGCTGGAGTAGCATTATAATAAATATCGAAGTCGGTTACGACAACGTTCGGCAACCCATTAGAGAATTTTATCCAGTTTGATGTACCTACCTTTAAATAAACTCCGACATCAGTTCCGGCATATAATTCTGCCTGGGAGGTATTTTGCCTGTTCTGGATGAGGCTCATAACTGGAATGGATGGCAATCCCGCTGAAACATCCGTCCATGTTGTACCTCCGTTGGTTGTTTGGTAAACACGGTTTGCATTATAACCGCCCAATGAAACCCAGGCAGTATTCGGATCATTGCCTTTAACACAAATAGAAGTAATATAACCCGATCCGACCGGGATGGTTCCTGTGATATTCGACCATGAGGTTCCTCCGTTGGTAGTCAGGTACAAAATGCTTTGAGTCGCAGCATAGATGTAAAGTGAATTTGAAGGAGACACTGCGAGGGACCTGAGCGTTGATCCCGCCCAGGTACTGATTTTCGTCCAGGATGTGCCCTGGTTTGTCGAGCGAAATACATCCTGGTACCCGATATATATGGTAGTGTGTGTTGTAGGATCGATCAGCATAGGTGCACACCAGTATGCCGAGCCGCTTAAGCCTGAAGTGATTGATGTCCAGCTGGCACCATGATTCGTAGACCGTTTAATATCGCCGTAATAAAGCTCACCGTAAAGAACATTCTGATCTGAATAATCAATGGCGCAATCAAATCCGTCCCCGCCGATTTCATCGCTCCATGAGCCTGAAAGATAAGCTTTAGTGCCATTGTCCTGCAATCCGCAGATATTTTCATTGGTTACTGTTTGAGCCGAACTCATCCTGTAAACCTGGCTGGTTACCAGTCCGCTCCCCAGGTGGGTCCAGTTAGAACCGTTGTCGGTTGTTTTATAGAATCCTCCGTCGTTACCCTCGAATAATACGGATGTGCCGTTTTGATAGCCAAGAAAATGTTGATCGGCATGAACTTCGCTGACACCACAACCCCAGGTGGAAGTCCAGTGATTGCTCAATGTCCAGGCTGTTCCGCCGTTTGTCGATCTCCATGTGTTGATACCACCGATGAATACATTATTTACGTTGTTTGGATCGGCAGCAATACATAAGTCGTAACTCCCCTGACCTTCAACGGTTGTGCTGCTGCAATCCCAGTTCAGTAAATTAATTGTCGAACCGCTGAAAACCTGACTGAAAGTTGCACCATTATCCGTTGACTTATAAACGCCTGCCAGGGCTTCACTTGAATTTGCTATTACGGCATAGACCACAGCCGAATTATTCGGCGAAACAGCAAGTTCGGTTCGGTAATAGGAAGTTGTAAGTGTCGCTGTCCATGAACTCCCGCTATTTGTTGACCTGTAGATGTCACCATTCCAGGTAGAGCCATAAATTATTGCTGAAGAAGAGGGATTAAATTCCAGATCGATAAAATGAGTACCGGTTAATAATGTCCAGTCGGTTCCTCCATTCGTTGTTTTATAAAGCCCTACAGAAGTGGCAGCATACAAAACATTAATATCGCCCGGATCGATTAACAGCCGGTTGGTTGTCCGTTGCTGGCTCGGAGTAAATGACAAGCCGGTGGTATTCCAGGTTGTTCCGCCATCGGTTGATTTCAGCACACCAACGCTGTTATTGTCATTATTCTGACCGCCGCTCAGCGACCACATAGAACCTCCGTCCCTGTCGCCGGTGGCTATATATATAATGTGTGGGTTCGAACCCGGAACCACTATTATATCGCTTACACCTAAAACTGCATTATTATCGCCCAGCGGCGTCCAGCTTGACCCGCCGTTTGAGGTTTTCCATATTCCTCCCGACGCCGAGCCAACATATATAGTATTGTTATCCCCTGTGACGAATCCGGCACTGTTCAGTCTTCCAAGCCCGGCATATCCGCCCGATGTAGTATTCGGACCAAGGCTTGTCCAGTTTCCCGAGGTACTTTTAGATCCCGGATTTTCCTTCTCAAATTTTACAAGTTCTTCCCAGGCTGATGTTGAAGGAAATTCCCCGGTTTCAGGATTGATTCTGTTTTCCCAGTACCATTCCCAGCGCCTGAATTGCTTCCAGCCTGCCGCCCTAACCTTTTCGCCAGATGCATCCAGATAGTACCCGTCCCTGACATTAAATGGCTCCCAGTAATCATTGAACGCTTTCTGAATATCAAAGAAAGTTAACGTCCCGTTCTGTACCTTTTCCTCCGGAAGATTGTTTTTCCATTGCTGAGCTGACAGTGAAACTGTCAGCAAAAGACTTGCGATAACAATGCCTGTTTTCATTTCCCGAATTTTAGATGAACTGATAAAATTTATAATGAATTTCAATCTTTCTGCTGCTGACATTGGATTTGCAGTGTATTCCCTTTACCGATGTTTGGAGCAATAAAAGCAGCCGAAAATCGAATCTTTATTTTCTGACAATCACTTTCTTCACTGTCGTTTTGTTTGCCGACAGAACCTTTACTGTAAAAAATCCGTCTCTGCCAGTCATCTTCACGATCTCAAGGTTTCCTTTAATTGCATCCCGGACTGTAATTATCTTTCCCGACAAATCTGCAACAGTGATCCTTCCTCCTGAATCCAATGGCATCCGGATGTAAATTCTGTCATGGTAAGACCAGACAGAAATATTTTCATCCGGTTTTTCATCGATGCCGTAAGTGTTTTTCGTGAAATGCAAATTGAACCTGTAAACATCGTTTAAAACAGAATGTTCAAAGGAAGAAGTAAATTCGGGGTAAACTTTCACGAACACACCCGATGCAAGATCTTCAAGATAGATATTGTATTCACTGTCGAAATTCAAAAGGGATTTGACTTTTAGGCTAAACGGTTCCTGCAAACCAAATTTGAATCCGACCGGGATAATTGCTTCGTTATAACTTTCGGGCATTACATTTACTGCGAAGTTTCCAGAGGGCATGATGCTGAAAATTGTCGGCGCCTCAGCAACATTTTCAAACGTTTCGAGATCATAGTAGCCGTCAAAACCGGCAGTTCCTTCTGGATGGAAAATGACAGCCATTTCATCCGAGTAACCGTTACATTCTGCTGCAATCTTGATTTCAGGAAAAACAGAGGAGTGACTTTCCTTATAAAAAGTTTGCGTGTTGTGAACTCTTTCGGAATTTGGAATTGTAAGCGATGCACCATAATTGGTGGCTCTTACCCAAAATCCATTGGTTGCAGGAATGATACCATCGGTTTTACCGTTGTAACCTCCAAGGGTCGGATGCCAGCCACGAAAGATACCGTTTTCATATACGACAGCCCATCCGCTCAGGTTTGTGGACGACCAGTCACTGTTCCAGTCAACCGCACATGGATAAGGATTTCCAACCAGGTTAAAACCGGCTTTCTCCGAAGCGGGTGTATAATCGAGATCTGAAATAACATAGGTTGAATTATTCAATCCGCTACCGATAAAATTCACCACTTTGGACCCTGTAAGCAAATCGCTAGCCCACGCAGCATATCCTTTACAGATATTCATCGGGATGGTTGTCGGCTGAGTAAGATAGCCCCATGTATTTGTCGGTTCGTTGTATTCCTTCAGGTATATGCTCAGATAAGTACTAATGGTGGCATCTGTAACCGGTGATGTCACAAGATGCCAGCGTTCGGACGACAGGTATTCCTGCACGATAGCAGATCCCTCAATACCTGTGGCTCCATTGTTTATAAATGATGCCATTCCGTTTTCATCCGCTAAAAGATTTAAATTTCCGTTGACGCCAATGAAAGCACCACTGTTGGTCAGGCAGGCATTCGGATTGACTGTCAGGTCACCTGTGATCCTGATGCTTTTATTTACGGTAAGAGGATTACCTGTTTTGCTGACGACAACATCATTAAAGTCTTCCAGGTAAGGTGGCACGAATCTGTAGTTGACCTGTGGCCAGTCAGCTGAACTGGTTAGATTACTGATCCCTGTTGTCGTTGAACCTGTAGTGGCTTCGATAAAATGACCAGAACCGCCGGTAGCATCCTCAATTCCAATGGATGCGCTTTCGCTTCCGTTGTGTGTGCCCGCCTCCATGTCGCCATAAAGTAGTTCAATCACGTTGGATTGTTCATAAAGCTTTACCTGGAAACTGATTCTGGCGTCAGCACCACTCTGATAAGCAGGAACTCTATACCATTCGGCAGTAAAGACCCGTCCGGGTGAAACACCTTCCGTTTTGTAAGAAATAACGCTTGTTGCATCATCCGCCAGGTTATCAAACCAGGGAGCAATCGTTGTGCTTGGAGCCGTTGAAGTAAACAAATCGTTGTTGTTATAAGAATTTACGCCGGAACGATTCAGTGAGATCCAACCATTTGTCGACAGACGAATGAAAGAATAACTGGTGCCCAGGAAATTAAAAGAGAAACCGAGTGTAGCAGTTAAACCGGCATCATCGCCGGTAGGACCGATTGTTCCACCTGCCAAAGGTATGATACCCGCGGGGAATGTTTCGCGGATAAAACTCGTTATTGGAAAACTTCCTGTGGTTCCCGCAACAATTGTTCCCGGGTTGTTGCCGTTAAACTCAACCATAGCCGAACCTTTGTTAAAAGTGCCGCTGTTATTCCAGTCGCCACCGATCAGCAGTTTTCCGGCTCCGGAAACAGTCAGTATTTTACCGCTATTGATCACCAAATTGCCGGTTGTTGTAAACTGGCTGCTGCCGTTCAGTGTCAGGCTGTTGCATTGCGATCCGACGGTAAAATTTCCTGTGTAAACCGGAAAGTTGACTGATGGTGCTTGTATGGTCACATCGGAATAATTCAGCGGAACAACACCATCATCCCAGTTAGCTCCGACACTCCAGTCGGAAGATGTTGATCCTTTCCATAATCCCGGCTGCTGAACATAGATGTAATTGACCTTGGTTTCCGTGTCGGGTCCCAATTCGTTTGATGCAGTTAGTGAAACGGTATAATAGCCGCCTGCATCGAACTGAACCTGTGGTTCCTGCGAGCTGGCGCCAGTGCCTCCTAGATATGTAATAGTATTCGGATTAAATTCCCACAGCCATGAGGTTGGATTATTTGTCGACAAATCTCCGAAGTAAACCATCTGACCAATTAACGGGGTCAGGTTATCCGCTTCGAAATCAGCGTTAGTAGGAGTCACTACGAAAATATAATAATACTTGATTTCCTGGTCGGAACCAGCACCGTTCGCTGCAGTCAGAGATACATGATAATATCCGCCTTCATCGAAAATTACCTGTGGATTCTGAGATGTTGAATTTGTCCCTCCCATATAGGTCACAGTAGTCGGAGTAAATGCCCAACTCCAGCTTGTGGGAGCGTTCGTGGTCAAATCAGTAAAAGTAACTATCTGGGCATCCGTAGGAGATGTGTCATCGGCAGTAAAATCGGCTACCGGGGGCAGCGAAGCAAGTATGTAATTCGTTTTAATTTCAGTGTCCTGTCCTTCAGTATTCGAAACGGTCAGCGATACAGTGTAATATCCCGGCTCATTGAACTGTACTTTAGGATTTGTTGAAGCAGAGCTTGTGCCGCCGACATAGGTCACTGTCGAAGGAAGAAAAGTCCAGCTCCAGCTTGTGGGAGTGTTCGTGGATAGATCCGTGAAATTTACCGTTTCGCCCACTGTCGGATCGGTAATGCTGGCTGAAAAATTCGCAACCGGCGGAAGGACTATATTTGCAATGCCGCTGATAACAATAGAATAAGCCTGCGACCCGCCGCTTAAAGTTCCGTCATGGTCGACAGTAATGGTATAAGTCGCTCCGGGAGAGGGAGAGGCGATATAAACAACTTCAACGTTATCCACATTGTTTTCGGCATTGTTTGTGGCTGCATTTGCAGGAAGATCGCGGTTACATTTCCAGGGATAATAGGTGTTCCCGTTAAATGTAATGCGGAGATCGAGGTCATTTACAAGCATAGGTGTTATCGGGTCGAGCTGTGCAGGCGGAGGCGTCCCGGGAGGATCAGTCCAGACAATGGTTACCTTGAGTGGCTCAGTTCCTAAGGCAATCACGTCACGACTATAAATACCTCCGTTGGTCATAACGAGTTCTCCGAGAACATCTGTGGTTTGATCCTGAGAGATTTTCAGAGCAGCATTTTTTGTATTCATCAAACCCCAGCCAAACATGTAATCCGGACCATCATAACTGCCGGCTTCATCTGCCGTATGTATGACAACAGCTTTAAGTGTCGCTGATTTCATGTAGGCTCCGTTCAGGTTATAGTAATGCTGCTGTAATAATGCCAGCGAACCGCAGACCGAAGGAGTCGACATGGAAGTTCCGCTTAGCGACAGGTAGCTGGTATTCGAAGTATTGTCGGTTGAATACAGGCTGATCCCGTTTGCCACTACGTCGGGCTTTATCCTTCCGTCATCTGCAGGACCCCACGAACTGAAGGAACTCATTACAACGCTTGCAGGATTGGTGTATCCGCCAGGAATATCACCCACAGCTCCAACAGTCAGAACATTTTTAGCAACACCCTGCTGTCCTATGCAATCGTACGGACCATCGGGAGGATAGCCGCTGCCAGACTCGCCACGGTCATTTCCCGCCGATTTACAGATCAAAAAGTTAGGTGCATTATGGGCTATCTGATCCCAGTTTCGTGTATAGGAATCGTAAAATCCGAACAGGTAATCTTCCAGAGTACTGATTGCGGGATTACCATACCAAACACCACCATACCAGCCACGGATAAATCCATAGGAGTGATTGCTCATCAAGGCTCCCGAAGCTGCTTCGCTTGCCATTTCCGACTCGTCATTATTCCATTCGAAAGCACGAAGAGAAGCCTGGTATGCCATTCCTTTTGCACTGGAAACAACACCCGAGGCGAGTATGGTCCCCGCCACATGAGTGGAATGATAATGGGTGGACCCTGAGTTTACATTCGTCACCCTGCCTCCGAATTCCTGGTGAGTTGCCAGAACAGTTCCTCCGTCCCATTCCCTGACGGTAATGCCTGTTCCCGTAAGGTTTAAACCTGCACCGCCACCCGGATAAACCTTGTTGGTAGAAATAGTGGCTGCTGCATTTGCATTATCGGTTTTAAAGTACTGAGGTAGTCCGAACTCATCAATATACTGAATTTCGAGAAATGAACCGCCGGTTTCAAGGATTACAGGACGTCCGTTTTGATTTGCCCATTCAACGGCTCGGGCTTTCTCCATGTTGAAGGATGCATCTTTTTCATGGGCAAATTTTAATAAAAAATCAATGTTGGTTTCTGTCTGCCCCAAAATACGGACTGACAGGATTGTGATGATTGGTATAAGCAGTAAGGCGTTTCTCATTATTTCTTTTTTTGAATGTTATTGTCATGCAACCGATTACGTTTGAAAAATCCCGGCAACCGGTAGCTGATTAATCACTTGTACGATACTGTGCAAAATAAGTTTTAATCCTTGTCCCTCAAGCCGGAGACCGAAAATAATTATCTTTACAGCCATTATCTGAATTAACTTTAGTAATGATAAAATCCATTGCAATACTGGCAGGCGGCGGTCCCGCACCAGGAATTAACACCGTAATAGCATCGGTGGCAAAAGTGTTCTTAAATGACGGATACCGGGTAATCGGCATTCATGACGGGTACAAGGGACTTTTCAGCCACAAGCCTTCGATGACTGATCTTGATTTTATTACCTGTGACAAAATAATGAACCAGGGAGGTTCGCTGCTTCAAATGAGCCGCCATAAGCCCAAAGATACCGAATTCAGGACGGAATTCTTCAAAAACAACAACATCCGGTTGCTGGTTACCATTGGAGGAGATGATACTGCTTCAACGGCTAACCGGATTACAAAATTTCTGGCTGAAAACAATATCAGTGTTCAGAATATTCATGTTCCCAAAACAATCGATAACGACCTGCCGCTGCCGGAGGGCAATCCGACATTCGGTTATCAATCGGCAAAAGAAGCCGGAGTTAAGATTGCAATGACCGTTTACGAAGATGCACGCACGAGCGGCAACTGGTTTGTTGTTTCGGCGATGGGTCGCGAAGCCGGACATCTGGCTTTCGGTATAGGCGCTGCCTGTCATTACCCGATGATCATTATTCCCGAAATGTTTTCGGAAACACGGATTTCGTTCGACCGGATCATCAACCTGATCATTTCAAGTATTCTGAAGAGGAAAATACTCGGAATAAACTACGGTGCAGTTATTATCAGCGAAGGAGTTTTTCATTTTATGACCGACACGGAGATCAAAGCAACGGAAATATCTTTCACCTATGATGATCACGGTCATCCGGAACTTGGAAATGTGAGCAAGGCTCATATTTTTAACCTGCTGCTGCAACGGAAATTAAAAGCATTGAAAATAAATGTCAAGAGCCGTCCAGTTGAGCTGGGCTATGAACTCAGGTGCGTGATCCCCACTGCATTTGATTTGCTTTATTGTTCACTGCTCGGGATAGGCGTAAAGAAATTATTTGACCAGGGATTGACAGCCTGCATGGTTACCTCTGATCAGAAAGGGGATATCAATCCACTTTACCTGAAGGACGTGGAAGATGAAAACGGCAGGGTAATGCCGAGGCTCGTTGATATAAACAGCCAGAAATCGGAGATGGTTTTCAGGAATAACCTTCACTTTATTCATGAAGCGGATTATGAAGTTGCGAAGAATTACGTTTCCAATCCAGAAGAGTTCGATTTCCTGAAAATACTTAATTGGAATTAACAATGAGATGATTGATCCGGTCAGGAGAAAAACATTCGTTAGCTGCAAAACTTTGCCCTTTAAGGGAACTTTTATGACGATTCACTAATCCCGACAGCAATGTGGGTTTACATCATCAGGCATATTTTACGTAACAGGCTGGGTAACCTTGTCGGGATAGGATTGTTAACTGCATTCATGACCTGGGAAGCCCTTCACGTTCAGCTGTCCTACGAATCCGGAAGCTTATTGCCATCATCTGATTCAGCCAGCATAATTTATACAGAATTCAGCAAACGGTTCGGAAAAGAAGATGGCGTGATGTTCATCGGCATGGAAGATCCCACATTTTTCAGTCTTGAAAAATACAACGACTGGTTCGATCTGACAAATGACATAAAAAAAGTCAGCGGTGTGCAGGAAGTGGTTTCAATAACCCGGCTTTATCAGCTCGTTAAAAATGATCCACTCAAAAAATTTGACTTTCGGCTGGTATCGGATAAAAAACCTGAAACGCAGAGTGAACTCGATAGCATCAAAGTTAAAATATACAGTCTTGTCTTTTACGACAAGTTATTATATAACCGGGAGTCCGGGGCACACCTGATGGCAGTTACCCTTGAAGAATCAAGGCTGAATACACGCGACCGTGTCGAACTGGTGTACCGGATCAGGCTAATGGCTGAACAGTACAGTCAAAAGCACAATATTAAAATCCGTTTTTCCGGACTTCCTTATATCAGAACTATAACAGCAAAAAAGTTAGAGCGGGAGCTGCTCTTTTTTGTCGGTCTTGCTGTTTTGATAACTGCCGTTTTCCTGTTGATATTTTTCCGGTCGTTCAAGGCAGTTTTTTTCCCGATGATCGTGGTCATGATCTGTGTTGCATGGGTATTGGGTTCCATGTCGTTGCTGGGTTTTAAAATAACCATGCTCACCAGCATTATTCCACCGCTGCTCATTGTAATTGTCGTGGAGAACTGCATATTCCTTCTGAATAAATATCACTACGAGTTCAAAAGCCATGGAAATAAAGTTAAAGCACTTTCACGGGCGGTTCAGCGCATCGGCAGTGCCAACCTGATAACCAATGCTGCAACAGCCGCTGGCTTCGGAACTTTCATCAGCACAGGCAACCGGTTTCTTGTGGAATTCGGAGTGGTAGCCTCAATCAATATCATGGTAGCCTACATACTCTGCCTGGTTCTCATCCCTGTTTTTTTCAGTTACCTGCCGCCTCCCCAAAAAAAACATACAAAACATCTCGAAAAAAGCACAGTCGGGATGCTGATCGAAAAGCTCACCTTTGTATTTCTGAACCGGCGGAACCACGTATATATCGCGGCATCTGTTCTGCTGCTGATTTCGGTGCTCGGAATGATCCGGCTAAGAACAACAGGCAGAATCGTCGATGACATACCAAAAAAAGATGCGCTTTACCAGGACCTCATGTTCATCGAAAAGCATTTCGGTGGGGTCATGCCCTTTGAAATTGCCATCGACACAAAAAAGGTAAAAGGGGTACAGAAAATGTCTACCATCCAGGGTATCGAAGACCTGCAGGGTGAAATGGCAAAGTTTCCTGAACTGTCAAAACCGCTCTCGGTTGCTGAGGTTTTCAAATTTGCGAAACAGTCGTTCTATAACGGAAATGAAAAGATGTACAGCCTGCCCAATAACAACGAGAGAAACTTTATCCTTTCTTATGTTCCCGTTTCAAAAGGGACAGACCGGAATATATTGAATTCGATCGTCGATTCAACGGGACAATATACCCGTATCAGCACCCGGATGGCAAACATCGGAACCAATGATATCGAAAGGATCCAGCGTGAATTAAAACCAAAAATCGATTCCGTTTTTCCAAAAGACAAATTCGATGTCCGGTTTACAGGAACGAGCGTTGTATTTTTAAAGGGGACACACTACCTCGATAAAGATTTGTTTACGAGCCTGCTCCTTGCGGTTCTGATTATTTCACTGCTGATGGCTCTCCTTTTTACTTCACTGCGGATGATCATCGTTTCGCTTGTGCCCAATATCATTCCGCTGATCCTGACGGCGGCTATGATGGGGTTTTTCGGAATTCCCATTAAGCCTTCGACGGTTTTAATTTTCAGCATTGCCCTTGGCATTTCAGTGGACAATACCATCCAGTTCCTTTCTCGGTACAGGCTTCAGCTGAAACATCACAAATGGGCGATCAGGGAATCTGTGATAGCAGCCATCAGTGAAACCGGATTCAGTATGATTTATTCATCCGTAGTTTTGTTTTTTGGTTTCAGCATATTTATACTTTCATCTTTTGGCGGAACCCAGTCACTTGGCTACCTGATCGCTTTCACGTTACTTGCGGCATTGCTTTCGAACCTTTTTGTACTGCCCTCACTCATTCTGACACTCGATAAATGGATGACGACCAAAGTTTTCCAGGAACCTTTGCTCGAAATTTTGGAAGAAGATGATGAGGATTCCGAACCTGGTGATTCCGAAACCGTAGAAGGGAACACTGAAAACCTCAGTAAAAAATAAAGCAATGAAATGAATTAATGTTTAATGCCTAAAAAATTTTGTCTATGAAAGGTATCATTTTAGCCGGTGGCGCTGGAACCCGTCTTTCGCCTATAACCCTTGCAATCTCGAAGCAGGTTATGCCGATTTACGACAAACCGATGATCTATTATCCGTTGTCAATACTTATGCTTGCGGGAATAAGAGAAATCCTGATCATTTCTACTCCGCAGGACTTGCCTAACTTCATGAGATTACTTGGAGATGGCAAGAAACTCGGTTGTTCATTTGAATATGCCGAGCAGCAGGTTCCCAACGGACTTGCACAGGCTTTTGTGATCGGGGAGTCTTTTATTGGAAAAGATAAAGTCGCATTAATTTTAGGCGACAATATTTTCTATGGCGCCGGACTTGAGCAGCTTCTGCTCGAAAACAACGATCCCGACGGAGGAATTGTTTTTGCATATCATGTTTCCGATCCTCAAAGGTATGGCGTTATTGAGTTTGATAAGAATCTCAAAGCCATCTCCATCGAAGAGAAACCTATGCGCCCTAAATCCAATTATGCCGTTCCGGGAATATATTTTTACGATAATTCAGTTGTTGGTGTGGCAAAAAAACTGAAACCAAGTGCCCGTGGCGAATATGAAATCACTGATGTGAACCGGCATTACCTCGAATATGAAAAACTGAAAGTGGGCATTTTAAGCCGGGGAACTGCCTGGCTCGACACAGGCACGTTCGAGTCGTTGCTTCAAGCCTCGCTGTTCGTGCAGGTTATCGAGCAGCGGCAGGGATTAAAAGTCGGGTGCATCGAAGAAGTTGCCTACCGGAAGGGTTTCATCAATAAAGACCAGCTTGCCATGCTTGCTCAACCTCTTTTGAAAAGTGGCTATGGTCAATACCTCCTGGGTGTTCTCGAACAATAATACATGACCTGATGTATTCCGCTGAATATATTCAAACCATCATCAGGCAAAAATTAGCGGAAGCCGAATATGACCGTGAACCTCACGGGCTTTACGAACCGATCCGGTACATGATGGATCTGAGCGGAAAACGCCTTCGACCGGCACTTTGCCTGCTTGCCTGTGACTTATTCGGAGGAGATATTAAACTGGCATTGGACCCGGCAGTAGGGATCGAAATCTTTCATAATTTCACACTCATGCACGACGACATCATGGATGATGCACCGGTGCGGCGATGCAAACCTACTGTGTATAAGAAATGGAACCAGAACACGGCTATTCTGTCGGGCGATACCATGATGGCATTGGCTTATGAATACCTGATGAAAGCCCCCGCTTTTGCTCTACAGGAAGTTCTGAAGGAGTTCAACCGGACAGCCATCGGCGTTTGTGAAGGACAGCAGTATGATATGGATTTTGAAACACAAACCGAAGTTACCATTGATGATTATCACCGGATGATCCGGCTCAAAACAGCCTTTTTAATTGCCGGAAGCCTTAAAATAGGTGCGATCATCGCAAATGCTCCACCGGAAGATGCCGGTAAGATCTGGTCTTTCGGAAATAACCTGGGCATTGCTTTTCAGTTAAAGGATGATTTGCTCGATGTATTCAGTGATCATAATAAATTTGGTAAAATGAAGGGCGGCGATATTGCCATTAATAAAAAGACATACCTGTATTTGAAATCACTCGAACTGGCTAACCCGGCTCAAAAAAAAATACTGAAAAAATATTTAAGTCCACTGTTCACCGATCAGAAGGCTAAAATCGAACAAGTGATAAAGATATATGAAGAACTGGGAATCAGAGACCACGTTTGGCAGGAGATGCAGAAATATCACCTATCGGCAATGTCATTCCTCAGTCAAATCAATGTGAACCGGGATAGAAAGTCAGAAATATCAAAGATTGCCGGTCAAATGCTGATCAGGGAAACCTGAAAAGTTATACCAAATTATGTTTATATTTTCGTCTGAAGGACAAAATATAAATTGCACTACCCGCTTGAATGACTTAGTCGTGCAGGGTTAATACCGTTGCAACAGATACTTAGTCAAATCTGTTCGTGGAACTTAATTTTTAAAAGCGAAGCGCATCGAAAATTACAAGTCGAACCCTGTCTGCACTGCCGTTTCGGTAGGCAGAAATCCCGTCTCAGGCGGTGATTGAACGATTACTTATGTGCAATAGGTATTATTTTGCCTTTTCCAAATCCATCCCGCATTTAGGGCATGTACTTTTAAAGGATGAAGTTACTTCAGGATGCATCGGGCAAAAATAATTTCCAATGTCGATTTTATCCTGCTTGCTCTTCATGGCAAAAAACCGGAATGATACACCCA
>Ga0233425_10007781_pt1 | contig 14791 bp, 9 predicted proteins | sample Watercolumn_Towu_2_FD_181712 | JGI IMG/M metagenome (GOLD analysis project Ga0233425, IMG submission 181712) | Freshwater microbial communities from Lake Towuti, South Sulawesi, Indonesia - Watercolumn_Towuti2014_140_MG | ecosystem: Environmental > Aquatic > Freshwater > Lake | place: Indonesia...
AGAATGCTTAATGCAGTTTCGTATTCGGCATAGTTGTAATGACAGACTGCTTCCCAGAAAAGCAGGTCGGCTTCGGATTCCTTGTTGAGTTTGAGTTTCAGAAATTCCTTAATCCCTTCGAGTGCCTTGTCGGTTTTTCCCTGGTTGATGTAAATTTCAAAAATCTGTGTATTGGCACGGACAAAAAACCTGTCCTCCGTATTTTTAATCAGGTTGGATGCTTTTGTGAAATACTCAAACGCAAGGTCAAGGTCGCCGTAGAAATTTTTTATCATCGAGCCGATATAATATAATATGTATGGATTTCCATCCTTGATTTCATCTGGCAGGTATTTAAGCCATTTATTCGGGAGGTTCAAATCGCCTTCCCTCAGCAGTCCGGGAATTTTTTTCAGAATTAAATCTATCGCCCTTGTATATTCCTCCGCCATACAGTAAAATTTAATTGCATCGTTGTAGTTTTCTGCAAGCAGATAATAGGATGCAATTTTGCGGAAATGTTCTTTTTGCTCATCGGAAGTTTTCTGCTCGTAGAATTTTCTGACAAGGAACTGTCTGAAAAGTTCCTGATAGACAAACGAATATGACAGCTTGGATTCGTCGGATGTGTCCTGACGGTTGATGAAAACATTTCCAAGGAAAAGCTCTCTCAGAATACTGTCACTGTTGGAAATATCGAGCAGGTGGTTGCAGTCCGTAGCAGTGAAGCTATCGAGGAAGCAAGTATGAATTAAAAAGTACCGTATGTTTTCGTTTTTAGAAGCGTAAATATCTTCTGCAAAAAGTGAATAAATGCTGTCCGGAATTTCGGGATTGAGTTCCATTTGCATTTCTGCAGATTTTTCCGATTGCACGAAGAGATGGAGCGCCGTAATCCATCCATCGAACTTATCGTTGATTTCCTTTGCCACGTCTCCGGGAATATGCTTTTCATACGTATCGGAAAAAAGCCGTTTGGTTTCTTCCTCGTTGAATTTGAGTTCCTCTGTCGTGAGTTCAAAATATTTTCTCTTTCCTTGTATGTATCCTGTATCGAAATTCGGAATTTCCCGTGTAGTTACTATAATGTGCAGATTGGAAGGAATATTTTTAATCAGGTAATTCATTGTTTCCTTCACCCACTCTTCATTCGGGAGTCTGTGGAAATCATCGAGCACAAGGTAAACCTGCTGTGTTACGTTTGAGATAAAGTCATTAATGAATGTACCGAGAACAGTATTAAGAACATTAGCGAGATTTTTCTGAATATTCGTACGGGACTTAATTGAGTCGAGAATTTCGAAAGTTGTTTTCCCGAAATTTTTATATTTCTGCTGAATTGAACTTGCGAGATATGTAACGAAGAGGTAGAAGTTATCATCTTCCTTATCGATTTTATACCAGCAGTTGTTGAGTTTTGAAGAATAGAGGAAATCGTTAACCAGTGTGGTTTTTCCGTAACCTGCGCGGGCACAGAGGCAGATGAGATTTTTGTCGAAATTTTTCCCGAGCAGCTGTGTCAGGCGCGGACGTGAAATAACCGACGGAAGTTTTTGTTCCGGAATCAGTTTTGTCTTTACAAAAGTAAATTCCATACGTTAATAATAGAAAATATAAGTGAATAAATATAAATAAAAAAACAGAAGTTAAGAAGTTAAAAAAAGTAGTAAGTTGTAAGTAGGGGCGAATGGCATTCGCCCAAAAGCATTGCACACAGTAGTCGCGGACCTGCCTGCAACAGGCAGGCTTTATATCCGCGTAAGGAAAAACAATAGGAAGCAGACAAATACGGAGAAAACAAACGAACGCTGATATATATAGACAAAGGGGCTTTCACACGTCTTCCATTCCAGCCTCGAGCTGGAATCCAGAAATTAATAGCACACCGATAACACGGATATAACAGATTTTCACAGATAATTATTAAAAATTTTTCCCCTCTTAAGACCTGTCTGCAACAGGCAGGCTTTATGTCCGCGTAAGGAAAAACTGGTTAACACAGATAATAAAGATTTACAAGTATTAAGAAACGTTCCCACGCTGGAGCGTGGGAACGAGAACGGAGTAAGAGCATTACACACAGATACCACAGACCGAAAGGATGAACACAGAAAAAACGTAAAAACAAAAATCACATCCCTTTTGTCATTGTTGAGCGAAGCGAAATCCCGACCTGTCGGGACGATAATACAGAACGAAGTAGCGAAGCAATCTCTGACAAACAAAAAGAACAGCACGCAGAAAAAAAGTATATTGAGCTTGTAGAGTAAAAAAAATTAACCACAGACCTGTCGTAACTTCATTTTATTCAAGGGGGCAAGCCCCCTTGTCTTGATAAGAACATTTATTGTCCGTTTTTTCCGTGTTTATCAATGTTCTATTTTTTCTTATGGTTTATTCTGTCTGTTTATTGAATCCTACGAACTATAGTTCAGGTAAGTATATGTCAGAGATTGCCACGCCCCCAATACGTGGGCTCGCAATGACAGCCCCTCTCTCTCATTCCGAAATCCCAGCTTCGGAATATTGAAAGTTACTAACTATTAATTACTAATTATTAATTGTTAATTGATTATTGCTTCCCGATTCGTTTTACTCATCGGGATTTTGCAAAGAACGCTCAACATTAATCATTAATCATTGTATATGAGGGGGGGAGTAATTAATTTTGAAAATAAAATTTTCAGGAAAGGAAATATGAAGAAAAACATTTTTAAATCAATATTATTATATTCAACAATTATTTTTTCGATTTTTATCTTCTCGGGGTGCGGGTATAATACGCTCGTTTCGCTCGAAGAAGGTGTGAATTCTGCCTGGGCACAGGTGGAAAATCAGTACCAGAGGCGTGCGGATTTGATTCCGAATCTTGTGAAGACTGTAGAAGGTGCAGCCAATTTTGAAAAGGGTGTTCTGACGGAAGTTACGGAAATGCGAAGCAAAGTAGGGCAGATGAAACTTACTGTGGATGATTTGAATGATGCGGAGAAATTCGCCGCATATCAGAAGGCACAGGATAATTTATCAAATGCATTGTCAAGATTGCTTGTTGTAACGGAAAATTATCCCGATATTAAATCAACGGAAAATTTCAAAATGCTTCAGACACAGCTGGAAGGAACGGAAAACAGAATAACCGTAGAGAGAAAGAAATTCAATGAAGCTGTACAGCAATTCAATACCGAAGCCCGTTCATTTCCGACAGTGATTATGGCAAAGATTTTCGGGTTCAAGGAAAAACAATACTTCAAAGGCAAAGAGGGCTCAGAAAATGCTCCGGACGTCAAATTCAACTTAAAATAATGATTAATGAGCAATGAACAATGAGCAATGATTTAAAAAAATAATTCCAGTTAATTTATTAAATATTAAAATGTCTGAGAAAAAAAAGAATATTGTTTTAGAAAAAAGTTTTAAATTTGCCAAAAGAATTATCGGTTTATATAAATATTTAATAAATGAAAAGAAGGAATATATTTTATCAAAGCAAATATTAAAAAGCGGGACGTCAATTGGGGCGAATGTTGAAGAAGCAGACGGCGGGATTTCAAAATCAGATTTCTCGAATAAAATTTCAATTGCATATAAAGAAGCAAAAGAAACATCATACTGGTTAAGATTACTATTCGAAACCGATTATATTGAAAAGAAGATATTCGATTCGCTTATAAATGATTGTGAAGAATTACAAAAAATATTGTTTACAATACTGAAAAGAACAAGAATAAAAGAAAAAAATTAATCATTATTCATTAATCATTACTCATTGAAATGCTGCAAGCAGTTATTATGGCCGGGGGGTTTGGCACGAGGCTGAAGCCCCTCACAAACAATATGCCGAAGCCGATGGTGCCGGTTGTGAATGTTCCGATGATGGAGCATCTGATTAACCTGCTGAAACTTCACGGTATAACGGAATATGTGATTCTGCTTTATTACCAGCCCGATATTATTAAAAATTATTTCGGAGACGGAAGCAGATTTGGAGTGAAGATTGATTATGTTCTGCCCGACAGGGATTACGGAACCGCAGGGGCAGTGAGGCTTTCGGAACCGTTTATAAATGATGATTTTCTTGTAATCAGCGGGGATGTATTGACGGATTTCGATTTAACTGCATTTCATAAATTCCACATTGAAAAAAAATCACTTGCAACAATTTCCCTGTTCAGTTCAGAGAATCCCCTGCAATACGGAATAATTCTGACGAACAATGACGGAAGAATAGTGCGGTTTATGGAAAAGCCGTCGTCATCGGAAGTGTTTTCGGATACTATTAACACAGGGATTTACTATTTCGGAAAAGATATTTTTCAGCATATTCCCGAAGGTGAGAATTTCGATTTTTCAAAGGATTTGTTTCCACTTCTGCTAAAGAATGAAATTCCCGTTTACGGATATAAAAGCACTGGATACTGGAAGGATGTGGGGAACCTCGATGAATACATTTATGCAAATATGGATGTGCTTGAAGGGAAACTGAATTACATCAAAGCAAAAGATGAATTTGGAAACTGCCTGAGCAAAGGTGCAGTGATTGAAAAAGGTGCGGTTGTGGAAAACAGCATTCTTGCAGAAGGGGTTACGATTCATAAAGGTGCGGTTGTGAAGCACTCGGTGATATGGAAGAATACAAAAATCAGCTCGAAGACAAGTGTTTTATTCGATGTAATCGGCGAAAACTGCACTGTGGGCGAAAGCGGCAGGATTAACGATTTTGTGTTTATAGGGGATAACTGTAAAATCGGGAAAAATGTTTTTATCAGTTCGAGCATTAAAATATGGGACAGGAAAAAAATCAGAAATAATTCCAAAGTTACCAAGAGTCTGATTTATGAAGATTCATTTTTTACGGAATTGTTCACGGACTCAAGAATAACGGGGCTTTCGAACCTGCAGATAAATCCCGAATTCGGAGCAAAGCTCGGTACGTCATACGGGACATTTCTTGGGAAAAATAAAACGGTAATGGCTGGACGCGATATGGATGATATTTCACTGATGGAAAAAAGAACCATTACAAGCGGACTTCTTTCTGCAGGTGTGAACGTGATTGATTTACAGGTGATTCCGATTCCTATACTCAGGCAGGAACTTAAAAACGAAGGCGGGGCAGGTGGATTTTTCGTAAGGAAATCGCCGTTTGAAAAAAACAAGACGGACATAATATTTTTTGACAAAGACGGAAAGGATTTATCGAGCAGTAAAACAAAATCCATCGAGAGACTTTTTTTCGGAGAAGAATACAGGCGGGTTGATTATGCGGACGTTGGAGTGCTGAGGTATGCAGAAAGAACAAACATAAAATACAAAGAACATTTTCTGAAATGCCTGAATACGGATATTATAAAGAAAAGAAAATTCAAACTTGTAATAGATTATTCACACGGAATAGCTTCTACAATATTTCCTAATATACTCGGTGAATTCAACTGTGACATTGTGTCGCTTTCTGCACATCTGGAAAAGGACAAACTTACGAGAGAACTTAATGAATTTAAATCTGCAACTAAGAATTTTTCGTTTGTGGTGAAGTCGCTGAATTATGATTTAGGATTTATGATAGATGCAGGTGCGGAGAAGATATGGATGGCGGCAGGAGGGGGAAAGGTGTTGAGCGGGGACAGGTTCTGCAGTATCGTAACAAAAATGTTTTTAATGGCAAATCCGGGAGTAAAGAAAATTGCAATGCCGGTTCAGGCAACAAGAGAAGTGGATTTGATTGCAAAAGATTACGGGGTGGAAGTGTTGCGGGTAAAAGATTCGCATTATGCAATGATGATAGCTTGCGATGACCCGGAGGTGAAATTCGTCGGAGGCACAAGAGGCGGATTTTTATTCCCGCAGTTTTTATATGCAACGGATGGAATGTACACTATAGCGAAAATTTTAGAGTTAATTGCGTTTACAAATACAGATATAGGCGAACTTGACAAAACACTTCCAAAACTTTATCTGCTAAAGGAAAATATTGACTGCTCGAAGGAAGAGAAGGGATTGATAATGCGGAAGTTTATGGAGGATACGGTTGAATATAAACAGGAACTGATAGACGGAGTGCGGATTTTTCTTTCCGAAACCGACAGCGTGTTCTGTATTCCCGATAAAAACCGGGACCTTGTACATCTGGATGTGGAGACGGATTCATACAGAAAATCGGAAAAACTGATGCGTGAATACAGGAAAAAAATAGAGCAAACTATACAGATTAAATAAAAATAAGCGGAGGCAAAAAAATTTTTATTTTTGGGCTTTTTGAAAGATTTTAAAAGGTGTAATTTTACAATTCGCATATAAAAAAGTGTTTAAATTTTTATGAAAGTAAGTGAAATTTTAAAAGAGAATATAATCAAGGTTAACCTCGAAGCCGGGGATAAAACCGATTCTATTAATAAAATGATTGACCTCGCAAATAATTCGGGGAAGATATTGAATCTTGAAAAAGTGAAAGAGTGTGTGTTTGAGAGGGAAAAACTCGTATCTACAGGGGTTGGCAAGGGGTTTGCGATACCTCATGGAAAAACGGATGATATAGCGGATATAACTGCGTCTTTTGCAATTCTTAAAGATTCTATAGATTTTGACTCAATCGATTCGGAAAAAGTAAAATTTATTTTTCTGCTTGTGGGAAAAGACAGCATGCTGAATGCACATATAAAACTCCTCAGCAGGATTTCAAGACTGATGAATAAGGATGATTTCCGTGATAAGCTTCTGTCGGCAAAATCCGAAACTGAAGTACTTACATATTTCAAAGAAGAAGAACAGAATTATATAGATATATAAAGTTTAGTAGCAAGTATCAAGTATTCAGTATCAAGTAGGGGCGAACGGTGTTCGCCCTTATGCAATAAAACACAGTTCATCTAGGATATTTCCGCGTTCCAAAGCAAGGTAGGTTGTGTGAAAACGCAAATTTTTCAAAAATAAATATCAAATGCGTTCCAAAAGAGGACTTTTGGAACGAGAACGGTGGGGTTTTCACACAGTCTCAAGGGCGTCGGAACGAGTGGAGACTGTCATTGCGAGCCGCAGGCGTGGCAATCCCTGCCTGAATCAGGTCTGGCATAAATCAATATGAAAGTCATAAAACGATAATTATTTTTGGGAAATAGTAATTTTGTTCTGTGCACCGCATTCGGGGCATATAAAAGAAGCAGATTTATTTTCGTTGTAATCGAGATATTTCGGGGTTCTGCATTTCCCGCATACTGCTTCGCTTTCTCCTTTTTTGTTCGAGAAAAATATTTCTTCCTCAATTTTATTCAGGGCATTGCATTTAGGGCAGGTAAAAGATTTTTGGGCAAGTTCTTCTTTTTCAAGTTCTATTTCTCTGCTGCATTTTCCACAAACAGCTGTATTTCCTCCTGAATGAATTGCAACGTATTCGGTCTTATCGTCCGTTATATTTTTTTTCCTGCAGGAGGGACAAAAGAAAACTCCGGAATCGGTTTCAGCCGGAGTAAGTTTGACTTCATCTTTACAAAACGAACACACGGCAAGATTATTTTCTAATAAATCGACTTTTCCCTTAAACACCGGGGTTGAGAAAGATAAATCGGGATAGGGATTGTAAGAGACATTTACACTGCCGTCCATTACTCCGCTGAAATCATCTTCCGTAATTTCTTTTTCGAAATTGCAGATAGGGCAGCGAATAAAATGTCTGTGGTCATACTTTATAACCGGGATGAAAAACAGTGTAAAGCATCTGGAAATCCGCTTCATCTGAAATTCAACATTACTTTTGCAGTTCGGACAAACTGATTTTACTTTGGAAAAATAATTTTTAGTATAAATCTGGTCCCAACCGAAAATGACAAAAATCATAAGAAATTATATTTATAAAAACTACAACAAGAATTAAATAATAACAATGTGAAAAAAATAATTCCAAATAAACTGAATTTTGTATTAATGTTTTATTTAATCTTTAGAGACTTCTGAATAACGATGATATTATAAAAACGACAACTAAAAAACTGTGTTTATCTTCTGGATTCCAGTGTTCCCAGCCTTCGCTGGGATTGGAATGGAAAGTTGTGGCTTTATTGTTTTTCAGATGTCTCTCCATGGTTATTTTGTATTACTAAAAACATTTTTTAATATTATTGGGTTACTATTTAAATTGAAAAAATTGAATATTGTAATTCAGCACATATAAAAAATTGATGATTTTATCAGTTATAGGTTTCCCAAATCTATAAAAAAAGTAAGATTATATTTTTATCCTATCATAAAGTTTTCAAAATTCATATTTTATTTGCTTAACTTTCAAGATACATAATTCGTTGTAAATTTTTACAAATAATAATTTAACTAAAATGTCAAAAAAATACGTTTATTACTTTGGCGGGAAAAAAGCCGATGGTAAAGCAGGTATGAAAGAACTGCTTGGTGGCAAGGGTGCAAACTTAGCGGAAATGGTAAATCTTGGTTTGCCTGTTCCTGCAGGTTTCACGATTACAACTGAAATGTGCAATCAGTATTACAAGAATAAGAAAAAATATCCGGCGGAATTGAAAGAACAGGTAAAGAAGGCGCTCGAAAAAACGGAAAAGGAAATGGGTGCAAAATTCGGAGATAAAAATAATCCTTTGCTTTTATCGATTCGTTCAGGTGCAAGAAGCTCGATGCCGGGTATGATGGAAACCGTACTGAACGTGGGATTGAACGATACAACGCGTGAGGGATTAATTGCAAAGACAAATAATCCGAGATTTGTTTACGATTCGCAGAGGAGACTTATACAAATGTATTCCGATGTTGTAATGGAAAAAGCAGCCGGTATCGAACCTGGAGAAGGTAAAGGAATAAGGCAGCAGCTTGAATCGGAAATGAAAAAAATGAAAGATGCAAAAGGTTATAAATCGGATACGGATTTAACCGCAGATGATTTAAAAAATTTAATCGAAATTTATAAAACAAAAGTTCAGGAAGTTCTCGGAAAACAATTTCCTGAAGAAGCAAAAGAACAACTGTGGGGAGCAATTGGAGCTGTGTTTCAAAGCTGGAACGGGAAGAGGGCGATTTCATACAGAAGGATTGAAGGAATCCCTGATGAATGGGGAACTGCTGTAAACGTACAATCAATGGTGTTTGGCAATATGGGGAATTCGTCTGCAACGGGCGTGGCATTCACAAGAAATCCTGCAACGGGAGAAAATTATTTTTACGGTGAGTGGCTTACAAATGCACAGGGAGAAGATGTGGTGGCAGGTATAAGGACTCCCAATCCGATAAATGAAATTGGAAAAAGCGAACACAATATTCACATTGAATCACTTGAAACTGCAATGCCGGATGTATATAAACAACTTGATAAAATCCAGAAAAATCTTGAGAAACATTATCACGATATGCTTGACCTTGAATTTACAATACAGGAAGGAAAGCTGTATATGCTGCAATGCAGGGTTGGAAAACGTAACGGAATAGCGGCAGTTAAAATGGCGCTTGATATGCTAAAAGAAAAAATGATTACTAAAAATGATGAAGTGGTTATGAGGGTTCAGCCAATGCAGCTGCTTGAATTTTTACTGCCAATTATTGACCCTGAAGAAGAGCAAAAAGTTAAACCGATTGCAAAAGGACTTCCCGCAGGTCCGGGCGGAGCGGCAGGACAGGTGGTCTTTTCGGCGGAAGATGCAGTTGAATGGACAAAAAAAGAAAAACAGGTTGTGCTGGTAAGAGAAGAAACAAACCCTGAAGACATCGAAGGAATGAGAGCTGCAAAAGCAATTCTTACTGCAAGAGGCGGAATGACTTCTCACGCAGCGCTTGTTGCAAGAGGCTGGGGAAAATGCTGTATAGTTGGTGCTGGCGGAGTAGAGGTAAATTATAAAGAAAAACTTATCAAAATTGGAGATATTGTAATAAAGGAAGGTGATTGGATCACCTTGAACGGAACAGAAGGAAAAATTTATACCGGCAAGCTTCCGATGAAAGACCCTGAACCGAATAATCCCTACTTTGTAAAATTCCTGAGCATTTGTGATAAAATCCGTAAGCTGAAAATAAGAACAAATGCAGATACACCTGCAGATGCAAAAAAGGCAAGAGAATTCGGAGCCGAAGGTATTGGGCTTTTCAGAACCGAGCATATGTTTTACGGTGAAGGTTCAGAGCAAGCATTGTTTCTTTTGAGAAAAATGATAATGGCAAAAGGAATAGATGAAAGAAAAGCGGCACTTGATGAATTGTTCCCGTATGTGAAAGCCGATATAAAAGGAACACTTGAAGCTATGGACGGATATCCTGTTACGATGCGCACGCTTGACCCCCCGCTTCATGAATTTGTTCCGGAACATCAGGAGCAAAAAGAAAAACTTGTAGAATCGCTTGGGATTACGCTTGAAGAACTAAACAAACGGGCAGATGCACTGAAAGAAAACAATCCGATGCTCGGACACAGAGGCGTAAGACTCAGCATCACATATCCTGAAATCACTGAAATGCAGGCAAGAGCAATATTCGTAGCGACTGCTGAACTGATAAAAGAGGGCAAAAAACCTTTCCCTGAAATTATGATTCCGTTAACCTGTTCGTCAAGAGAACTTTTACATGAATATGAAATCATCCGTAAAGTTCACAAGGAAACCTGTGAGAAATTCGGTTTTAAAAAAATCGGGCATCTTGTGGGAACGATGATTGAAATTCCGCGGGCTGCATTTGTTGCCGATTACATTGCGAACTATGCACAGTTCTTTTCTTTCGGAACAAACGACCTTACACAAATGACATTTGGTTTTTCACGAGATGATATCGGAGGATTTCTTCCTGAATATCTGAAACAAAAAATGTTTAATAATGATCCGTTTGAAGTAATTGACCGTTTTGCTGTCGGAGAACTAATGAAGATTACCGTAAAAAAAGGCAGGGGCAAAAATCCGGATTTGAAAATCGGGATCTGCGGCGAGCACGGCGGAGAGCCGAATTCTGTTGAGTTCTGCCACGAAATCGGTTTGAACTATGTAAGCTGTTCTCCGTTTAGGGTGCCGATAGCGAGACTTGCCGCGGCGAGAGCAAATGCGAAAAAATAATGAACAATGATTAATAAATAATGATTAGTTAGAGACTTCTGAATAACGATGATTTTATAAAAACGACAAATAAAAAACTGTGTTTATCTTCTGGATTCCAGCTTTCGCTGGAATGGAAAGTTGTGGTTTTATTGTTTTTCAGATGTCTCTAGATAGTAATTTTAGATTCAGATTTATAAATAAATTTTTGTAGGGGCGAACGGTGTTCGCCCTTTTTTTATGCTTCTTTTATCACCGTCATTATGTAATCCGTAGATGGCGGGGTGAGTTCCTGTTCGCGGATTATTCTTGCAATCTGTGCACGATGATAAATACTATGATAATTAATCTGCAAGATTACATCTCTTATCTTCACGTACATTTCTTTTCCGTCCCCGGGTCTGTTGAAATGAAAACCTTCATCAAAAGATGCTTCATCATTATTTTCAACATAAGCGAGCCACATGTCAACAACTTCAATCCATTTAGATTCAAGTTCATCAAGATCAAACGGCTGTTCAAACCAAGTATGTTTGCTATCCTCATTGCGATTAGTAAACCGCACCATCCATTTATTATGTGAAGTTATCAGATGACTGAATAATTTTACAGCTTCATCTTTATCCGGAAGTTGTTTTATCGATTCAAGAATTTTCAGGTTTACAGATTTGTTGAATTCAAAGAATTCCTTAAAGTATTTTTTCATAGGTAAATAATTATATTTAAAAATTCAATTAATTTAATAAAAATTAAATGCATTTATATGAATTTTCATATTAATTAATTTAATAATAATTCTTCAAAGAAGTATAAAATAATTTTATTTAAAAGGAGTAATAATGAGCAACAGTGCAAAAAAAATTTTTGAAAACATAAAAGACATTGCCGGGATTACGATAGGGTGTATAATATTCGCAGTTGCATATGCATGGTTTCTGATACCGTTTAAAGTGGCTCCGGGCGGGGTTGGAGGCATTGCAACGGTTTTATTCCACCTGTTCAAATTTCCTGCAGGTATTTCGATGATTGTGATTAACGTTCCGCTGTTTATATTGGCGTGGTTTTTTCTCGGCAAGCAATTTGGGTTCCGGTCGTTCATTGGAATGATGCTCGGCTCGTTTTTTATAGATATATTTTCTCCGCAGATGCTTTATAAATGTCCCTTGTTTAAAGATATGATAAATACTACATACTGGGCGTTTACCGATAATATTCTTCTTGCATCCATAGCTGGTTCTGTATTGCTCGGGATTTCGCTTGGAATAATTTTCAGGTTCAGGGGCTCGACGGGAGGAACGGATATACCCGTTGCAATATTAAAACAATATACAGGAGCATCAATCGGCACGGGTTACTGGGTGATTGAGAGTTTAATTATTTTTGGAATAGGTATTGCCTTTAAAGATTTAAACCTGATAATCTGGGGTTATCTGAATTTATTTATAACAACGCAGATTGTTGACATAGCGGCGGAGGGACTGCCTTATGTGAAAGGGGTTTACATTGCATCCTCGAATGAAGACAAAATAAAAGAAAGACTGATGAAAGAACTCGACAGGGGCGTTACTATATTTCACGCCGAAGGAGGATACACAGGAAAGCCGCAGAATATTTTATTCTGTGCAATCAACAGAAGGCAGGTAGCACAACTCAGGAGAATAGTAAAAGAAGAGGACAGAAACGCATTCATAATACTAATGGACGTCCACGACGTAATGGGCGACGGATTCAAAACAAGGATGCTCGATTTCCAGCAGGCACAGCCGACGTAGAGTAAAAAAGTGTATAGAGTGTGTGGAGTGCTAAGGATTTATTACTTTATTTCTCCAACCTGAATATAATTATGCTTGAGCCGATTTTGATTGTGTCGCCGGGGTTAAGGGTTTCTCTAATTATTTTCCGGTCATTGACGAATGTGCCGTTTTTTGAACCGAGGTCGGAGATGCAATAGTTTCCGTTTTCAAAATATACACGACAGTGATTTCTCGAAATTGTATCATCAAATATTCTAAGTCCCGCTGACTCGTCCCTGCCTATGCTTATACCGCCCTGAGTGATTTCAAATCCCTGATTGTTATAATACAGAAACGCTCTTATGGTTGGTATGTTTGAAGGCGAAAAAACAGCAGCCGGTTTGTGTGCACGATTCTTCTTTATATAAATTAAAATCGAAACAATTATTGCCGCTATCAAAAGTATAATGCAAAACACAAATATTATGAACAGAAATATATCGGTACCTGCTTTTGAATATGATAAATCATTTTCGTCCAGAATTTTAATTAATTCTTTAACGTGTATTGCAAAATTCAGATTTTGTTTTCCGGTAAGGTAATATGAATTAATTCCGACAACCGCTCCATTTTCATTGATTAACGGACCGCCGCTGTTTCCCGTGTTGATTGTCGCACTGTGCAAAACGGCGAGTGCCTTCACCTGAAAATATTCAAGTGGTATATCCTGCTCCACAATATTATTCACGATACCTTCAGAAAGATTGAATTTATATACGTCGAATGCAGTTCCGGGATTACCGATTGCAAAAACTTTTTCGCCGATTTTAATTTTATCTGGATTTTCGAGAGGGAAATAGTCTCCCGATTTTTCGTTTGTTTCGATTATTGCCAGGTCACATTTTGAATATTTGCCGAGAATTTTTTTAATAGTAAAAACTTCTTCGTTTTTCTTTTTGATTTTTGTTGTCGATGGATTAATGCCGTCTGCAACGTGGAAATTTGTGATGAAAATTCTTGAACTGACAAAGAACCCGCTTGCAAATACACCTGTCTTTGAATCATACACAAGCCCTACTGGTCTTACGTTTTCCTCAAAAAAAGAAGTGCCTTCCTGTGAAAAAGAAAGCCGGGTGATTAAAAGAAATAATGTTATTAGTAAAATTTTTATTTTCATATAATTTATTTTTGGATTCCAGCCTGCGCTGGAATGACAAACTGTTATTTATTAATATCTTTTATTTCTTCTTCGACTTTTTTCTTTGTTTTATTAATTTCTTCCTTCACTTCCTGTTCAGTTTTTTTCACTTCCTTTTCAATTTTTTTTTCTTCTTTCTTATCTTCCTTGTTTCCCCTTGGTTCTTTTGTTTTTTTTGTCTGTTTTTCATCCGTTTTATCTGCGGGAGGAGCTTTCTTTATTTCATCTCCCTCTTTCGGTTTAATTATTTCTTCGTTTGTATTTTTGTTTTCATTTGTCTTAATTTCTTCAGAAGGTTTCGTATCTTTTCTAATCAGGAAATACCACATTGCAAAAATTATTAATACCATTAAAAGCAGTCCTGTTATATAATAAAACAGGTGGCTTTTTTTCTTAGGTTCAACAATTGGTATTGGAGAATATCTTATTTCTTTCGTTCTTTCTTTTGTGATTTCTCTTTCGGCTTTCTTTTTCTTAATAGATTTATCTACTGTTCCCTCCGGGGCGGTGCCTTTTAATTCAGGAGGAAGCGAACTGCCGTTTAGAATTCCTATAACCTGTACGGTAATATTATCATCTCCCCCGTTTTTATTTGCAAGAGCAATAAGTCTTTCGCAGGAATTTTCAGGCGGGAATTTATCAGTAATTTCAAGAATATCTTCATCGTTCATCATACCCGAAAGTCCGTCACTGCATAAAATAAATTTATCTTCTTTATAAATTTTCAATCCATTTTCTTTAATTGCGGGTTTTATATTAGATTGAATTCCAAGTGCCTGCATAATTTCGTTTTTCCGCGGATGGCTTTCCGCATCTTTATAGCTTATCAACCCCTGGTCAATAAGTGTCTGAACAAATGA
>Ga0233425_10007782_pt1 | contig 14790 bp, 6 predicted proteins | sample Watercolumn_Towu_2_FD_181712 | JGI IMG/M metagenome (GOLD analysis project Ga0233425, IMG submission 181712) | Freshwater microbial communities from Lake Towuti, South Sulawesi, Indonesia - Watercolumn_Towuti2014_140_MG | ecosystem: Environmental > Aquatic > Freshwater > Lake | place: Indonesia...
GCCAGCATCGACGCCCTCACAGCGCCCATCCACTGGGTCTACCTCCCACGTTCGGTGGTAGGCCTCCTGGTGGGTGCGGGGCTCTTCCTGCTGATCTCCTGGGCGGCGAGCAAGATCTTCCGGAAAGAGGCCATGGGCGGCGGCGACGTGAAGCTCGCCGGTGCGATGGGCGCGGTGTTGGGCGGGGGATACACCTTCCTCACGTACACTCTCATCTCCATCGTGCTGGGCGCCCTCGTCGGCGTGCTGCTCATCGCGCTGAAGATCCGCTCGCGTCGGGACCAGATCCCCTTTGGCCCGATGATGGCGGTCGCCGGCGTGCTGATGCTGTTCTGGAAGGACCCGCTGGCGAGCTTCGTGGCGCAGCTGTACCACCTGCCGTAGGGGGGGCGCCGACGCCCGACACCGAGGTTTAGGCCACGGCCGGCGAGGGTACGTTCTTCAGGTGCAACACCGGGAGGGCTACCCGCCGGCCCGTTGGCCATTGCAGCCCTGCAGGCGCGGGATTCCCGGCCTGAGGCGACGGAGGGAGCAGCATGTTGAAGCGACCGCGGAAACGCGGGTTCACGCTGGTTGAGATGCTCGTGGTCATCGGGATCATCGTCGTGCTGATGGCCATCCTCTTCCCGGTCTTCTCCATCGCGCGCAAACGGGCGCGCAAGACCCAGTGCGAAGGGCAGTTGCACCAGATCGCGTTGGCGCTGAAGGCCTACAAGGACAACTACAGCGGCCACTACCCGCCGCCGGTGGTGTTCGTGAACGGGCGGTATGAGGGCGGGCTGAGCGCCCTGTACCCCGACTTCATCGACAACCAGGACATTCTCGTCTGCCCCGAGGACGCCGCCGTCAAGGGCGCGCAGGCCCAGGCGAAGCAGGTGCGGTACTCCTCGTACAACGGGAAGGCCACCAACCCCCGCGGCGGCAACTGGGCGCTGACGGAGGCCTGGTACAACTTCTTCGGGTACACGTTCTCCGGAGCGCCGGGCGGACCGATCACCTCGACCGGCGTCGACAACGGCGGGATGAACGAGGCCGGGTATCTGGCGGCGGTGCTGCCCGCGCTGCAGGCGGAAGGCAAGCGGAAGCGCGACCTCCCCCGGCTCTGGAACCGCGCGGCCCCCGACACCACTATCGTCACCCATTGCCCGTACCACTCCAGCGACGCCGAGGTCGTCCTGCGGCTCGGCGGCGACGTGGACGGCAATGCCAAGCGCAGCTTCCTGCAGGAAGACCCGGACGGCGCGGGCGTCAAGGTGGCCCCGTACCTGAGCCAGCTGAAGTAGCCGGTCGGTCGTCGCGGCCCGGCGGGAGGCCCCGGCCGGGCGCTCGGAGGGAGAGGCCCCGTGGCGAGCTTGCGAGTGCGCCGAGGAACCGAAGGCGGAGCCAGCATGCCCGAGCTGCTCGTGGCGATGCTGGTGCTGCTCGTGGGGATCTGGGTGGTCGCGGCGAAGTTCCCGAAGCTGACGGAGATCATGCGCGGCGAGCGGGTGCGGGACCAGATGGCCCGCATGGCTGAGCAGCAGGTCGAGAACGCCCGGGACGGGGTGGAGTGGCTTCCCGGGCAGGTTGCGGTCTTCAACCCGGCGCTGGTGGGGATGGCGAACCTCTACGGCATCGACGAGGCGCTGCCCCCGACCCTCAGCCCCGCCGATGAGCCGGACTGGGATGACCCGCTGCGGCCGCTGAATGTGGCCGAGAACTCGCTCATCGTCCTGGGCGAGACGCTTCGGGTGCCCGCGCCGGGGCCGGACGCGCTGGCCGCCGAGGCGCCGTATGTGCTGAAGATGGGCCCGGCGGAGCAGGTCTACTGGGTCTATCAGCCGCTGCCGCTCACCCGCGACGGCGACCTCGATCCGACGAACAACAGCCTGACGCCGACCGCCGGGATGTTCTACGCCCTGTCGGACGGGACGCTGCGGTTCGTGCTGCCCGAGCGCGACCCCCAGGGGAACCCGTACACGCCGGCCGTGCTGCCCGGGCCGATCGCGGCGGCGATGGAGGTCTCCTACGCGTGGGTCGATGCGGCGGGTCGGCAGCACTGGATGGAGGGGGAGCACCTCATCTGCGCCCCGGTCGGCGCCCTCACCGGCGTGTGGACGGCGGGGCCGGTGAGCGGCGTGACGGTGGGCGGCGGCGGGATCGTGGCGGACTCCGTCCGCGCCACCTTCCGGTCCCCCTTCGACGTGCAGAACTACACGGGAGCCCCGGTGCCGGCGGCCAGCCCGCCGATCGTGGCGGTCGACTCCGCCTTCGGCCATGCGCTGTGGTTCAACGCCGCCGAGCAGGGGAAGACCGTGTGTGTGGGCTATCGCCTGCGGACCCACGCGAATCCGACGGACCCGACCGATCCGGACATCGGGCGGCGGCCGCCGCTGATCATGGAGCGACACCGGGTGCCCGACGAGCCGGTGGACCCGGCCATCGGCACGTATGAGGTGGCGCTGGACCATCGGAAGCTCGAGGATGAGATCCCACTCTTCATGGTGGACCGCCTCGGGGGCCCCCTGCCGGCGCCCTACGATCAGATGCACATCAAAGCGGTCGACCCGGAGACGGGCGATTCGTACATCGACGCCGACGGGACGCTGACGGTGGAGTACCTGGCCGAGGGGAGCCCGGAGAGCGGTTGGGACGAGGGGCGGGTCTCCTTCCCGCCGCTGTCGCCGGCGGCCGGTCGGGACCTGATCTTCTACTACCGCACGCTGGACCGGAACCAGGTGCAACTGCAGCGGGCGCCGGCGTCCTTCGTCGAGAACATCTGGCGCGCCGCGGGGGCGCTGCCTGCGGGCTGGGCCATCGGACGGTGGTACTACCCGACGCGAGACGGCGTGGCCTACGACCCGACGAGCCCGCAGCTCCTGCTGCCGGATTGCTGCCTGACGCAGACGGTGCGCGTGGAGTACATGGGACGCGGCGGGCGGACGGTGGAGCTGCATACGCTGGGGCCGCAGTCGCCGGCGATGCTCACCGTGAACGACCCGAACACCTTTGGCCCCACCCCGACGGCGCAGATCATCGCGGTGAGCGGGGTCTCGGTCCGATCCTTCGGGACGTGGTTCGATCGGGCCCGCCTGCGCACGACGAGCGTCGAGGCGCTGCTGACGGCGGAGTTGGAGCCGACCCTGGCGCGCGACTTCCGCCAGACCGTGAGTCAGCCGTAGATCGAGGGACAACGTGATGAGCGGTACCCGCGGCTACACCCTCGTCGAGCTGCTGGTGGTGATCGGGATCATCGTGATCCTGCTGGCGATCACGGTGCCCATCGGGATGCGGCTGCAGGCGGGCAACCGGGTGATGGGCTGTGAGAGCAACCTGCACAAGATCCACCAGGCGCTGCGGATGTACCGCCTGGACGAGGGCGGGTTCCCGCCGTACTGGTTCGAACCGGCCACGAACACAATCCACGGGCGCGGTCTGCTGGCGCTCCTGGACTTGGGCTACATCAAGAGCCCGCGGGTGCTGGAGTGCCCGCTGGACACGCACGAACACGACCTGACGACGGTGACGATCGACGCGTACCCGGTCTACGACAACGATGATCCGCTGAGCTACCAGTGGATCGACTTCGACGCGACGACGGCGACCAACATCCCTCCGTTCCGGTACCTGACGGATCGCGGGATCGGCGGGGCCGACCGGGACGTGGATCGTGTTCCGTATGACGGGCGGGGGACGCTGTACCAGCCGGACGACACGGCGCTGCTCACCTACTGCGCGCTGCACCGGAAGACCATCACCAAGGGCGGTCAGCCGCAGTATCTGGCCCTGTTCTACGAGGGCCGGGTCGAGCAGATGCCGGAGGACCTGTTCCGCGCGGGCGACCTGAGCGCCGCGCCTCCCGAGGAAGCCTGGCGGGTGTGGCCGGGGCAGACGGGGTGGAGCAGCGGAGCGCCGCTGTACTGAGGCGCCGCCGTCGACAGCACGTAGCGAGAGTGGGGTACCAGCGTGGTTTCCGTGCAGACAGAAGCGAGACAACGCAGCGGGTTTACGTTGGTCGAGCTGCTGGTGGTTCTGGCGATCCTGGTCCTGCTGTTCGGGCTGCTGTTCGCGCCGATGATGACGAGTCTGGACATGGCGCGCGAGGGCCAGGTGCGGGCGCGGATGCAGGACACCGTGCGGCAGACGATGGAGGACGTGCAGCGGACGGTCTCCAACGCGGTTCACGTCCTGCCGTTGCGGGAAGTGCGCCCGGCCGCCGCGCCGGCCCTGTCGTATGTGGACACCAGCCAGCTGGCCGTCATCGTGCCCAACGCCGGGTCGCTGACGGGCCCCCTGCAGCCGCCCGTGCGCCCGGACCCCTCGGCCGGAACGCAGTGGATGCGCGCGGTGCGCTATGTCGTGCATCCCCGCAGCGGACGAATCGTGCGGAATGACGACGTCGGGGTGAACTTCGCCACCTATCCCCCCGGCACGACGGCGCCCCTCTCCGCGTCGCAGCCCTCGTCGGGTGTGAGCTACATCCCGGAGGTCGATGACCCCTTCGTCCTGTACCGCCAGGTTGGGATTCTCCGCGAGGTGCCGCGGGCGCAGGCGGAGTACGGGTTCGGTGATCGCTGGTACCGCTTCGGGAGCCTCGTCGAGCAGCCGACGGGCAGCGGGACGTACGTGTTCTACTCGAATCGACCGGAGACCGAGAATGCGCTCTCCCAGGCGTCCGGCTGCGATGTTCCCTGCACGGGCTCGGTGTGCGACAGTTGCGGGGTGCGGTACCCGGGCTTCCGGGAGTACTCGGCCAACTGCCCGGCGTGCAGCGCCGCGGTCGGGTATACGTATCTCTTCGACGGGGTGAGATTCGCTCCGCAGCACGCCGCGAATGAGCAGCTCCAGCCGCTGCGCGACGGCACGGTGTACCGGGCCGAGCACGGGGGCTGGACGGGCTACGCGCACAGTGATGTCACGGTCGCCGCGCCGCAGCTCTTCCCGCGCCTGCTGGACCCGCGGATCACCGTCTACCGATACAACAGCACGACGGGCGGCTACACCGATCTGCAGTACGACAGCTTCAGCCCCGGTCTGCGCGGGACGCCGCAGCTCGACGTGAGGTGGGACGCGGACAACGGTTCGGTCGAGTTCGGCCGCTTCTTCCTGCAGACGATCACGCTGACGGACACGGGCGGGGCGGTGAACGTAGCGACGGCGACGGATCAGGCCGCCATGCTCCCGCTCGAGTCCGAGCCGGGCGTGCCACCGGGCCGGACTCTCGTCCCGAACGGCTACCAGGTCACGCCGGCGCCCACCGCGATCATCCTGCCGGACACCGTGCAGGTGCGGGCGATCGTGACGTTCACCGACGGCACACAGCGACAGGTCGATTACGTGCGGACGAGCCAGACCGAGCAGAGCCAGATCGGCGCCCAGCAGTTCGCGGTGAAGCGCGCCCTGCCGCCGTCGGCGTGGGAGTCGTGGGTGCCCGAGAACTGGGCCCTGAGCATGGATGTGTTGTTCAGCGAGTTCCCCGGTACGGGCCCGCCCGGTCCGGCGAAGTTCGCGCAGGACGCGGGTCGACCGGTCACCGATGTGCGGGATGTGCAGCTCTACATCGGGTATTCCGCCCGCCGCAACGCCGACATCCACTCGGGGGCGAGCGCCACGGCGCGCGACGACCTCGTTCGCGTGGACTACAGCACGCGCAACGTGATGGATGTGAGCTTCACGCTGGCGGAGTTCGTGGACTACACCGAGGACGCGAACGGCAACTACGTGCTTCCCGCGCCGCCGCCTAAGCCGCAACAGGCGGCGCTGCACGACACCATCGCGGTGCGGAACGCGGGGCGGTAGACTGGTGACCGGTGACCGCGACTTGACGGCGCGAACAGCGACGACGGAGACGGGTGAAGCATGAGGAATCAGCGAGGTCAGGCGCTGCTGCTGGCAGTGCTCCTCATGACAGTGATCCTGCTGGTCGGCGCGATCTTCGTGGCGATCACCGTGTACGTGCAAGGCCAGACCCAGCGTCACGGGCAGATGCGCCAGGCGAAGCAGATGTGCGACAGCGCCATCCAGTACGCCGACCGGATGCTGCAGCTGCACACCGCCGACTGGCAGCCCGAGGAACCGCCCGCATGGTGTGCGGGAGCCGACGGGGTGTTCGACACGCTGGACGCGATCCTCGACCCGAGCTACACCGGCGACGACGAGGTTGATCCGGGGTTTTGGGGCGCCGACGGACAGCCCGAGACGGAGGACGACTACTACACGCCGGAGGAGCTGGAGCGCGGGTGGTGCGGTCTGCGGCTGGGAGGCGCGCTGCCGCCCGATCCGGCCGATCCGCGCTTTGCGAGCCGGGCCCTGGCCGATCTGGGCGCCCGCGGCGCGACGGTGCGCCGGGGCTTCACCCGCCTGCCCGACCCGCGGCCGGGCATCGCGGCGGGCCAGGACCTGCTGCCCTCGGTGAGTGAGGGCCATGCGCTGCTGCGGCTGACCTACGACCCCGACCCGCCCTTCGAGGGCACGCCCGACGAGGACCGGAACGGCGATGGGGCGCTGGACTACCTCGACGCCGACCCGATGTCCGAGAACGTTCGGATCGAGTCGCTGGGCGTGGTGCTGCAGGAGGTCTTCACCTTCCGGCGGCTGGTCGCGTACAAGCCCCTCTCGCTGGTGAACTACGCGCGCTTCATTACCGATCAGACGGGTACGGGTCAGCCCGCGTACCTGGGCATTCCGCCCGTGATCGACCTTGACCGGGACGGCGCGACCGCCGGGTTGGATGAGCGGTATGTCACGCGGACGACGGGTCCGGTGAAGTCTAACCCCGAGCTGGTCCTGGTCGGCGAGGAGCTGCTCCCGCCGACGCCGGTGGACACCGCCAGCGTGCAGTTCGAGGTGGTGACCGACAGCGGTCCCGGTAGCACGAGCGGGAGCGCCTACGTCCGCCGCGACTCGGTCCAGGCCGCGAACGGCATCCGCTATCGGGAGCGCATCCCCGGGCCCAACGACTCGCAAGCCACCGTCACCGTGATCGGCGGCGGCGCCGTGAGCACCAACACGATCTACCCCAGCGCCCCGCAGCAGCCCGGTGACCCGGCCTTCGCGACCTACGGCGGCCTGACGGGCGACGGCATGGCGGCGGTCGCCGACGGACACCGCGGCACCGACGCCGCCGGCTTCGGCCGCTTCAGCAACGCGGAGAGCGCGCCGCCGCTCTTCCGGCGCGACCCGACCACGGACCGCACGGCGTACGAGGAGTTGACGCGTTACGCGGGCGCCCCGGTCCCCGTCTCCGGCTACTACGTCAACAGCGGCGAATGGGGGCACGGGGACGGCGTCTGGATCGGCAACGAGAGCGACCGGCAGTTCCTGAACGCGCGGGGGGAGTGTGACCTCCCCACGCTGATGGACGACTGGCTGCGCGGCATCTCGCCGACCGACGCGCGGGCCGAGGACAGCGGCTGGAACGCCACGCACACGACCTACACCCCGGTCGGGGTCGAGATCTGGATCGTGGGCCGGGAGCTGCCGCCAGGGACCTACGTGGCGCAAGCCGACCCGCGTTCTCCGACGATCCCCGATTCGCTGCTCTGGGCTCCGCAGCACGTTCCCGGCGAGCCGCAGATCGTGCTGACCCGACACGACGAGCGCTGGCGGACGGCGGTGGGCGCGGACTCCGGCCGCTACACGATGGTCATCGACCACCCCTGCGCCCTCCGGGGGACCTGGCCCACGACGCAGGTGATCCTGGCGGCGGGGAATGTGCGGGTCTGGGGGAACCTCCCCGACCGCGGCCCCCTGCCGGCGCCCGCGCCGCCGATGACCGCGGCGGCGGTGCCGTACCCGGACTACAACCTCACCATCGTCAGCGGCGGGACGATCTACATCGACGGATCGATCCTCCGGCCGCAGGACTGGTCGAATCCCGGCGATCCCAACTGGGCCAGCGGCGCCTGGGATGACCGCAACACACGCCTCGGCCTGTTTGCGCGGGACTGCGTCTGCCTGAACCCGACGCGGCTGGTGCCGCAGGAAGCCACGGCGCTGGTGAGCGCGTCACCGGACGACACGGGCGACCCCCGACCGGACGCCAGCCACTGGGAGCTGACCCCGGAGGCCGGGGCGCGCCTGCTGTCGAGCTGGAGCTTCGGCGCGGCCCCGGTTCCGAACGTCTTCCTGGCGGCGAGCGTGAGTGGCGACGACCCCGGCCCGGCGGCGATGGGCATGAGCTTGCAGATGGGCTGGGCGATGCCTTGGCGGGCCTTCGACTTCTGCCAGGGGTATGCGCCGGCGAGCCCGCTGTTCTACTTCCTACCGCCGGGGGTGGCCTCGGCCTACAACGTCTCGAACTCGCTGACGCCCAACTATCAGCCGCTGCCGCCCGGGCCGGTGGCCGCCCCGGCCGTCCCCCCGGCGATGCCGTGGCGGATCTACCCGGCGCCCGCGGGAGCCGGGGGCGAGTACATCTCGATCGCGCCGGGCGCGCGCAACAACCTGCAGATGTACTGGGCCAACCCGAGCATGGGCGCGGGCGCGACCAGCCCGTGGGTCAGCAAGTGGAAGCTGGTCGAGTCCACCTCCTCCGATCCGACCGACCTCACGGCTATCGTTCCGGCCGTCCATGCCCGGATCAATGCCGCGATCTACGCTGAGGGGGGCTGTTGGTTCGTGATCCCCGGGGCGTTCTTCGAGACGGTCGAGGCCATCGACGCGGCGATCGGCCCCGCGGCGGGCGACAACATCAACGGGCGGATCGACACCGCGGATGAAGCGGCCCGGGCGCGGACGTACCTGCGCTACAACTACGACATCCTCGTGCGCGGCTCGATCACCGAGAACTTCACGGCGCCGGTGGATGCGGTCGCCGAGTGGACCGACAAGTGGGCCTTGAACAGCCCTGCGGCGACGCCCGCCGACCCGCGCCTCGACGGGACGCTGCGCAGCATCACCTACCTCTTTGACGAGTCGGTGCGCGCGGCGCGCGACCGGGGAGACATCGGCGCCGTGTCGGTGCCCCCGGGCGGCACGCTGCGCACCACGGCGTCCGCGAACCTGCCGAAGCTGCCGGCCCTCCCGGTGGGCGCCGACCTGATCTACTACGGCGAGACCATGTAGCCAAGAGGGGGACGGAGGCCGTTCCGCCCGCCGGGCCTGCCGACAGCGGCGCCTCCGGACCGCGAGGCAGTCGTCAGCAGGCCTCGGTCCCCCTCTCTGCAGTGGAGGTTGCCCCGCATGACGACCGATCGAAAAGGGGCCGGCTCGGTCCGTCGCGCCGGTCTGCCGCATGCGCCGCATCGCGCCCTTTTCGGCCTCGCACTCCTCCTGATCGCGGCCGCGCCGCTGCTCGGGCAGGCGACCGCCTTCGAGTACGCGCCGGGGAAGATCACCATCAAGGCGGCTGTGCTGAGCCTCGACGCCGCCGGGAACAACCCGAATCTGCTGGTGGGCGCGGGGGTGATGGAGGGCCTGCGGCGCGCGAGCTTCCGGCCGCAGCGCTGGGACATCGTGAACCCACGCGGGACCGCCGGCGTGGGGGCGTACGTGCCCGAGGGCAGCCCGGCCTACTGGGAAGTGGTGCTGCTCCCGGCCGCTCACACGGACCTCAGCGGCTACAGCCTCCTGTACCTCTGCGCCGCCGATCTGCAGACGCTCACTGACTTCCAGGTGGACTCCCTCGTTGAGGCGATCGATGAGGGCGCCGTGCTCTGGATCGACAGCGCCCAGCCCACCGCCACCGGGGCCGCGGGCACGGGTACGCCCTGGCAGGACGCGCCCTTCTTCGCGGTTCTCAACGCCAACACGTTGCCGACGGGCGCCGCCGATGCGCCGACCCACGCGCTGCTGAACCGGCCCTTCCGGCTGGGGTCCGAGCACCTGCCGTGGCTCGGGGCTCCGGGCGGGTCCGATGAGGTGGATGCCAGCGCGACCCTCGCCAACGTGCAGCCGCTGCTGCGCGATGCGCCGGGCGGTTCGGTGGTGGTGGCCGCCGGACGGTACGGCAGCGGCGGGCTCGTGATCACGGGCGGGAACGTGGGCTCGGAGATCGCGGCCTGGACGGCGGCCGGCGTGCCCGATCCGCCCCTCGCGCAGGCGGCCGACGTGCTCTTCGGTTACAACGTCATCGCCTGGGCCACGGGCTGGACGCAGTCCCGGCAGGCCGCCCGGGGCGCCGGGGCCTCCAGCGGGGCCGTGCGCGCCGACCTCGACGTGAAGTGGCAGTCGCGGGACGTGGGCTGGGTGACCGGCTCACCGGTCGTCGACGACGCCGGACGTGCCTTCGTGCTGAGTTACGGCCCCACGCCGACGCTCTACTGCTTCGACGCGGACCCCGTGCAGGACCTGGACGGCGACTTGCGGGCCGACGACGGCGTGGCCGACTACGACGGCCGCGGCAGCGCCGATCTGGTCTGGCTCGTGAACCTGCCGAACGGCGAGACGCCGCGCAGCACCTCGCCGACGACGGCGACGGCCATCATCGCCGGCGCGCCGACGGACGTCGTGCTCGTGTCGACGGTCGACGGCAACGGGTCGATGGGCCACGTGCGGTGCCTCAATGCCGCCACAGGCGCACAGCTGTGGCTGAGGGACACCCCCGGTTGGGTCGCCGCCGCCCGGGTGGTGACCTTCTCCACGCCGGTCGTGCACAACGCCTACGTGTACATCCTCTCCTCCGAACACGAGGGTCCGGCGGGCGACCCGAACGCGACATACGGTCGCGTCTACTGCTTCGATCTTGCCACCGGCGGCGACGCGGTGAGCGGGTTCTGGTGGACATATCCTGACCCGGCGCGCGCCCCGGGGAACGCGACCGCTGCGCTGCAGTACCGCAACGCCCTGCCGCCGGTGGACGACCCGGCCTGGGTCGCGGACACGACGAACCCGCCGGTGTTGCCGCCGACGCCCACGCCGACGCCGTCCATCGGGAACGCCGCCCGGTTCCGGGGTACCGCGGCCGGTGTCGGCGCGGGTACTCCGTCGGGGCTCGACCCTCATCTGGATGCGGTGATCTACTTCGGGACGCCCGCGGCGCGAACGCTGGTAGGCGGAATCCCGACGACGGCGCCGTGGGGCACCGATTACGCCCTGGTGCCGACGCCGATGAACGGCGCGAACGCCCCGTCTCCCGATCCGTTCTGGCGCAACCGGTGTCACTACCGGGTGATGCTGGACATCCAGGCCACCAGCGATGGCGCGGTGTCGGAGACGCTGTACGTGTACGAGGCCCCTAGCGGAACGGAGACCTCCGCCTGGACGGCCGCCGGGCTGGCCCCGCCGCAGACCAGCGACGGCGCCGCCCCGCCGGCGACCCCGCCTCCGAGCTTCCCAGGGCGGGACTACGCTCAGTATGCGTCGCAGAGTGTCGAGACGTTCCTGGCGGCGATTCCGGGCAACTCGCCCAGCACGTCCTACTACGACATCGACACGGGCTGCCGCGTGCATGTGACCTATAACGGCGGCCCGCCGCCCAGCGAGTTCGACTTCTTGCCGGGCCCCGTGCTCTACAAGCACGCCTACCAGCCTGAGCTTGACCAGACGCTCACCGGCCCGCAGCTGGCGGCGAGCGGTCAGCGGCGGGCGAGCGGCCAGAGCCTCGGCGAGGAGCTGCTGACGAGTGTCCTGAACGCGACGCTGCATCCGGACGCGGTGCTGGCGGGCTCGTGGGGCGAGACGGGGCGCAACGGGGGCGTCGTCGGGCTCGACCCGGCTACCGGGGAGAAGCGCTGGGAGTACGACCCGCGGACGGGCCCGGGAGGCAACGCGGCGCTGGGCGCCTCGTTGCCGATGGGGCCGCCGGCGCGGGTCTGCGTCGATGGCCCGCCGGCCGACACGGGCTCAACGACCGTCGTTGCGGCGTCGCAGCCCATCAACCCCTTCGCCTCGCCGGATCTGGGCAACCTGGGCCGCGTCGTCGGGCTCAACCCGCGCCCGGATGTGACGCTGCGCGTTCGCGTGCCGGTGCCGATCGGGCATGCGGCACCGCAGTCCGTGCAGATGACCGCGGCGCCTCTCACCGGACCGCTCGCGGCGCTGGGCTTCTCACCCGTGGTGCAGATGGCCTCGGGTCTCACGCCACTGAACTGGGATGCCAACCGGCTGAACGTGCCGGTGATCGATCCGGCGTGCTATCGCGTGGACTACGCGAACCGGCGGATCATCTTCCCGGCGGCCGGAGCCGACAGTGTGCGTGCCGCGACCGTCGCCGGCGCGCCGTGGAGCGGGATCGAGTTGGGGCCGGTCTACGGGCGGATGCTGATCGTCAGCTTCGCCTACGATGCCAACGACCCGGTCACCCCGGGCGACCTGTCGGACGACTCGACGGTGCCCGCGGCCCCCGGCGCCATCTCGGCCTTCGACCGGCAGCGGATGGTCTACCACGCGCCCGACCTGGCCCGGTGGGAGTACACACCGGGGATGATTCGGCTGCGGAATCACCCGGTCGCCTGGACCGGCGGCCCGACCGCGATGACGATCCGTCTCGCTAACGGGGTGGTCGTCGCGGGAGTCACTCCGGGCGAGTCGCTCGTGACCTTCGGCAGGGTCCAGTGGTTGCCGACCGGCTTGCTGAACGCCGATACGGGCACGTTCGGCCTGACGGCGGCGCCGCTGCAACGCGGGGCGGACCTGAATATCTCCTACGCGGGCATCGGGGTGGACCCCCCGGCGCTGAGCAGCCCGGACCCGGACTGGGGGGCGGTGAGGGCCGACAACGGGTGGGTGACGGTGCCGGATACGCATGACCCGCCCGAGCCCCAGCAGATTCCCTACGGGTTCGGTCGGCCTCTGGCCGGAGTCGCCGCGGCGGATGGCGGCCGCACGCTCCTCGTGGGCACCGAGGCGCTGAACCTCGACGGTAGCGCCGACCTGAGCCCCGACGCGACGCCGTACCTCGGCGGCTACACGGCTCTGGGGCTGCAGCCGGACCGGCTGCGGACGCTGGCGGCGCTGGAGTGGGACAAGGTCACGAACCGCGTGCGCGGGCGGATGGTCCGCCCGGCCTACTACCCGCCCGTCCCGCCGGGCGCGCCCGCGGTCTCGGCGGCGCCGGCGATCGACGGCGATACGGTCTTCACGGGCTGCCGAACGGTGACGGCCTGCCCGGACTACTGGGCCGCGCCTGCGCCCGATTCCGTGAGCTACGAGGGAGCCCCGGGCGGGCCGCCCTACGGCTTCGCTTCGGCGCTCTCCCCGACGCGGACGGTCATCACCGACAACGAGCGGATCGTGGAGACGGTGGGCTCGGACCCGGACTGGGAGTGCGCGGGCACGCGCACGCTCGATGCGGCCTGGGCCAACACGGACGCCGAAGGCGACGTGGCCTACCCGCTCAACATCCCGGCGACCCGGCGGCCGTTCAGTCGCCCCGCGAAGGCCGTGCGGCTGACCCGCGAGGATTTCCAGGCGACCTACATCACCACCGGGGGCGCGATCTTGCCGTATGTCACCCCGGTCTACGATCCCGAGGGCCTGCTGGGCGGCGGGCCGATCCCGGCGGACACGGTGTGGCCGCCGCGAGACTCGGGCGTCGGTCCGGGCGACTACCTGGTGGTCGATACGGGCAACAACCGGGTGGTGGAGGTGGACCGGCGGGGCCGGCAGGTCTGGCCGCTGGCCAACTACCCCCTGCCCCCGGCGGCGCTCTACAGCGCGCGGCGCGAGACGGACGGGCTGGGCTTCGACTACTACACCCACCCGACCAACGGCATCCTCGACCTCAGCGGGCCCACGGACGCCCACCGGTACATGACGTGGAACGCCGGGGCCGGCTACTGGGAGATGCACACGGTCATCGCCGACCCGGGGCACTACCGGGTGGTCGATGTCATCACGACGTTCAGCTATGACCCGACGACGGGTGCGGTCGTGCAGACCCACGCCATCGCTCCGGTGACGCCGCCGCTGGTGCGCGCGGCGAGCGGCCCGCGGCGTGGGGAGTTCGTGCGCCTGGCGTACACGAAGGCGCAGCCGCTGTTCGACCCCGCCAACGGCCTTCTGATCGGCTACCTGTGCGCGGCGAGCAACCTGCACGAGCTGCTGGTCATCGAGGCGGGCACGCAGCGCGCGAACCCGCCCGGCGCCGATCCGCTGCCCTCGGGGAGCGGCGGAACGTGGGCCCTCCTGTCGTGGCTGTATGAGATGGACACTGACGGCGATGCCACCAACGACGAGCGGCTGATCTTCGAGAACATCCGGAGCGCGGACTTCACGGCCGGCCGGGATGAGTACGGTAACTCGTACCTGTTCCTGACGGTAGTCTGTGGGCAGTACCGCGGGCCTCTGGGGAATCCGGTGAACGCCGCCGGGATGCCCTTCGAGGGCGCCGGCCCGGCGTGTGTCGAGTTCCGGGTGGGCAACCCGACCTTCGACCCGACGGCGCCGGGGACGTGGGTCCTGTTCCCCAGCGCGGCGGGAATGCCGATCCCCTACTGGTCGTACACGGAGGCGGACTTCCGCGACGGGCCGCTGGGGCATCTGTACACGCCCCCCGGCGAGGGCGCCGGCGGAACGCGCGCCAACCGGGCGTTCGTGCCGGTCTGCGCGCAGCGGTTGCCGGGCGGGCGGCACCTGATCACGAACTCGCGGGGGATGGTGGAGGGGCTGACGCACGAGTCCGTCCCGACCGCGACCGAAGCCGCGCTGTTCGCGACGCCGCCGTCGCTGGGCGCCGACGTGTTCGAGGTGGAGACGCAGTACGATCCGACGGCGCCCAACGACCCGACAACTCAGGTCCACATCATCGACGTGCACAAGGTCATCCCCAATCCGTGGCTGGAGGACTGGACCGATCCGATCAACCAGCCATCGTTCGCGCAGCGCTGCCAGGAGAGCCTCCCGCCGCTGCAGCCGTAGCGCGCGGGCGGC
>Ga0233425_10007783_pt1 | contig 14789 bp, 17 predicted proteins | sample Watercolumn_Towu_2_FD_181712 | JGI IMG/M metagenome (GOLD analysis project Ga0233425, IMG submission 181712) | Freshwater microbial communities from Lake Towuti, South Sulawesi, Indonesia - Watercolumn_Towuti2014_140_MG | ecosystem: Environmental > Aquatic > Freshwater > Lake | place...
GTCATATCCGTGTCGGACGAATACACAATCACATCTGACGTTGGCACACCCAGGGTCTCCGCCGCGATCTGCGCCAGCACCGTGTCCGAGCCGGTTCCCAGGTCGGTTGCGCCGACGAGGACATTGAAACTGCCATCGTCATTCATCTTGATACTCGCCGCGCCCATATCGAGACCGGCGATGGCGGTGCCGTGCATGCAGACCGCCATACCCTGCCCGGTTTTGATTTTCGATTGACCGAGAATTTTTCCGTGTCCTCGTGCCTCCGCGTCGCCGTGTCGAATTGCACGCCAGCCGATTTCCTCCGCGCCGCGCTCGACACATTCCGGCAGAGCGCACGTTTGAATTTTTTGCTCGAATCCTTCGCGCGCTTCACCGAGCGCGACCGCGAGCGCGAGTGAATCGCCGACGCGAATCGCGTTTTGCAATCGAAATCCGATTGGATCGAAATTCATTGCGCGCGCGATCTCTTCCATCAAACTTTCGAGCGCGAACTCGGCTTGCGGCGCGCCGTAGCCGCGAAACGCGCCGGGCACTGGTTTATTCGTGTATGCGATTTGTGCGCGCAGGCGTATATTCGGACAACGATATGTGGACAAGCCGCGCAAACCGGACACGGTGCAAACCGTGAGACCGTGCGTGCCGTACGCGCCGGTATCTTCGACGATCTTCATTTCGAGCGCGCGCAGTGAACCGTCGTTCATCACACCGGCGCGATAGGTGATCGTTTGCGGATGCCGCGAGCGCGCGCTCGTAAATTCGAGTGCGCGCGTGTACTCGAAGCGCACCGGGCGATTGGTCGCGAGCGTGAGATGCGCGCACAAATCTTCGATGAGCATTTCTTGTTTGCCGCCGAATCCACCGCCGATGCGCGGCTTGATGACGCGAATGCGTTTCACCGGTAAACCGAGCAGGGGCGACAACATTCGACGGACGTGAAATGGAACCTGGGTCGAAGTGCGAACGACAAGCCGCTCGTCCTCGTCCCAGTACGTGATGCAAACGTGCGGCTCGATGGCGGCTTGTTGAACCTGGTGCACGCGATACGTCCGCTCGAACACGCGATCCGCTTCCGCGAGTCCGCGTTCACAATCGCCGACGACCGCGTGCACGGTCGCCGCGAGATTGTGTGGCGCGTCCGCGATGCCAAGCGCGTCCGGCTCGTCGTGAATGATCGGCGCGCCGTCGCGCATCGCTTCGGCGGGATCGAAAATCGCCGGAAGAATTTCGTAATCAACTTCGATGAGGTCAAGCGCGCGTTGCGCGATCTCCGGCGATTCGGCGGCGACGACCGCGACGCGATCCCCGACGTGGCGCACTTTGGAATCGAGCGAAACTTGATCCCAGGGTTTGGGATTCGGGTGCGATTGTCCGCCGGTCGCGTAGATCACGCGCGGGATATTTTCGTACGTGAGAACCGCGTGCACGCCGGGCAACGCGCGCGCGCGCGCCGAATCAATGTGCTTGATGCGCGCGTGCGCGTGCGGACTCGTGAGCAGGGCGGCGTACAACATTCCCGGCAGAGTGATGTCGTCGGTAAAAACCGGTTTGCCTTTCGCAAGTTTGAGTGCGTCCACTTTCGGTTCCGATTTGCCGACCACGCGCGATTCGGTGAGCGCGGGCGCGACAACCATTTGAGGTGTAGAGATTAGAGATTGGAGATTTGAAGTTGGATCGTTGAATAGTTCATTAGTTGGATAGTTGATTGGCAATGTAATCGGAATCGCCGTGTCACCGTGTCCCCGCGTCGCCGCGTCGCCGCGTCGAATTTTTTCCGCCGCGCGCAAAATCGCTTCGACCGGTTTGGCGTACCCCGTGCACCGGCACAACACGCCGCTCAACGCGTCGCGCGCATCGGCTTCGGTCGGTGCGGGGTTCGCGTCGAGCAAATTTTTCGCGGCGAGGATCATCGCGGGCGTGCAATAGCCGCATTGGATCGCGCCAGTTTCGATGAACGCTTGTTGAATCGGATGCAGTTCGTTTGTTGTCGCGAGCGCTTCGAGCGTAACGACGAAATGTCCGGCGACTTGCGCCGCGAGCAAAACGCAACTCGCGACCGGTTTGCCGTCGAGCAAAATTGTGCACGCGCCGCACGCGCCGTCTTCGCAACCGTGCTTGACGCTCCACATTCCGGCGCGGCGCAACGCGCTCAACAAGGTTTCGTTCGGCGCGCAGTCGAGTTGTTTGATCTGTCCGTTTAATGTGAATTGAATTTGCATATCAAAACACCGGCGGCGTGATGACCGAAATCCACACCGCATCTTCTTTCGACGCACACGCGAGTTTGTGCAGAGTCGCGCCGGCAAAATAGATCGAATCGCCGGGGCGCAAAATGTGTTCGCCGGAATCGAGACCGACGCACAACGCGCCGGCCAAGACGTAAATAAATTCTTCGGTCGGCTCGCGCAAACGCCGCGCCACATTGCCCGCGCCGGGCGCGAGGCGTCCGCAGATCGCTTCCATTTTGTGCGCGAGATCGGGCGTGAGCAATGCGTACGTCACGCCGGAAACAGGAAGGGTGAGTTGCGGACGCGCGTGCGCGCGCATGACCGGTGTGTACTTGAGCGCAGAATTTTTTCGGACGAGTGATTTTTGATGCGGTAGTTGGTGATCGGAGAGGAAGTACAAAATCGAAACCTGGAGGGCTTCGGCGATGCGGCGCAGAGAATCAATCGAGGGATTGGTTTGCCCGCGTTCGACCTGGGAGATGAACGACGCGGTCAACGCGGTTTTCGCGGCGAGGTCGCGCAACGATAGCCCGGCGGATTTGCGCCGCGCTTGAATTCGATGCCCTAGCGAGTCATGCGTCTTTGTCATGCTTCTGCTCCCGTTCAACTTGCGGACTAGATCGCAAAATCATTATAAAGTGTTGCGCCGATACTGTCAAGTAATACTTTACAGAACTAAAGTGATGATTTACACCCAAAATCGGCGCGCGTCGCCCAAAATAAAACGCACACCCGGCATCCGGGTGTGCGTTCGATTTAGCGCGGGTTCACGCGCGTTATGCTTTGCGCTGGAATAGACTGCTGAGATTTTTCAACAGGTCGTACCAGAATGGCGCGCCGAGCGACGCGGCGAGTGTGGTCAAGAGCAAACCGAATACTTTTTGTGTCCAGCCGCTGGCATCTTTGGGCAATTCGGTCCACCCAATCGGCAAATTGAGTTTAGAAATTTCCGCGACCGCGCCTTGCACATTGTCGGAAGGTTTCGACGCGGGCGCGCCACTCGCGGTCGTTTGCGTGTTCTGCGCCGCGCCCGCGACTGCCGCGCGCAACGCCGGTTCGCGATAGAGCGTGTTCGCGAGCGCGATCGTGTCCGCGCCGAACAAGGTCGTAACAAGCGCGGCGACAAGCAACGCGAGCAATTGCATGCGTTGCCGATATGCCGCGGACACCTGGTCCATCGCGCGGTTGAACCAATCTTCGACGCCTTTGCGCGCGTCCGCGATTTTTCCATCCGCCGCGTCAATCATACTGACAATCGCGTCGCGCGCGGAATTTTCCGGCAACGCCGCCGCGGTTTGACGCACGGCTTGTAAACCGGAAGGTTGTCCCGCCGCCGGCGCGAGCGCGTCGAAAAGCGCGAGGGCGAACGTGTTCGGCGGAATTCGTTCCGGCTCTTTGGCTTTGGGCCCACACATCCCGCGCACGAGCGGATGATTCCACACTTTGTTCGCGAGATTGGGATCGCTGAGCAACGTGCGAATGCCCGCGCTCAAATCTTTGGAGCGCCAGCCCAACATCCGCGCGATGTAATCGTTGACATTCGTGCAAATGACGCTCAACAAAAAATACACAAAGATCAACCCCATCGCGACTTCGATGATCGTTGAACCAAACATCGTTGCCTCCTTTGGCGAGAATTTTGCCGGGATTATACTCGCCCCTCCGCGCGGTGTCAACCATTTGTGCGCGCGTTCTGAAATTGGGGGCTTGACAGTGGATTTTGCTTGTGCTATTCTCTGCCACGTTCGGTGTGAAAAATTTTTCGACCTGGATGGGAGAACGTAATGCGTAAAGAACGCGTTACCGAAAACATTTACGTTTTTACCAGCGAAGCGTACGCCCAAGTTACCGCCGGCGCGATTGTAACGAGCGAAGGCACCATCGTGATTGATACGCTCCCGTTTCCGCGCGAGACGCGCGAGATGATTGATTTTTTGCGCGGCGAATCGCGGCGCGGGATTCGTTACGTCGTCAACACGCATCATCACGCCGATCACATCTACGGCAACTATTTATTCGTCGAAGCCGATATTATCGCGGGTGAAAAATGCCGCGAGGTGATGCGCAAGACCGGCGAGAAAAATCTCGCGGAAGCCAAAGCGCAAACGCCGGAACTGGGCGAGGTCGCGTTGCGCTTGCCGAACATTGTCTTTCAAGATAAACTCACGCTACATCTCGGCGACCGAATGGTTCGGTTGTTGCCATTGCCGGGACACACGCTCGATGGGATTGGCGTGTACGTCGAAGGCGAAAAAATTCTTTTCGCCGGCGACGCGGTGATGCCACTGCCGTACATTTTCTGGGGCGACCGCGAAACTCTGCAAGCGACTCTGCGAATGATCAAGGAGATGAATCTCGAAAACATCGTGCAGGGACACGGCGAAGTTTTGCTCAAAGGCGAGATTGATGATACGCTCGATCAGGGCTTGACCTATCTCGATTGCATTTACGACAAAGTGAAAGCCAAACTCGCGACGCGCACATCAAAGGAACGGCTCATCAACGACATTTCGCTCGAAGCGTGCGGCTATTCGCCGATTGCGCTCGACGGCTTGGTCAAGCAATTGCATCGCAGTAATTTGCAACGCATCTACCAAACCTTGACCGCGAAAAATCGGTAGAAAAAAATCGGACAAGTCGAAACGCTTGTCCGATTTTGTTTTCGCGGCGCGTCTGTGAAATCTGGGCAATCTGTGGTTAGTTTATTTTTCGACAATTTGTTCACGCGGAGTATAATGGCTGTGGCGCGGTAAAAAATTCGCGCACACATTCCAACGGAGCATTTGAAATGGCAAAAAAAATTCGTGTGATTTGTTTCGGCTTGGGTCCGATTGGATCCGGCTTGGCGCGCGTCGTCGCGGCGCGGCCCGATTTTCAGATCGTCGGCGCGGTGGACATTGACCCGGCGAAAAAAGATCAGGACGTTGGGCGCGTAATCGATTTGGATCGCGATCTCAAGGTCAAGGTCTCGAATGACGCGGCGCGCGTGTTGAAAAAACCGGCGGATGTCGTTTTGCATTGCACCAGCTCGTCGCTCAAACTCGTCGAGCCGCAACTCACCGCGATCATTCGCGCGCACCACAACATCGTTTCGACGTGCGAAGAATTGGCGATGCCCTGGGGGCAAGGCGCAATCGCGAAACGCATTGACGCGCTCGCGAAAAAATTCAAGGTGAGCGTGCTGGGCACCGGCATCAATCCCGGTTTTATGATGGACACTCTGCCGATTGCGTTGACCGGCGTGTGCCAAGAAGTTACAAGCGTGCGCGTCAACCGCGTGGTGGACGCGTCGAAACGCCGCAAACCACTGCAAGCAAAAATCGGCACCGGGATGACGGTCGCAGAATTTCAACAAAAAGCCGGGAAACAAATTCGTCACGTCGGCTTGACCGAATCGGTCGCGCTCGTCGCGCGCACACTGCGCTGGAAACTCGACCAGATCGAAGAGACGATTGCGCCGGTCGTCGCGACACAACCGATCAAGACGGAATTTTTTCAAGTGAAACCTGGTTTCGTGACCGGCGTCGAGCAGTTCGGGTACGGAATTCAAAACGGCAAGCGCGTGATTGAACTGCATTTGAAAATGTGCGTGGATGCCGGTGAAGGCGTGGACGAAGTGTGGCTCGAAGGCAAGCCCGCGATCCACTCCGTCATTCACGGCGTGCACGGTGATCTCTCGACCGCCGCGGTCGCCGCGAACTCGATTCGTCGCGTCGTCGCCGCGCCGCCCGGCTTGGTTACAATGGCGGACATTCCGATCATCTCGGTCGGCTAATCAAATTTTCGATTTGTCATTTCGAGCACACGCGAGAAATCTCGAATTGGACGCGCAGAGATTTCTCGCCTCGCTCGAAATGACGGATGGTATTTGTGAAACGCATTGTCATTCTCACGACCGGCGGCACCATCGCGATGCGCGCGGACGAACGCGCAGGCGGCGCGATTCCCGCGCTCGCCGGCGCGGATCTGCTCGCGATGATTCCGCGTGATCGCGCGGAAATAAGCGCGGAAGAATTTTCCAATTTGCCGAGCGCGCATTTCACGCTCGAACACATTTGGAATTTATCGCGCCGCGTCGCCGCGCTCGTCGCGGACGATGCGGTGGATGGCATCGTCGTTACGCACGGCACGGACGTGCTCGAAGAGTCAGCGTACTTGTGCGACATCACGATTAGCACGCGTAAACCCATCGTGTTTACCGGCGCGATGCGAACCGCGTCCGAAATCGGCTACGACGGTTTCGCGAATCTCGCCGCCGCGATCCAAGTCGCGGCGAGCGATGACGCGCGCGCTTGCGGCGTCCTGGTTGTGTTCAACGATCAAATTCACGCGGCGCGCGCGGTTACGAAAACGCACACGACCGCGCTCGACACATTTCAATCGCGCGAGTTGGGCGCGCTCGGACGCGTAGATTACGCGGGCGTCGTCATCGCGCGTAAACCAACGCAACGCGAATTTATTCCCGCGACGCGACTCGAAACGAACGTACATCTTTTGAAAATTACCGTCGGCGACAATGCGGGCTTGCTCGAATACCTGATCGAGACGGTCGGCTCGCGCGGCGTTGTGATCGAAACGCTCGGCGGCGGACGCGTACCGCCCTGGTGGTTGCCGCCGATTGAACGCGCGCTCACGCTCGGCACGGCAATCGTCATCACCTCGCGCGTCGACGCGGGCCGCACGATTGATCGTTACGGTTACGCGGGCGCGCATCGCGACCTGGTTCGATTGGGTTGCTGGTTCGCGAACGGATTGAGCGGACAAAAGGCGCGGCTTAAATTGATGGCGACGCTAGCGATGGACAAGCCGGCGAATTTTTGGACTGATGATTTGACTTGAGAATTTCTCATGCTATACTTGCGCCGGAGAATTTGTTGTGGATATTCACCTCATTCAAGCTCAAGTGCGGAAGGGAAATTTTCAACTCAGCGCACACGCCGATCAAGAAGCGGCAGATGAAAATATCGCGATTGCAGAAATTCGCGAGGCAATTCTCGTCGGCGAAATTTTAGAAGATTACGAAGATACCGGCCGCGGCGCGAGTTGTTTGATTTTCGGAGTTGTGAACGCGCGGCCGATTCATGTTGTTTGTGGTTGGCGACGCGGATCTGTTGTCATCATCACCGTGTACATTCCCAAACCACCCACGTTCGAAGATCCGCGCACGCGCAGGAGAACGAAATGAACGAAACCCGTTGCCATATTTGCGGCGGCACAAATTTTGAAACCCGCCGCGTTGAGTACATTTACCGGCGCAATGGAAATTATTTGGTTGTGCGCGAGGTTCCTTGCGAAGTGTGTTTGCATTGCGGGGAACGCTATTATGCTGGAAATACGTTGCTGGGAATCGAGCAACGTTTCAAATCTATTTACGAACAGCACGCCAAACCACAATTAGCGATCCAAGTGCCGGTTGAAACCTACGCGTAATTCTGCTGACCGGAATGGAAGAATACACAGGTACTTTAACTTCAAAGACCGTTGTTTAACGCGCTTGCGCGTTGGCAATGGTCTTTTACTTCGGGGGTAAGTAAATGGATCCATCGCTCATTCAATCATTCGCCGCGCAACTGATTCGCGGCTTGGACGCGCACACGCAACTCGAACCGTTCACGCAAACGCATCCCGATTTTTCACTCGCGGACGCGTATCGCGTTCAGCGCGAGTACGTCGCGATGCGCCGCGCGCGCGGCGAACGCGTCATCGGCAAAAAACTCGCGGCGACCGGCAAAACGCTTCAACAGGCGTTCCAGATTCAGGAACCCTTGTTCGCGTTTTTGTTCGATGCGTTTGTGATGCCGGAAAATCAACCGCTTGCGTTCGCAAATTTTTTTGACCCGCGCCTCGAACCGGAACTCGCGTTCGTGATGAAGGATCGCTTGGCAGGTCCGGGCGTTACCGTTGACGATGTATTGCGCGCCACGGAAGGTGTGCGCCCCGCGTTTGAAATTCCCGATGGCGTGTTTACGTCGCGGCAAATTCCGGTTGCGAACCTGGTCGCCGCGAATGTGTTTGGGCGCGGCATCGTGCTTGGCGAAAAAATGACCACCGCGCAAAACCTGGATTTGTTTTCGACTGGCGTCGTCGTCGAAAAGAATGGCGCGATCATCGCGACGAGCGCGACCGCGGCGGTGATGGCGAGTCCGGCGCGCGCGGTCGCGTGGCTCGCGAACGCGCTCGCCGCGCACGCGGCCGCGATTGAAGCGGGCGACATCATTCTCACCGGCAGTACGACGCCAATGCTCGAAATTCAACCGGGCGACGCGTTCGTCGCGACGTTTGGGAGTGGGATCGGGAGTGTGCGCGCGAAATTCGTTTGACGCGAATTAGAAGTGTGTGCTAGAATGGTCGCGGAGAAAATAAAAGGAGCGAAATTAGAATGAGCATAAATGCCGCGGCGGTTCAAGCCAGCGCGCAACGCTTATTCCCCAACCAAAGTATTGATCAGGTGTTGGCGGAATTGTTGTTGGAACGCGCACAAAAAAATCTCATCAAATATCAAACGCTAGCGCGCCAATTCGAAACGAAATATGGAAAAGATTTTTCCAAATTTCGCCAGGAGGTTTTGCAATCCGCGCCCGCATTTGAAATCGAACAAGACTATTTCGATTGGGAATTGGCAGTGAGCGGCATCCGCGACATGGAGGATGAGATCGCGGGGCTACGGAGATTGGGCTAATCGTGAATGTCGCTGATTTGCTCGCAACTCTGCATCACGAGGTCGCAAGCCGCGCGTACTTTCGCCGGTTAGACGTGTTGGAACAAACCGCGACTTTGCTCAAGGCGCGCCTGCCTATATCAGTTGGGTTGTTTGTACAGGTGTATCGCAATGATCGTTTCGATACGACGAATTTCGTTTTGATCCACAACGGGCAACGCATTTACGCGCGCGATCAATTGGATGGTGTTTGGCACCGACATAATGTTGCCGCACCTGAATTTCACGATACAAGCCCAGACGGACAAATCGCGATTACACTTGCCGAATTCTTGGATGAGATTGAAACCGTTCTGACTCGGTTGGATTTGCCTTGACAGGATTATTTGCATATCACCGCAAGCCGCGCGTTTGCGGTTTTGTTTTTTCATAGTGAACCTATGCGCTCACACAAATTTCGCTCCTCTGATCTTTTGATTCTCTCCACCGCGATTGGACTCATCGCGACCTGGTCTGCGCCCTGGTTCGAACTGCGCGGCGCGTTCGCCGCGTGGCGCGTCGTCGAGTGGCACACCTTTTGGCGCGGCGATCACGCGTTTATGCTTGGCGATGTCGTCGCCGCGAATTATCGCGTGCCCATCGAGTACGCGACCGTCGCACTGCAAAACGATTTGCGCGCGTTCACACTGATCGGCAGTGCGCTCGCGCTGTGGCACAGCGCGGTGTTTGGCGCGATGGCGTTCGCGTTTCGACGCGCATTGCGCGCGCGCGAATTGATCGCGATTATTTTCGGCGCGGTGATCGTTTTGGCTCTGCTCACATTTTTGCTCGCGTTGCCATCATCGCTCGATGTCAAAGTGGACTTTCGTTCCGCGTCCGACGCGCACACCGACACGCTCATCTGGTCACACATTCAAATTTTGCCAATTGCGCCAACGTGCGCGATAATTGCAATCGTCGGTCAACTCATCGCGTTGCGAAAAATCCGCAATCCGAATTCTGCAATCTGAATTTTGCTCGGACTGCTTTTTGACCGGTTCACGACGCGACGCGTACCTTATCATAGTACGTTTGAATTGAAGAGGCGCGAATGCCGATCGTAGAGTTACGCGCTCCGGCGGGACACCGCTTGCTCATCAACACGCGCCGCGAGGCGACCTCGTTAATGCTCAACGACGATCTCACGCTCAACTATGATCGCGAAGGACGGTTGATTAGCGCGTGGATGGACGGGCGCAATTATCGCCGGAGTTTAGATAATCGAGTAATCGAAAAACAAGAGGGCCCGCGCCGCGGGCTCTCTTATCGCGTTCGGCGCGAATTGCCGGTGAACGAAGCGCGCGATTTTCTCGCGCGCGCATACGCGTTGACGCAAGCGCAACGCGCGGTGTTGGATGATCCCGACACGCGCATCCTCAACAACAGCGCGCCCGCCGAGTGCGACGCGGCGCGCGCCGCGCTCGATCACATTCTCGAATACGATCTCGCGCGCCTGGAACGCGACCGCGCAACCTTTCACGTCATTTACAAACCGATCAGCATTTTGCCGCCCGATCAATATCTCGCGCTCGTTTTGCAAGCGACCGAAGGATGCTCGTACAATCAATGCGCGTTTTGCAGTTTTTATCGCGACCGCAAATTTCGCGTCAAGAGCATCGGCGAATTTAAACAACACATTCGCGATGTGCGCGCATTTTTCGGCGGCGCGCTCGGTTTACGCAAATCCATTTTCCTCGCAGACGCGAACGCGCTCGTCATCCCTCGCGATCAACTCTTGCCGATCTTTGATGCGATCCACGCCGATTTCGAAATTCATCCGCGCGCGCTCGATCCCGACGCGCTCAAAATTTGGGAAGCCGCGCGCCCCATTCATTTCGAGGGCATCTACTCGTTCATTGACGCGTTCACCTCGCGCCGCAAGAGCGCGCAGGAATTTGCGGAACTCGCCGCGCGCGGTTTGCGTCGCGTGTACATCGGCATGGAAACCGGCGACGCGCAGTTGTTGAGTTTTCTCGGCAAGCCGAACGCGCCGAATGAAGTTGTGCAACTCGTGGATCATCTCAAAGCCGGCGGCGTCGCGGTCGGCGTCATTATTCTCGCGGGCGCGGGCGGCGACAAGTACGCGGCGCAACACGTTCAACACACCGTCGAGCTCATCAACGCGTTGCCGCTCGATCACACCGACCTGATTTATTTTTCCGAACTCGTGGATTATCCCGGTTCGCCGTACTCCGCGCTCGCGCAACAAGAACACATTCGTCCGCTCGCGGTTTCGGAAATCGAACATCAAATGGTCGAAATGCGCGCCGGCTTTGCATTTCAACATTGGACGCACGCGCCGAAAATTAGTTATTATGATATTCGGGAATTTATCTACTGAAGGTAAACAGGTATTCGTGTCTACCTGTTCCAACGCTTGGAGGTTCAATGGCTCGCGGCACAATCACGATTGACGATAAACGATGTAAGGGATGTGAACTCTGCACATCGGTTTGTCCGAAAGATTTGATCCAGATGGCGACGTACTTTAGCGCGCGCGGTTATCGCCCGGCGATCCTGGTGGATCCAAACGCGCAATGCACCGGTTGTATGCTCTGCTCGACGATTTGTCCGGATGTCGCGATCACGGTTTATCGCGAAATGAAATCGAGCAAAGCGCAATTGGTCGCCGCGTAAAACGTAAAGCGTAAAACGTAAGTACGATTTACGCTTTACGTTTTACTTCGATCCACCAAGTCGAGGAAAGCAATGAAGGAATTGTGGGAAGGCAATCAAGCGATTGCGGAAGCCGCGTTGCGCGCGGGACTCGAAGCATACTTTGGTTATCCGATCACGCCGCAAACCGAATTGCTCGAATACCTGAGCCGCAAAATGCCGGAGTTGGGTCGCGCGTTCGTGCAAGCCGAAAGTGAAATCGGCGCGATCAATATGGTGTACGGCGCGGCATCGGGTGGCGCGCGCGCGATGACATCATCCTCCAGTCCCGGCATTTCGCTGATGCAAGAAGGCATTTCGTACATCGTCGGTTCGCAAGTGCCCGCGGTGATCGTGGATATGATGCGCGGCGGACCCGGCTTGGGCAACATCGCGCCGGGACAAGCCGATTATTTTCAACTGACCAAAGGCGGCGGACACGGCGATTATCACCCGCTTGTGCTCGCGCCCTGGTCGGTGCAAGAAGCGGTGGACCTCACGATTGACGCGTTCGACCTCGCGGAAAAATATCGCCACGTTGTCATCCTCGCCGCCGATGGCAACATCGGGCAAATGATGGAGCCGGTCGAAATGCCCGCGCCGCGCAAAATTCAAAAACGCGATCGCGGTTGGGAATTGACCGGCGCGCACGCGCGCGACCGGCGATTGATCACTTCGATCTATTTGCAACCCGAAGTGTTGCACGCGCACAATGAAAAACTCCAAGCCAAGCAACGCGTGATCGAACAGGAGCAAGTGCGCTATCACGAATTTTTGATGGACGACGCCGAGTACGCGGTGATCGCGTTCGGCACGTCCGCGCGCGTCGCGCACACCGCGATCACCTGGGCGCGCAAAAAAGGCACCCGCGTCGGCTTGCATCGCCCGGTCAGTTTATATCCATTCCCGTATGCGCGCGTCGCGGAAATTTCGAAACAAGTGCGCGCGATCCTGGTCGTCGAAATGAACGCGGGGCAAATGCTCGAAGATGTCCGGCTCGGCGCGGCGGAGCGCGCGCCGATTTCATTTTACGGCGTGATGGGCGGACTCGTGCCGTTCCCGGATGAAGTGTTGCCGGAGATCGAGAAGTTAGTGAACAGTGTGCAGTGAACAGTCAACTGTTGACTGTTCGCTGTTCACTGAGGACCGACTCACGCGGAGGAAAAATGTTGACCGAAGATATGCAAATCGTATATCAATATCCGCACGCGCTCGCGCCCGCGGTAACGCATTATTGTCCCGGTTGCACGCACGGCGTCATTCATCGTTTGATCGCCGAAGTGATGGACGAAATGAACATTCGCGAAAAAACGATTGGCGTCGCGCCGGTCGGATGCTCGGTGTTCATTTACAATTATTTCGATTGCGATTTTGCCGAAGCCGCGCACGGACGCGCGCCCGCGATGGCAACCGGCTTGAAACGCGTGCATCCGGATCGCGTCGTGTTCACGTATCAAGGCGATGGCGATCTCGCCGCGATTGGCACCGCGGAGATTATTCACGCGGCGGCGCGCGGCGAAAACATTTCCGTGTTTTTTGTGAACAACGCGGTGTACGGAATGACTGGCGGACAAATGGCGCCGACGACTTTGCCGGGAATGAAAACGACCTCGTCCCCGACCGGGCGCGATGTCGAACTCGCCGGGTTTCCTCTGCGCGTCGCGGAATTGCTCGCGCAAATGACCGGCGCGGCGTATGTCGTGCGCCGTTCCGTGCACGATCCGGGCAACATCAACAAAACGAAAAAAGCGATTCGCACCGCGTTGAACGTGCAGATGAATCAAGCCGGGTTTTCGCTCGTTGAAATTTTGTCGTCGTGCCCGACGAACTGGGGAATGAGCGCGCTCGATGCGCTCAAGTTTGTCAAAGAACAAATGATTCCAAACTATCCGCTCGGCGATTACAAGGTCGCGGATTCGGTCAAGAGTTTTATAGTTTCATAGTTGGATAGTTGTAGAGTTAGATGGTTGAGGCGGACGCGCCCCAACTACCCAACGAATCAACTAACCAACTATTTAACAAGGAAACTAATGCACCACGAAATCATCATCTCCGGTTTTGGCGGACAAGGCGCGTTGTTCGCGGGACAATTGATCGCGTACGGCGCGCTCGCTGAAAATCGCCACGTCACCTGGATTCCATCGTACGGTCCCGAAATGCGCGGCGGCACCGCGCACTGCACCGTGATTATTTCGGATCAAGAAATCGGCTCGCCGCTCGTGCGCCGACCGAGCGCGGCGATTGTGATGAATCCGCCGTCGTTCGAACGCTACGAACCGGCGATGCAACCCGGCGGCGTCTTGATCGCGAACGCGTCGTTGATCGCGACACCGTCGCAACGCGCGGACATTCGCGCGCTCGCGATCAAGGCGAACGAAATCGCGACCGAGATCGGCTCGCCGCAACTCGCGAATATGGTTTTGACCGGCGCGCTCGTTACCGCGACCGGGATGCTCAAACTCGAAACGCTCGACCAGGTATTGTACGAACGCATCAGCGCGCGGCATCGCGACAAACTCGAACTGAACAAACACTGTTTGCGGCGCGGCGCGGCATTGGTGTAACGTGGTGCGACCTTTCGAGGTCGCCCAAGTTGCGGGCAGGGATACCCGCCACACAAAAAAAATCGGCGCGACATTCTGGGTTGAATGTCGCGCCGTATCAATTCCATGCCGCGTCGGGTTCGATCAAATTTAGTGCGCGGCAAGCGCGGCTTGCAACGTGCAATCTTTGGCGAGCGTCGGCGTGGCAACGTTGAGTGTTAGTCGGACGAGCGCGAGATCCGCGCGTGCACCACACCACACCGCGAACCACACATCGCCCACGCGCCGCGCGATTAAATGCGTCGCGCCGTAACGCAATTCGATTTCGGTCAGCGCGTCCGCGTCGAATTGTCCACTGTCTTTGAACGTGGCACTGATATTTTCCGCCACCGCGTCGAGCGTGCGTTGCTCGACCGTCGGCGAGATCGAGGCGAACAACACCATGCCATCGAGATCGCCGCAAAACCAGCCGCGCACATCCGGCACGCGGTCGAAGGTTTGAATTTGCGAAGCAAGGTCATCGCCAAGTTGTTTGATTTTATAAAGTCGCAACTGTCGTTGTAACGTCGCGGCAGGGTTGGGCTGAATCATTCGAACTGCTCCTCACGATTGAAAACTTGCGAGTGCGCCGATGACGCCGCGCGCGGCAACGGGGCAAGCACAGAG